>Ga0070729_10000358_pt1 | contig 100559 bp, 75 predicted proteins | sample tdDd472_FD_66725 | JGI IMG/M metagenome (GOLD analysis project Ga0070729, IMG submission 66725) | Marine sediment microbial communities from the Atlantic coast under amendment with organic carbon and nitrate - tdDd47.2 | ecosystem: Environmental > Aquatic > Marine > Coastal > Sediment | place...
GGGACCTACCAGATGGTGGAGCGCTACGCCGTCGCGTGCCGTCCCCCGCCGTAGCCCGACCACCAGCGCTCGCATTCTGGCGAGGCTTCCCGCGCGGAGGTCTCGCCGCGGTGCGTTCAGCGCCGTCATCCACGCCGGATCGGGGCCCTGAGTGGGCTCGTAGAGGCCCCGCAGCGGTCCGGATCCACCCGATGCCGCCCTCGAACGGGCCCTACCCAGGCGGTCAGTCGCCGTCGTTCCCATCCGAACCCCGGTCGGCGCGTCGCCCGAATCTCCGAACCCCGGTCAGAAGAAAAAAGGGCGCCAGGACCAGGAACCATGCGGTCGGAAGGGGGGCAGAGGCGCAGCCGCCGTCGCCCCGTCGGACCGCCAGATCGACGCTGGTCGACACGTCGTTCGACGGATGGTGCGAGTCCGACAACGCGACCTCGTCCAGGGCGCCGTCGTGGGTAGGCGCCCCATCCTCGGGTTCCGAGGAGTCCGGGATCGACGGAACGTCGACCAGGCTCGTGTCTGACTCCATCACATCTGCTGCGGCCGCGTCCTCGGGCGTGGTGATGTCTTCCGTGACGACGACGTCCTGGTCCTCGGCGATGTCCTCCGGCCCGACGTCGTCGATGACATCCGGCTCATCGCAGCCGCTCACCTCACGCGTGCAGTCGCCCGTCGCCTGCTCCGTCGTCGCCGAACCGCCGGAGCACACCGACCTCGTCCGCGTCCGGGTCCCGGTCGTGTCGCAAGCGTCGCTGAACCCGCTACACGCCGACCACGCGCTCCACCCCTCGACCACCGTCCCATCCGTGTCGCGCGTACAATTCCGGCTCTCGCTCGTCCCGAAGACGCCACACGTTGGATCCAGTGACGTCGACGAACAGTCGTCGAAATCGTCGCACTCTCGCGTCTGCGTCCCCGACTCGTCACACGCGCTCGCGAAACCACCGCACGCACCCCAGCCACCGCACTGCACCCCCTCGTTGCACAACGCCGGGTCACAGTACGAGATGCACCCGTTCGAGTTGTCCAGGTCGAACGCCCGCGCCACGAACATCGCCGCCTGCACACGCGTGATCTCCGTCGAGGGACAGAAGTTCGAGCCGTCCCCACACCCGCTCGTCACGCACATCACCTTCAACGTCTCGATATGCTTGTAGAACGTCGAGCCCTTCGCCACGTCACCGAACGTCGCCGTGCTCGGATTCGACAGCGCCCAGCCCGCCCCCTCCACGATGAACTTCGCCATCTGGGCACGCGTCGTCGGCCCGTCCGGACAGAACTCCGTCGCGCTGCACCCATGGGTCAAACCCAGCGCCTTCGCCTTCTCCACATACGGCCAATACCACTTGCTCTTCGGAACATCCGTGAACGACGACTGCGCCGGCGGGTTCGACACGTCAGCCCCCATCGCACGCAGCACGAACACCACCGCCTGGTACCGAGCAGCCCGACAGTTCGGACAGAACAGCGGCGGGTCGCTCGAGCAGCCGTGCGTGATCCCGGCGTCCAGAAGCGCGATCGCCTCGTCGTGGCCGAAGCTCCCGACCGGCATGTCCTCGAACGGCTGTCCCGCTCCCCCGGCCACCGGCGCGCTCTCGCACACCGGCTGCGTCTCCTCCTCCGGAGGCGCCGCACCCTCGGTCCAATACGTCGTGTCCTGATTCGCCCCGTCCCACGAGAAGCTGAAGTGCACGTGGTCCGTGTGGTGGTTCGAGCCCGTGTACTGCGCCCACCCCTGCCACGGCCGATACGCCCGCCAGATCTTGTCGTTCCAGATCATGTACATGATCCCGAAACGCCGCACGAGCGCGTAATCGTTGCCACAATCGTCCGTCTCGAGCAGCTGCGCCAGGAACCCGTCCGCGATCGCCTTCTGCGACGGCGAGTAGGCGTTCACAGCCCAGTCCCACGCACGCCCCTCCTTGTGCTCGCTCGCCCCGCCGACGTTGCAGCCCCGCATGATCCCGAGGTCACCCGTGCTCGGGAACGCGGCCAACACCATCGCCCGAAACGCCGCGACCCCAGGGCGCGCCGACGACAAGCAGCTCGACTGGCCCACGTAGTAGGTCAACGACTCGGGCGTCTCCGAGCACGAGAATGTCTTCGGCGAGAACTCCGCCTGCGCGCTCCCCGTCCACAGCGCACCAGCCAGCGCGACGGCGGTCGACACTATCGAAATCACGGCGACCTGTCGGTAGGTCACGGCAACACCTCCGGGTGGTGCTCACGCTCGCATCCGCGATCGTGCAACGCAACCACCCGGTCAGGGAGCCCGGCGACCTCGCGACCGACATCGTCGCCTCAGCCCGCCGTCACTCCGGCTGTGCGTTCGCGCTCTCGACGTAGTCGCGGCACGGCTGTCCCCGCAGCCCCGGACACGCCGGATATCCAGGCGCTACGTCGACCCCGCTCACCGTCGTCAGGTGCACGCTCGACGGTCGGTCGCCGCCAAACGCGACGTGCTGCCACGGCTCGACGGCGTCATCGTCCTCCGTGACCCCGTAGTCCGGGTTGATGAACTCCCACAGCGCTCGGTCGCGCCCCGGCGTCGCGATCACCACCCGGAGCCTCGACCCGGCCCGGAACGCATGCGCCACGGAGTTGATAGGTACCCGCGTCTCCACGAACTCCCCCGCGGAGATCGGCGTGAAGTCCTCCTCCGCGTACGTGTACGCCACGTAGTGCTCCCCCGACGCCACCGGGTCGATCCCGCTGTGCCCGACCCGGAGCCACCCGGTCTGCACCTGGTACTCGACCCCGTCCGTCCGGACCTCGCTGATCGTCACCTGCAGGTTCAGCGCGTCCTCGTCCGACGCGACCCACAGCTGCACCCAACCCGGCCCGGCCAGCACCAGGTCCTCCTGGAGCGGTGGCGTCAGGTAGGAAAGGCTGTGCTCCGCAGGGAACTCGGTCCAGTCGACCTCCCAGATCCGCTGCATCTGGTGGTACTCCTTCTCCGGAAAGAACGTCGTCGCCCCCGCCTCCGCGTCGAACCGGAACCGCTCTGTGCGCTCCTCGCCCGGCGCCTCGTCCGCCAACGCCCCGTCGGGCGCCAGGTAGAACACCCGATCCTCGGCCTCCGGCGGAGGCCAGGCCGCGTAGCTCGCCTCGAACCGCGCCGCCGGCGCCCCCGCCTGTGCGGGGTCTCCCGCGCCGTTCTCGAACAGGACGCGCACGTCGGGCTCCGCCTCGTACCGCGCCAGCGCCCCCGCGTAGTCCCCGTCCTCGAGGTCCGCGAACCGGTCCGGCTCGAACCCGAGGTTGTCCGCGTCGTACTGCTTCGACAGCTCCGGTCCCGCGAGCTCCCGCACGAACTCCGGCATCCGCGGCAGCCGCTTCGCCACGTACAGCTCCAGGAACTCCCACCACCGGGTGACCGCCAGCGGGCTGAATCCGTCCACGTGCCGCCCGTTGTACAGCGTGAACCGCCGCAGCGCCGCCGACGTGAAGCTCCCCAACATCTCCGCGAAGTGCGGCCCGGTCTGCTCGTCCTGGAACCCCCCCGTGAGGAACACCGGCACCGTGATCTGCGGCACGAGCAGCGGCAGGCTCCGCTCCGCCGCCGCCGGCGGGTAGAAGTCCAGCGCCTTGAAGAACTCCTCGAACGGGATGTTCTGGTTCCGCAGCTGCTGATGCGCCTCGCAGTCGCTGTCGCCCCAGGCGATGCGATCGTCGGTCCAGCTCTGCCCGTTCGGCGCCGCCTCCCGGTCCCGCTCCTCGAGCCACTGCCGCGTGAAGCCGTTGTTGTAGATCCCGCCAGGCCACAGCACCTCCCACGGATCCGCCAGGACCGACACGGGTGTGATGGCCGCGAGGTGTGGGGGCTGCGCCGCCGCCACGTAGAGCTGGGAGATCCCCGGGTACGAGATCCCGACCATCCCGACCTCGCCGTGCAACACCCACGGCTGCCGCGCGACCACCTCGATCACGTCGTAGCCGTCGGCCTGCTGCGCCGGGCTGAACACGTCGAACACCCCGCCGGAGCACCCGCTCCCGCGCATGTTCACGCCCACCGACGCGTACCCGAGGAGCGTCGCGATCAGCGAGCCCGCGTCGGGGTCGTCGGGGTTCGACGGCGCGTAGCCCGAGTACTCGACCACCGTCGGATACGGCCCGTCCCCCCAGATCCCCGGATCCGGGAGCCACACCATCGCGCTCAGGAGCACCCCGTCCCGCGTCTCGATGTAGTTGAACCCGTCGTACGGGACCTCGCCCACCGCCACGCCGAGGAGCCCGTAGTGCACCCCCTGCAACACCTGCCCCTCGTAGAGCGACGGGTCCGGTGTGTCCTCCACGGCCAACACCGCGAACTCCGGCGACGCCAACGGCGGCTCCACGTCGTCCTGCCGGATGACGTACCCGTCCCCGGGCGGCACGACGCTCCCGTGGCGTATCACCTCGCTGTCGATGCTCGTCGTGAAGTCGAGGACCTCGTACTCCGCCGGCACATACGCGAAATGACACTGCCCGAACGTGTCCGCCTTCATCGTGACGATTCGCGTGCCGTCCGCTCCGTAGAGCGTCAGGTGCTCCCCCGGAGGCGCGTCGGTCACCGTGATCGTCTCGACCCCGGGCCGCACCACGAAGGACGCAGGCTCCGTCCCCTCGAGGGCCGGGTTCGGCGGTCGCCAGGTGTCCGCTTCCGTCGTGTCCGCGGCGTCGTCGGCCGCGTCGACCAGCGCGTCGTCGCCGCCGCCGCTATCGACCACGTCCATGGCGTCGTCCTGCGTGCCCCCGGACGAGCTGTCGCAGGCCACGAGCAGGGAGCCGAGGGAGATGCAGGTGATGAGCCACGAAGCGAGGGTTGGACGGTTCTTCATGGCGTGGGACCTTATCAGGCCCGCCGGGTCGTCGGTACCCGAGAACGTCGTTGCAGTCGTGGCGGTCGAGGGACCGATCAGCCGCGCAGCGCGCGGCAGACCTCGCTCGCGGCCTCGGCAACCAGCCCCGCCTCGGAGAGCGGCGTACACCAGTGCGGTCCGATTCGGAGCCACCCATCCGGCGCCGTCACCACGACGCCCCGCGCCGCCAGCCCCGCCCGAAACGCCCCCAGGTCCAAGTCCTCCGGCGGGCGCAGCGCCAGAATCCCCGACCGCCCCTCGGGCTCCGGCGTACGCCCATCTACGAACCCGAGCGCCACCAGGTCCGGGGCCACCCGGTCGTGAAAGGCCGCGACGTGCCGCGCGATGCCTTCGACGCCGAGCTCGAGCAGCAGCTCCACCGCAGCCGAGAGCGCCGCGAAGCCCACCGTCGACGCCGAGCCGCCCTCGACGAAGTCGATCCCGCCCCGAATCGGCCGATCGTAGCGAAGGAGCCCAGGCCCGCCGAAGAGGAAGCTCACCGGATCTTCGTGACTCAACCAGCCCGCGACGTTGGGCTCGAGCCGCGCCACGTGCTCGGGCGCGACGTACACGAACCCCGCGCCCTCCAGCGCGCCGATCCACTTGTGGGCGCCGCACGCCAGGAGATCGATCCCCGCCGTGCGTACGTCGATCGGCACCACCCCTGCCGCCTGAATCGCGTCCACGAACAGGAGCGCCCCGCGAGCGTGCGCCGCCTCGGCCATCGCCGCGAGCGGCATCGCGAGGCCGGTCTGGAACTGCACCGCGCTCGTCGCCACCAGCCGCACCCGGCCGTCCGCGAGCGCGGCGCTCAGCCGCTCCAGCCCGGATCCACCGGGCCGGAAGTCCTCCGTCTCGAGCCACCGCACGTCCAACCCATGGCGCCGCGCCGCCTGGAGCCACGGCGTGACGTTCGTCGGGAACTCTCCGCGCAGCACCACGAGCGCGTCACCCGAGCGCCAGGGGAGGCACTGAGCGAGCGCGACGATCCCAGCTGTCGTCCCGCTCGTCAGGCCGATGTCGTCGGGGCTCGCCGCGCCCACGAGCGCCGCGAGACGCGCCCGGAGCGTCCGTCGCTCCTCGAGCCACGGCGCCACCGCTCCCAACCCCTGCCGCGCATAGTCCGAGAGCGCTCGCCGGGCCGCCCCCAGCACCGGCGCCGACGGTGGCGCGACCGCGCAGTAGGCGAGGTAGCTCGCCGCGTCCAGCTCCGGCAGGAGCCCCCGATCACCGATCCGAGCGCCCACGGCTCAGTCCGAGCTGGTGGTGTCGGTCGCGGGCGTGGTGTCCTCGGGCGGCGTGGTGTCCTCGGGCGGCGTGGTGTCCTCGGGCGCCGTCGTGTCCTGGGGCGTGGTGTCCTCGGGCGGCGTGGTGTCCTGGGGCGTGGTGTCCTCGGGCGCCGTCGTGTCGGCGACGGTCGTGTCGTCGGGCGTCGTGTCTCCGACCGCCACGTCGTCACCGGTGTCGCCCGCCGAGGTCGTGTCCTCGCTCGACGTCGTGTCGACAGCGTCGACCGTATCGGTCGTACCGGTGTCGGTCGTGCTGGCGGTGTCCGACGACGTCCCGTCGTTCAGCGGAGGCAGATCCGCGACCGTACAGGCGCCGACGAGGCCCATGACGACGACGAGCGACAGGATGGAGAGCAGGGAGTTGGGCTGGGGGACTCGATTCATGGCCCGATAAGGCCCGAACGCCGGCGCCAATGCAACCCGCGCGCTCGCCTGGCGCCCGGCCGCCGTCAGTGATTCGTCACCAGGTCCAGCGCCTCGCGGATCGCCGACTCCTCCATCAGCGCCGCGTTCTTGCGCAGCGCCACCGTCCGCCGGCCGACGTCGACGAGCTGCTCGGCATGCTCCATCGCCTGGGTCGCGACCCCACGTGAGTCATCGCCGGACTCCGCGGCCTCGCGGCGCAGCGCTTCGATCTCGCCCCGGTGCTCGGCCAGGTAGTCTTCCGCCGCCTTCGCCGCGGCCTCGGGGTCGTCCGCCCGGTCCTCGATCGTCGCCACGATCGCCTCCTGGTGGTCGAGGAGCCGCCCGAGCGGATCCCCGCCTCCACAGCCACCCACCATGAGGGACGCGACCACGACGAGCAGGGCGACACCGCGACGAATCATCGAACCTCCCGAAGACAGCGACGGGCGCGACGATCGGCGCGCCGTCCACCCCGTGTCAAACCCAGGCCGCGCGCGGGCCCCGCGCCTCAATCCCCGCCGCGGACGTCGTCGTCCTCGGTCGGCCCGGCGTCGGTCGGCCCCGCGTCCACCGCTGGCGCGCGCCCGGCGTCCGCATCTGTCGTGCCGTCGTCGACGTCGGCGTCCGGTTCGTCTCCAGCGTCCTCGTCGTCCGGCGCGTTCTTCTTGCGCGGCAACCGCAGCTCGCAGTGGAAGTGGGGCGGCCGCCGCTCCTCGATGACCCGGACGTGGCCCACCGCTTCCACCGCCGCGCGGAACGCCCGCTTCTGGCGCCGGCTCATGTCGTAGCTCCGGACGTCGAAGGCGTGGGCCCTCAGGTGCCGCGAGATGTACACCCCGCGCGCCACCTGCCCGGCGATGATCTCGGCCATCGCGTCGATGATCTTCGCCTTCTTCCAGCGCTTGCGCCGGCCCTCGTCGTAGGCGGCCCGGATCGGCTTGACCGACCGCTGGTCCCGATAGATCCAGAGTCGGTCGCCCGCCCGGAGCTTGCCGTACATCGCCGCCGCCTGCTCTCGCGGCGAGCGCGTCCCGCTCGTCACGAGCAGCGTACGGCGGGTCTTCTCGTGATAGCGCTCCGCGATCTCGGTGAGCTTCTCCTTCACCTCCGGCGACAGCCGCACGCCGGCCTTCGTCCGATACCGCGGCTTGGCCGCCTCGGCCGTCCCCGCCGAACCGAGCACCAGACCGCAGCCGAGCACGACGACGGCGAGCCCCGCCGTCATCGAGCGGCGGCGCCGGCGTTCGAGGTTGGTGGGGCGGTCGGGCAGGGCGTGGTCTCGAGCGTGACGAGTCGTGGACGGAGCGGGTGAATCGAAGGTCACGGGCGGCAACCCCGCGCCGGCGCGCGGGATTCCTGCCGCCCGTGCCCGCCTCAGCGAGGAGCCATGCGCAGCGCGCCGTCGAGGCGGATGACCTCGCCGTTCAGCATCGCGTTCTCGACGATGCTCTGCGCCAGCTGACCGTACTCGTCGGGGTCGCCGAGGCGCGCGGGGAACGGCACCGTCTGCGCCAGCTCGTTCTGCACTTGATCGGGGAGCCCCGCGAGCATCGGCGTCTTGAAGAGACCGGGGGCGATCGTGCAGACGCGGATCCCGACGCGCGACAGGTCCCGCGCGATCGGCAGCGTCATCCCGACCACCGCGCCCTTGGACGCCGAGTAGGCCGCCTGGCCGATCTGGCCGTCGTACGCCGCGACGCTCGCGGTGTTGATGATGACGCCGCGCTCGCCGCCGGCGTTGGGGGCGTTCTCCTGCATCGCGGCCGCCGCCAGCCGGATCATGTTGAAGGTCCCGACGGTGTTGACGGTGATGACCTTGGCGAAGGCGTCGAGCGCGTGGGGACCGCGCTTCGAGACGGTCTTCACCGCGATGGCGATGCCGGCGCAGTTCACCAGCGTGTTCACCGGGCCGAAGGCCTCCGCCGTCTTCGCCAGCGTCGCCGCGGCGTCCGCCTCGGAGGTCACGTCGGTCGGGCAGAAGATGACGTTGTCGCCGAGCTCGGCCGCGACCTGCTCCCCGGCGCTCGTCGGCAGATCCGCGATGGCGACCTTGGCGCCCTGGCGCGCGAAGCGGGCGGCCGTGGCCTTGCCCAGCCCGGACGCGCCGCCGGTGACGATGGCGATGACGTTGTCGATCCGCATGATGGCCCTCCAGCCCTGCCTCGCGCGAACGGCACCCCAGCGTAGGCGCGCCCTCGAGGCGTCAGTCGTGTGTCGGGGCGCCTCGGGCGACGCCTCGCGCGTCGTCTCCAGCGCCTCCCGCGCACTATCACGAAGCCCGTTCGCTGCCTACCGCCCCCCGCGCTGCCTGAGGTCGGCGCACGCGTTGGAAAACGAGAGGTGGTGGGGGTGTGATTCATACCCCGGCTGACTCTTCGGTGACCTGGCTCGCCGCGGAAGGCAGGGCGGCGCGCAAGCTGGTGCTGGTGCGGGGCGCGGAAGCGGGAGCGGGAGCGTGAGTGGTGTATGAGCGGGTGCGCTGGGCGTGAGTGGGGCGCGAGCACGAGGTCACACTGAGGAGTCCCACGCGCACCCCCTCACATCTCCTTCTGCCCCAAGTGCCCGCCCGCTCACGCCCCGCGCCGCTCACGCACACGCCCACCGCTCACGCGCCCCGCCTCGCTTGTGCACCGCTCCCGCTCCAGCTCTCGCTCCGCCTCTCTCGCCCCACCGCTCCCCGACCGCGACCGGGGCGAAGTGACACCAGAATACCGAATAGAAACGGCAGCTCAGAACTCATGCAGGCATCATCATGCCTCGCAAACCGAGCTGTGCTGGCTCGTGGATCACACCCGGCGGAGGGGTCAGACCCCGCGATCTCACATCTTCGCCCACCCCGCCGCCAGCCCGAGCCGCTCGAGGAGGTCGCGCAGGTCCGGCGGGAGCGGCGCCTCGAGCCGCCCCTCGGGTGGGCCGAGCTCCAACGCCCAGGCGTGCAGCGCGTGTCGCGGGTGCAGCGCACACGGCGGGTCGCGGTGCATCCCTTCGCCGACCAGCGGGTGCCCCACCGCCGCGAGGTGCAGCCGCACCTGATGGGTCCTTCCCGTCGCCGGGCGCGCCTCCACCAACGAGAACCCGCCCCCGACCACGAGCGGCAGGAGCCTCGTCCGAGCCGCCTTGCCGTCCTCTCGCAGCGCCGGGAACGTTCGCCCGTCCGGGGTTCGCCGTCGGCCGATCGGCGCGTCGACGACCCGCTCACCCGAGAGCTCGCCGTGGCACACCGCCAGGTAGCGCTTGACCTCGCGCCCGCGGCCCGAGGCCAACCGTGCGGACCACTCGGCGACCAGCCGCTTTCGGGTCACGAAGAGGTTCAGGCCGCTCGTGTCCTTGTCCAGCTGATGGACCGCCCAGACGGGCTTGCGGCGCCCGAGCGCGAGCATCACCTGGTGCTGTGCGCAGTCAGGATCGTCGAGGTCGCGCCCGGTCGAGGGCAGGCCCGGCGGCTTGTCGACGACCACCAGACCGTCGAGCACCGCGAGGATCTCGACGACGCCCACGCCTACCCGTCGAGGCGTGACGCCAGGCTCCGGAGCTTCTGCTGCGCCTCCGGCGACATCCAGCTGTCGTAGAAGGCCTCGAAGCCGCGCGCGTCCGCCGCCCGGATCTCCTGCGCCAGGGCCGCCCCGGCCAGGCGCTTGCTGACGCTGACGCCGCCTCCGGGCTTCTCGGCGAGATAGCGCGCCAGGACGATGGCCTCGGCCTGCGCGTCCGGGTGGAGGATGTTGGCGTACCCGATGGACAGCGCCTCTTCTGGCGTGAGCAGCGTCCCGAAGGTCGAGAGCCGCAGCGCCACCGCGGGCGAGGTCCGCGCGGCGACCAGCACCTGACCCGGCGCGGGCACCGCCACGCCCAGATCGGCCTCGGTCAGCCCCAGCTTCAGGTCGGCGTCCTGCACGACCCGGAAGTCGCACGCCGCCGCCAGCAGGAAGCCGCCGGCCACCGCCGTCCCGTGGATCGCGGCCACCGTCGGGCACGGGAGCTCCGTCAGCCGCGCGAGGAGCTCGGCGAAGCGCTTGAAGAAGCGCCGCGTGTCCCGCGCGTCGAAGGTCATCAGCTCGGTCAGGTCGAAGCCACCGCTGAAGAGCTTCGCGTTGCCCCCGTCGAGGACGAGCGCCCGCGGCGGGGCCGCCTCGAGGTCGCCGAGGACCCCCTCGAGCTCGTCGACGAGCTGCCGGGACAGGGCGTTGCCGCTACCGTTGTCGAGGGACAGCCGAACGATCGACGGGTCCAGGTTCTCCCAGCTCAGGCACGGCTCCACGGCACACTCCTACCCGAGGTCGGGGTCGAGGTCGGACGGGTCGATGCCGAGGTCGCCGAGCACCTCGGGATCCAGCGCCGAGCGCCCGGGGATGACGTATTCCCCGCGGAGCCAGCGCGAGAGGTCGACCAGTCGGCAGCGCTCGCTGCAGAAGGGCCGGTTGCGCCGGTCCGCCTCGGGATCGAAGCCCACCCCGCAGATGGGGCACTTCGTGACGGCCTGCTGTGCGTCCACGCGCTCATCCTTCGCGTCCCCGATTGACGATGTCAAGACTCCTGCGCGAGCAGCGGCCCTCCGCCCGCGGCAATCAACCGTTGGCCTCGACCCGATGCGCGCCTATCCTTCCGGCTCGATTCGTGGCCGACCGAAGGACGGCACGCTCCGCTCACCCGCCCGCCCGAACCCGGTGCCCGAGGTCCTCGCGCTTTGCTCAGTGTGCTCTACATCGTCCTCATGATCGGCGGGCTCATCTTCGTCCACGAGCTCGGCCACTACCTCGCCGCCCGAAGGCTCGGGGTCCACGTCGTGGAGTTCTCCATCGGCTTCGGCCCCAAGCTCTGGAGCTTCAAGGGCAAGCAGAAGGATCCGGCGCTCCCGCCGACCGAGTACATCATCGCGATGCTGCCGGTCGGCGGCTACGTCCGCATGCTCGGCGCCGACCCGACCGAGGACGTCCCCGAGGAGGTCAAGGCCTGGGCCCTCAACTACAAGCCCGTCTGGCGCCGCCTGATCATCGCGCTGGCCGGCCCCGCCTTCAACCTGCTCCTGCCGCCGGTGCTCTTCTTCTTCCTCGGTCTCTCGGTCGACTCCACCGTCCCCACCGTCGCCGGCACGGTCGATCCCGGTCACCCGGCCTGGGCCGCCGGTATCCGCCCCGGTGACCGCATCATCGAGGTCGACGGCGAGCCGGTCCGCTACTTCACCGAGGACCTCATCCCCGCCGTCTCGGTCCACCCCGACGAGGAGATCGAGATCGCCTGGGAGCACCTCGGCGAGACCCGGCGCGCCCCGATCACCCCGAAGAGCCGCGTACAGGAGCTCATCCCCGGCTCTCCCGTGATGGCCGAGACGGTCGGCAAGATCGGCATCGGCGCGACCTTCGTCGAGCCGATCATCGCCGTCACCCCGGGCTCGCGGGCCGAGGCCGCGGGCCTGCGGACCTGGGACCGCGTCGTCACCATCGACGGCGAGCCCGAGCGCTACCTGACCCGCCTCATCCAGCGGATAGAGGCGGCCGCTGAACGCCCGGTCGAGCTCGGCGTCATCCGATACGACCCCGAGCGCTCGGGCGCCCTCGACCTCGGCGTCGGCCAGGTCGAGATGATCACGCTGCCGGCGGCGTCCGGCCCCGCCGACCGCGGCCTCTACAGCGCCGAGTGCGTCGTCCACCGGGCGATGCCGGGGTCGCCGGCTCAGGCCGCCGGGCTCCGCACCGGCGATCGGATCCTCGCCATCGACGGCGTGTCCTGCGACTCGTGGCTCTTCGCGAGCGACCAGCTCGACCAGAAGAAGGAGGGCGAGGAGTTCGCCCTCCAGCTCCTGCGCGGCGATCAGCGGCTCGACGTCACCCTGGCCAAGGCCGAGGTCCCGTGGCCGCGCGACCTCGTGCCCGACGGGACCCGCGTCCTCCACGGCATCGAGACCCTCTTCGCCACCGGCGTCCCCGAGCCCATCGCCGTCGACAACCGCTTCGCCTACGCCCTCGACTACATGGCGACGAAGACCTCCTTCGCCCTCAAGTCGACCATCGGTACCCTCGGCGGGCTCTTCACCGGCCGCGTCAGCGTGAAGGACGGCCTCGGCGGCCCGGTCCTCATCGCCCAGGTCACCGCTCGCGCCGCGGCCGACGGCCTCGAGCAGTTCTTCGGGCTGATGGCGATGCTCTCGGTCAGCCTCGGCCTCATCAACCTGCTCCCGATCCCGGTCCTCGACGGCGGGACCATCATGTTCCTCGCCATCGAGGGCATCCGCCGCAAGCCCGTGTCCATGCGCCTGCGCATGATCGCGACCTACGCCGGCCTCGCCTTCATCGTCGTGCTGATGGTCATCGTGCTCAGAAACGACATGAACCGCTGCGCCGGCATGCTCGGCGGCATGTGGCCGTGAGCGGCCCGCGCACCCGTGGCCGCCGCCTCGGCGGCGCGCGCGGCCCGCAGGGACCGTGGGTCCTCGGCCTCGAGACCGGCGGCGACGAGCTCGGGGTCGCGCTCTGGCGCCTCCCCGAGGCCCTCGGGACGCCGCCCGCCAGCTGGCGCCTCGTCGACGAGACCACCGCCCACCGCGGCCACCAGCATGCCGACAGCGTGCTCCTGATGGTCGATCAGATGCTCTGGCGCCAGGGGATCCTCCCCGCCGACCTCGCCCTCGTGGGCGTCGGCCGCGGTCCGGGCGGCTTCACCGGGGTCCGGGTCGGGCTCGCGACCGCGGTCGGGCTAGGGCTCGGCCTGGGGATCCCGGTCTGGCCCGTCTCCAGCCTGGCCGCGCTCGCCCAGCACGCGGCCCACAGCGCGTCTCCCGGCGGGCTGATCGTCCCGCTCCTCGACGCGCGCCGCGGCGAGGTCTACGGCGCCGCCTATCGTGTCGGGACCTATGGGGAAACCGAGGCTGTGCTTGCGCCGCGCGTGGCGACGTGCGACTCACTCCTGTCCGCGGTCCGGGAGGCCGCTGGCGAGGCGAGCGCCCCCGCGCTGGTCTTCGGTTCGGGGGCGTTGACATACCAGGTGGCGTCCCCCGTCCCCCCGGACTGGCACCGCGCTTCGGCGCGGCACGTCGCGGCCCTCGCCGCGCTGGCCTGGGACAGGGCGGGGAGGGATGACGCGGCGGCGCCGGCGGTGGACCCGATCTACCTCCGTAAGAGCGACGCCGAGCTCGAGCGCGAGGCCCGCGAGCGGAGCTGAGCGTCCCCACGGTCGCCGCCGGTGTCACCACGGCACAGCACCACGGCAGGGGCGACGCGAGCGATGGGGTACAAGCACACCAAGTTCATCTTCGTGACGGGCGGCGTCGTGTCGTCGTTGGGCAAGGGGCTCACGGCGGCGGCCCTCGGCGCGCTCCTCGAGTCGCGCGGGCTCAACGTGACCATCCTCAAGATGGACCCGTACATCAACGTCGACCCCGGCACGATGAACCCGTTCCAGCACGGCGAGGTCTTCGTCACCGACGACGGCGCCGAGACCGACCTCGACCTCGGTCACTACGAGCGCTTCCTGTCGCTCACGACCTCGCGGAAGAACAACTTCACGTCGGGCCAGATCTACGACGCCGTCATCCGCAAGGAGCGCCGCGGGGACTACCTGGGCGGCACCGTCCAGGTCATTCCCCACGTCACCAACGAGATCAAGGAGCGCATCGTCGCCGCGAGCGAGGGCCGCGACATCTGCATCGTGGAGGTCGGCGGGACCGTCGGTGACATCGAGTCGCTGCCCTTCATGGAGGCGGTCCGCCAGCTCTCCTTCGACGTCGGCGAGGAGAACTCGGTCTTCGTGCACCTGACCTACGTGCCGTACATCGCGGCCGCCGGCGAGCTGAAGACCAAGCCGACCCAGCACTCGGTCAAGGCGCTCCTCGAGATCGGCATCCAGCCGGACATCATCGTCTGCCGCACCGAGCGCTCCCTCGGGACGGACATCAAGCGGAAGATCAGCCTCTTCTGCAACGTGAAGCCGAGCTGCGTCATCACCGCCGAGGACCAGAAGACGATCTACTCGCTGCCCATCGCCCTGCACGCGGAGGAGCTCGATCAGCGCGTCGTCGAGTCCCTCGGGATGTGGACGCGGATGCCCGAGCTCACCGACTGGGAGCGGGTCGTCTCGCTGACCCTGCACCCGACCGACAAGGTCCACATCGCGATCGTCGGCAAGTACGTCGACCTCGTCGAGAGCTACAAGTCCCTCAACGAGGCGCTGACCCACGGCGGGCTCGCCAACGAGTGCAAGGTCGTCCTGGACTACATCGACAGCGAGCGGTTCGAGGAGGACCCCGAGGCGCTCCACGACGTCATCGGCCACGCCCACGGCATCCTCGTCCCGGGCGGCTTCGGCGCGCGTGGCATCGAGGGCAAGATCGCCGCGGTCCAGTACGCCCGCGAGAAGGGGATCCCGTTCTTCGGCATCTGCCTCGGGATGCAGTGCGCGACCATCGAGTACGCCCGGAACGTCGCGGGCCTCGCCGGCGCCAACTCGACCGAGTTCGACGACGCCTCCCCGCACCCCGTCATCCACCTGATGGAGGCGCAGAAGGACGTGGAGACGAAGGGCGCGACCATGCGGCTCGGCGCCTACCCCTGCAACGTCAAGCCCGACAGCCGGGTCCACGCCGCCTATGGCAAGCGCCTCGTGAGCGAGCGTCACCGCCACCGCTTCGAGTTCAACAACGCCTATCGGGAGCAGCTCTACGAGGCCGGCCTGGTCGCCACCGGCGTCTACACGGACCTCGACCTCGTCGAGTGCGTGGAGATCCCGTCCCACCCGTGGTTCGTGGGCGTCCAGTTCCACCCCGAGTACAAGTCGCGCCCCCTCAAGCCGCACCCCCTCTTTGCCGGCTTCGTCAAGGCCGCGATCGCCCACCGCCAGGGCGGCTGAGCGCCCGCTCCATGAGCGCCGCGGACGTCTCCCCGACGCCCGCGGTTGCTCCGCCTCCGCCTCCCCTCCGACTTCGCCTCCGCCTGCGCCTGCGCCATCGCCTCCGCCTTCGCGTCCGCCTGCGCCCTCGCGTCCGCCTCCGCCGTCGCCTGCGCCTGCGCCGTCGCGTCCGCCTGCGCCCTCGCGTCCGCCTGCGCCCTCGCGTCCGCCTGCGCCCTCGCCTCCGCCTGCGCCGTCGCCTCCGCCTGCGCCCTCGCGTCCGCCTGCGCCATCGCGTCCGCCTCCGCCGTCGCCGTCGCCTGCGCCTGCGCGTCCGCCTTCGCCTTCGCCTTCGCCTCCGCCCTCGCTTCCGCGTCCGCCCTCGCGTCCGCCTCCGCCGTCGCGTCCGCCTTCGCCTCCTCCTCCGCCCTCGCTTCCGCGTCCGCCCTCGCTGCCGCCCTACAGCCGCCGCCGCCGCCGCCACGCCAGCGCGATGGCGGCCCACGCGGCGAGCGCCCACGGCCCACCGCCGCCGCCGGCGCAGCCGCCCGAGCCTATCGGCTCCTCGCGCAGCCGCACCGCGCCGCCGCTCGGCGCCACCGGCACCTCCACGCCGTAGTCCGGCGCGGGCGGCCCACCCACCGGGGCGCCGGTCCACGGATCCGCGGCGACCCCGCCGGGCACCACCGCGACCGCTCCGCCGCCGTCGCCCCAGAGTCGGTCGATCCCGAGGAGCGCGACGTCCCCGGTCTCGGGGTCGACGACCCAGGGCTCGGTGAGCGCGCCGAGCCCTTGCTGGTTGTCGACCCCTACGATGACGACCAGCCCGTCGGGGCGGACGGCGACGCTCGCGGCGATGGGGTGGCTCGGCGACAGCGGCGTCTCGTAGTCGATCGTCGCGAGCCTCAGCGCCGCGACCCCCTGCCCATCGACCGTGACGCCGAAGTCCTCGGCCGAGACCACCACCGGGCGCCCGTCGGCCAGGTAGGCCTTGCCCCGGACCTCGTCGCCCACGACGTCGAGCGAGCCGTTCGGTCGCCACAGGAGGTCCCGCGGGCGGTCCGGGAAGGCCCGCCCCGGCGCCTTCTCGTCGACGATCTCGCCGGTCTCGCCCCGCCGCCGCAGAAAGCGCGGCGGGTCGTCGACGAGCATCAGGACGTCTCCCGGCGTGTCGCGGTCGAACAGACAGTCGATGACGCCCGGGACGCTCGGGGCGTCGATGACGAGGTCGGGGACCCGGTCCTCGGGCTTCGACGGCGCGAACAGCCACAGCAGCTCACGCTCGCGGTCGGTCACGCACAGCGACCCGTCGGCCGTCGCGTCCATCCCGCCGACGTCGCCGACCTCGCGGTTCACGTCGCGCCACAGCGGGACGAGCCCACCGCGCGGCCCGCTCTTGAAGAGCTGATAGCCGTAGCGCTCGGCGCTGTTTCCGACCGGCTTGAGCAGCAGGACGTCGCCTGGGTCGAGGGCGCGCTCGTACCGGGCGATCTCGTAGAGGCCGTCTTCGTGGTCGCCGCAGCAGACCGAGGTCAGCATCGCCCCGCCCCAACCCACGGCGGGCGGCGCGTCGAGGTGCGGCAGCATCGACAACCCCGTCGGCAGGAACCGCCGCGATGGGCTGACCAGGCCCTTGGGACCGAAGAGGTCGCCCTCCGGCTGCCACACCGCCCAGTCCGGCGTCGTCACGGGCGCCCGCTCCAGGATCGGGAGCTGGTCGAAGACCGGCAGGTTCGCGGCCTCCCAGGTGTGCGCCCGCTCCAGGACGAAGGGCGCGCGGTCCTCGGTCAGCGCCAGGAGCCACGCGTCGAGCGGCCCGACGATCTGGACGAGCAGCGCCTCGTTGACCGGATCCCAGGCGACGGTCCGGAGTCGATCGACGTAGACGTCGTGCAGCCCCGCGTCCTGGGACTCGTACCACGGCCGGGTGATGCCGGCCTCGGCGCGTTCCGCGGCCGGATCGAAGGCGAGCGCGCAGCCGCCGGCTCGGCAGAAGAGGACCGCCGCGTCGCGGCCCTGCCGGGTCCAGCTCATCTCGAGCCAGGTCCGCTCGGCGTCGATCGGGACGACGCGCGTCACGCGGTAGTCCCCGTCGGGCGCGGCGCCGCTGATCGTCTCGGCGTCCAGGTAGACCTCGGTCCGCCCGTCGTCGAACCAGGTCCGCTGGACCGCGGTCCCGTCGGGGCTCTGGGCCAGAAACCGCCCGTCTGCCGAGACCCCCTCGGCGCTCGTGGGGCCGTAGCGCAGCGCGACGCTCCCGTCGGGGGCCCAGCAGGTGCCGCCGACGCAGAGCGGCCCGTCGATCCCCCAGCTGCGCACCGGCGTCGCGTCGATCGGCGCGTCCGGGAGGCGCATCCGGATGAGCGGGCTGTCGACGAGCCAGACCTCGCGCGCGGCGTCGTGGATGGCGGCGCCGTCGTCGCGCCAGTCCATCGGGGAGGTGCCTTCGAGCAGGGCCTCGACGCCGTCGAGGGTGCCGCCGCCGTCGCTGTCGGCCCACCAGTCCGAGGTGCCGAGCGTCGCCTCGGTCGCCGCGTCGAGGCCATCGGAGTCGAGGTCGAGGGTGTCGGCCTGCCAGCCGAGGCGGCAGTAGGTCGTCACGCGGTCCACCTGATTCGATGACGCCCAGCCGAGGGCCGCGAGCAGGCCCGAGCCGTCCGGGATGAAGGACTGTGCCGTCGAACGGTAGGTGTAGCCGCCGTCGGCCGCCGGGCGTTGTCGATGCAGCGCGTCGGTCGAGCTCAGGTAGCCGCTCCCGTGGTCCGCCGGGCGGACGAGGCGGAGGCCATCGCCGCGCCAGGCTCCGGCGGTGTTGGTGAGGGTGCTCCAGCCGATGTCCCAGGCGCTCGTCGTCGCCGCGATGGCCTCGAGGTCCTCGAGCCAGAGCAGCCGGTCGGTCCCGCGGAGCGGGGTCCACGGGTCGTGCGCGCTCGCGGCGGTCTCGGGGACCGGGCCGAAGACGACCTCCGCGGCGCCGTCCGGCGCCACGACGAGCATCGACAGGACCGTCGTTCGCACCGTCCCGGTGGTCCGCGCGGCGGCGGTCCCGACGATCTCCTGTCGGATCAGCGCGGCGACGCGGCCGTCGGGCATCGGCGTCGTCAGGGCGACCTCCCAGTCGATCCGGCTGGGCGCGGTCTCCCCGGCCACCAGCACCGACACGATCCAGTCGGAGAGGGTGGGGATCCGCGCTCCGAGCTCCGCCGCGTCGAGGCGCAGCGTCGCCGGCGGGCTCTCCCCCGGCGTTACACAGAGGAGCCCCGCCGGGGCCGGCCAGCACACGCCGCCTGCGGGCGTCCCGCGGAAGCCCGAGGCGGGCAGGGTGGGGTTGGGCTCGCCGAGGGCCGGCAGGACGCCGGGGCCGAAGGTGACGAGCGGCTCGGGCGGAGTCGCGCTGCTCGCCTCGGGGACCTCCGCGGCGGTGACCCGGCTCAGGCGCCAGTCGTCGCCGGCGCGGTCGACCACCAGGAACGCCGCGCCGTCCCAGCTGAGCCCGGCGCCGTGGAAGTCGCCGAAGAGGTCCTGGGACCTAAGGCTCCCGTCCGGCCAGATCAGATCGAGCCGGTCGGGCCACCCCGGGTTGCCCCTGACGAGGTAGCCCCAGACACCGTCGGCGTCGACGCCGACGAGGTCGCCCGCCGGTTCGGCGATGGGCGGCGTGACGGCCTCGCAGGTCACCCCTCCCGGCGCGGAGAAGAGCGGCGCCGCGTGCGCGGCCACGGAGAGCGCCGCGACCAGCGCGAGCGCCGACAGCGATGACGAGATGTGCCTCATCGGGGGACCTCCCCCCAGCCTTCGACGAGCGCGCCGCGCTGGTAGGTCGCCTCGCCGGCGACGGTCCCGTCCTCGCGCCAGAAGGTCCATGGGCCCTGCAGCGCGTCGGCGAGGTAGGCGCCCTCGGCGAAGCGGTTGCCGTTCGGCCAGTAGGCGGTGTAGGCGCCCTCGCGGCTCCCCAGGACGTAGCTGACGGCGTCGTAGGGCTCGCCGGTCGACCACGTCCCGACCCAGGTCCCGTGGGCGACGCCGCCGCTCATCGCGCCGGTGAAGGCGATTCGGAGCGCTCCCTGGTCCTGCCACAGCGTCCACTCGCCCACCGCGACGCCGTCGTCGTAGTCCCCGCGGCTCACCGGCTCGCCGTCGGCGGACCAGGCCTCCCAGCGCCCCTGGCGCACGCCGTCCACGTAGGTGCCGGCCAGGATCTCCTGGCCGCTCCGGGCGTACTCCGCCCAGGCGCCGCTCCGTCGCTCGTCGGCGAAGGTCCCCTCCACGGCGAGACCGAGGCCGCCGGCGTGGTAGCGGCGGTAGGGGCCGTCGCGGCGGCCCTCGACCCAGCTCAGGTCTTCTTCGGGGGTGCCGTCGGGATGGAAGGTGTGTTCGTCGCCGTGTTTGTCGCCGGCGCGCCAGGCGCTGGTGGAGCGAATCGGGCCCGCCGGGTACCACGCGGTCCAGGCGCCGTCCCGCAGGTCGTCGGCGTACGCGCCGACGTCCACGAGCCAGCCGTCGGCGTCGAAGCTCCGCCAGTCACCGTCGCGGCCGCCGTCGACGTAGCGGCCCTCGAGGCGCAGGCCGCCGGTCGCCCAGAAGGCTCGGAAGTCGCCGTCGAGCGCGCCGTCGGCGTAGCTCCCCTCGGCCAGGCGGACCTCCCGATCCGCGCTCTCCCAGCGGGCGAAGGGCCCATGGCGGACGCCAGCGACGACACAGAAGCGAGCGAAGGGATCTTCGGGGCCTCCGTCGGCGGGCGCCCCTTCCGCGCAAGTCTCGCCGTCCCAGGCGTCGGGGAGGTCGGTCGGCGCCCGCTGCTCGGCGTAGGGGTCGGTCTCGACCTCACCGCACGCGGTGAAGGTCCGCTCCTCGCGCCCGTCGCCGACGGCGTCCCACCACGCGCCGCACGGCACGCCGGCGTCGAAGCGGTGCTCGAAGCGCGGGTCGCCAGCCTCGTCGTAGCCGGTCCACAAGCCGTCGGCCAACCCCTCGGCGAAGGAGCCTCGGACGCCGACGCGGCCCCCGGACCACAGCTCGTAGGGGCCGTGGGCGGTGTCATCCGGGCGCGCGCACCAACGCTCGACACCGTCGAGCCGCGCCAGCTCACGCGTCCCATCGGGACAGCTCAGTCCGCTCGAGCCAACGTCCGCCTCTCCACCCGTGCACCCGCCGCTCGCGACCGAGACCGCGAGCGACGCCACGAGCACGAGCGCGCCCCGCGTGCGCCTTCGCCTCATTCGTCACCTCCGAATGTCAGGAGACGAACGAGTATGGAGAGCCTGAAATCCGCCCGCAACCGAGCCCGCCGCGCGTGCCTCTGCCCGCGCGGGACGCCGACACTCCGCCGCGTCCGCCTCCGCGCCCGCTTCCGCTTCCGCGCCCGCGCCGCTTCCGCCTCCGCGCCCGCTTCCGCTTCCGCTTCCGCGCCCGCTCCGCGCCCGCTTCCGCTCCCGCCTCCGCGCCCGCTCCGCGCCCGCTCCGCGCCCGCTTCCGCTTCCGCTTCCGCTTCCGCTTCCGCTTCCGCTCCCGCCTCCGCGCCCGCTTCCGCTTCCGCTTCCGCTTCCGCTCCGCGCCCGCCTCCGCGCCCGCTTCCGCTTCCGCTTTCGCTTTCGCTTTCGCTTTCGCTTTCGCTTTCGCTTCCGCTTCCGCTTCCGCGCCCGCTTCCGCTTCTGCTTCCGCTTCCGCTTCCGCTCCGCGCCCGCCACCGCGCCCGCTCCGCGCCCGCTCCGCGCCCGCTCCGCGCCCGCCTCCGCTTCCGCTCCGCACCCGCTTCCGCACCCGCACCCGCTTCCGCGCCCGCTCCGCGCCCGCTCCGCGCCCGCTCCCGCGCCCGCCCCTCTATCCCCGCCACGCCTCCATCAGCAGCTCGAAGGACCGCAGGCGCCCCGGGTGGTCGACGACGTGGCTCGCGACCATGATCTCGTCCGCCCGGGTGGCCGCGGCGAGCTCCGCCACGCGCCCGACGACCTGCTCCGGCGTCCCCACGATCTGTGTCTGGCGGATCTGGGCCGCGACCGCCTCCTCGGCGGGCGACAGCTGATAAGCGCGGGCGGCCTCCGGGGTCGGCGGCCGGATCGGGCGGCCGGTGCGCAGGCGCGAGAACGCCACGAGCGCCGGGCGCGCGAGGTCGATGGCCGCCTCCTCGGTGTCCGCGACGAAGGCCGCGACGGCCAGCATCGATCGCGGCGCCGAGGTCGCGCCAGGGCGGAAGTGGTCCTTGTAGAGCCGCATCGCCGGCGCCGGCGGGGCGGGGCTGAAGTGGGCCGCGTAGGCGTAGGGGTAGCCGCGGTCGGCGGCGAGGCGGGCGCTGAAGTCGCTCGAGCCGAGGAGCCAGATCGGCGGCAGCTCGACGTCGTCCGGCTGGGCGACGACCCTCGGGATCCGCCCCTGGCCCCAGGCGACGAGCTCCTCGAGCTGCTCGGGGAAGTCGTTCCGCATGACCTTCGCCGGGTCACCGCGGAGCGCCAGCGCCGTCCGCCCGTCGGTCCCGGGCGCCCGGCCGAGCCCGAGGTCGATACGGCCCGGGTGCATCGCCTCGAGCAGGCGATAGGCCTCGGCGATCCGCAGCGGCGCGTGGTTCGGCAGCATGACGCCGCCGGCGCCGAGGCGGATCCGCTCGGTGTGCGCGGCGACGTGGGCGATCATCAGGTCGGGCGCGGTCGTCGCGATCCCGGGCAGGCTGTGGTGCTCGGCGTACCAGACCCGGGCGTAGCCGAGGCGCTCGGCGTGGCGCGCCAGGTCGACGCTGTTCGCGATGGCCTCGGCGCTGGTCTGGCCGTCGCCCAGGGGCGCGAGGTCGAGGATCGAGAGCGGTAGCGGCATGGACACCTCCCGCCGGACCGAATACCGCAACCAGACCGCTTACGCACGCGTCTCGAGGAGCAGGGCCGGGCTCGCGGGCCGGCGGCGGTTACTCCTGCGCGGTCGTGGCGGTGGTGGTGGCTCGCGCGGCCGTGATCCCGCAGACCTCGAAGGCCGTCGCGAAGGCCTCGCGGCCGGTCCCGTCGAGGTGCTCGTAGATCGCCCGCCGGGAGGCGCAGACCCGCTCGGCGTGACCATCGCCGCGGGCCTCGGCACAGGCGATGTCCCAGCGGGCCCGCGGGATGCTGCCGTCGTCGCAGCGGTAGCGGCGCGCGCCGTCGTCCTTCGTGTCGAGGCGCGCCGGGCCGTCGGGGCAGCGCACGGTCACGCACGGGTCGTCGGCGTTCATGTCCCGGGGGCGGTAGAGCTCGACCGGCGCCTCGTCCCGGAGCACCGTCAGCGGGACGTAGAAGCCGTCGGCGTCTGCGGCGCGGTAGAGGGTGTCGACGCGCGCCTCGCGCTCGATCTCGGGCTTGTCCAGGTCGTGGCAGGCCGCGCACGCGCCGCGGCGGCGGAAGACCCGCGCGGACCTCTCCCGTCGCGCGGGGCGGGTGCGCCAGGCGAAGCCGCCCCCGTCGAGCATCCGGGCCGCCAGCCGCCGGTGCGCCTCGGCGCCGAGGGTCGCCTCGCCGCGGGTCCACTCGAAGCCGACGAGGGGCTGGCCGGGGCCCGGACGCTCGGGCCGGAAGAGGCGGAAGGTCTGGGTGCCGTCGGCCTCGACGCGCGCCCCACGGACGTCGGCGACCAGCGGGATCGTCCGCCCGTCCTTCGTCCGGTGGTCCCAGGTCGCGACGCGGTCCGCGACGGTCCCGGGCGGAAAGCTCAGGGTGTAGCGCTGCTGGTCCTCGAGCCAGCGGGTCGTGATGGTCCCGCCCTCGGGGAGCGCGAGCCAGACGGTGGTGTGGGTGCGTTCGTCGACCGGACCCGGGAGGCGGATCGGGGGCTCGAGGGGGACGAAGCCGCCGTCGAGCCAATAGCGCTCGGGGGCCTCGATGGTCAGCGCCTGGAGCCCCGGCGGGAGCGGCGCGTCGGCACTCGAAGCCGGTGTGGGCGGGGATGGCGGGGCGTCGTCCCCATCGAGGGCGAGGCCGAGGGCCAGGCCGCCGCCGCCGGCGACGAGGGTGAGCGCGAGGATGGGCCAGGTGCGGGTCATCGGAAGAGGGCCTCGCTGCGGTCCCGGGCCGGGGCGCCGAGGACGCCGACCCGGATGAGGCGCTCGGTCGCGGCGCGGGCGGCCTCGGCGGTGACGCCCGACTGGGCGGCGGTGGCGGGGTCCGCCTCGCCCGAGGCCGCCGCGAAGACCAGGAGCCGCGGGAGATCCGGCTGCAGGTAGCGGACGGTCAGGGTCTCGGGGTCGCGGAACACGATGACGGTGATCGAGGTCGGGGCGGGCGCGTCCGGGGTCGTCGAGTCACAGCCTCGGGCCGCGCGGGCGTAGCCCGGGACGTCGTGGGTGTAGGCGCGGGCGATCGCGGTCGGGTTGACGGCGTCGCGGTCGGCGTCGAAGGCCTCGGGCGAGCGCGCGGCCTGGTAGTGGAGCCACTCGTAGTCGGCGAGCTGCGCGAGCTCTGGCCGGTCGGGCCAGTCGGCGGCGATGACCTCGCCCATCCTGGCGACCGCCTGGTTGAGGTCCCAGTGGCCGGTGGGGAAGCGGTCGAAGAGGCGCGTCACCGCCTCGTCGAAGCTCGGCCCCATGACCTTCGCGAGCCCACGGTAGAGCGAGCGCGCGACCCGACCTCGGTTGGCCGCCATCAGCCGACGATAGAAGTCGAAGCGGGCGTGGCGCTCGCTCGGCGGCGGGCCGAGGGCGTCGCGCAGGGCGGCGGCGTCGGTGTGGCCGCGCAGGAACGGGACGGCCGCGTCGAAGAAGGCGTCGAGCGAGTCAGCCACCGGTGACCTCCGTATAGATGGCGCGGACGGCGTCGGCCTCGTCGAGGACCTCGTCGAGGGGCGGGACGTTCAGGTCGCGCTCGAGGAGCGTCGGGACCGGGCCCGTGCGCTCGAGCGCGGCGCGGTAGAGCTCGTACACCGGGGCGATGACGGGGGTGCCGTGGTTGTCGACGGCGAACGCACCGTCGCCGTCGTCGCGGTACTTGTGGCCGGCGATGTGGATGCGGCCGGCGCGCTCGAGGGGCAGGGCCTGGAGGTCGGCCATCGCGTCGGTGCCCCGGTTGAAGGCGTTGACGTAGACGTTGTTGACGTCGAGGAGGAGGCCGCAGCCGGACTCCTCGAGGACGGCTCGGATGAACTCGGCCTCGCTCATCTCGGCGCCCGGCATGTCGGCGTAGGTGCTGATGTTCTCGAGCAGCAGCGGGCGCTCGAGGTGCTCGGCGACCTGGCGCGCGCGCTGCGCGACGTGGTGGACTGCGGCCTCGGTGAAGGGCAGGGGGAGCAGGTCGGCGAAGTTCACGCCGCCGGCGACCGCGTAGCACAGGTGGTCGGTGTGGATCGGCGCGCCGAGGTCGTCGAGGAGGCCCTTCAGCAGGTCGAGGTAGTCTCGGTCGAGGGGGTCGGGGCCGCCGATCGAGAGCGCGACGCCGTGGGCGCCGATGGCCCAGCGCTCGTGGCAGCGGTCGAGGACGCGTCGTGAGCGGCCGCCGTTGGCGATGAAGTTCTCGGGGATGATCTCGAGCCAGTCGACGTGTCGCTCGGTCTCGGGCAGCGCGTCGAAGTGTTCGCGGCGCAGGCCGATGCCGACGCCCTGGGGGCTCCTGCTCATTGGGATGTCCTCGATGGGGCGGGCGCTCGGGAAAGGGTTGGCGCCCGCCGCGGACCCTGACGTCGCGGCGAGCGCCCGTGGACGGTGCGCCGTCATCGGCACCGCCGTGTCGTGGGCCCGCGGTCCGGTGGCGGCGCCGAGGCGCTCGCGTCCCCTGGGCGCGGGCTTCCGTGCGCCCGATCAGCCGGTGCAGCTCGCGTCGGCGGGGCAGCCGGCGGGGCAGCCGGCGTCGGCGGGGCAGCCGGCGTCGGCCGGGCACCCGGCGGGGCAGCCGGCGTCGGCGGTGGGGCAGCCGGCGTCGGCGGTGGGGCAACCGGCCGCGCAGCTCGCGTCGGCGGTGGGGCAGCCGGCGGGGCAGCCGGCGTCGGCGGTCGGGCAGCCGGCCGCGCAGCTCGCGTTGGTGTCCGCGGTGACGTTGGTGTCCGAGCCGTCCGAGCCGCCGTCGTCGCTACAGCTCGCGAGCCCGATTCCTCCCGCCGCTACGGCGACCGCCAGGATCTTGGTGAGCGTGAAAATCTGCATGGCTGGAGTCTCCTCTCCCTTGGGTTGGCGCGGCGGCCGCTCGCCGCCGCGCGGAGCGACCGTGTCGGGGACGCACCTCTGCCGTGGCCTATCCGGGATCTCGCCAACGGTTACAGCCTTCCCCGAGAGAGGCTCCGGCGACGTCGCGGAGGCGCGCCGGATCACTGGCCAACCGTTCAGCTCAAGATGTTGCGCGGGGTCTGATTCGGTGTAGGTTCGCGCGGTGGCGACGAACACCCCCGAGAACCGCTTTCGCATGCAGGACCGCGTGGTCGGACGACGACAGGACGAGGACCAGGTCATCCGTCTGGAGATCTACGGGATCCTCGTGCTGGCCTTCGCCGTCGCGCTGCTCCTGGCGCTGTTGACCTTCGACGGCGCCGACGTCGCGCCCTCCGCCCGCGGGCGCGGGGCGGGCGTGCACAACCTCATCGGCCCGGTGGGCGCCCAGGTCGCGGACCTGTTCCTCGACGCCCTCGGCGGCGGCGCTTTCGTGTTGGCGTTGTCCTTCGCGTACTTCGGCGCGAGCTACCTCATCGGCCGGCGGGCGCGGGTCACCAAGCTGGACCTGCTCGGTTGGCTGGGGCTACTGCTGTCGGGCGCGGTCTTGTGCCACGTGATGTTCTCGCCCGGGCAGCTCCTCGACCACCCGCCCGGGGGGGAGACCGGCGCCTGGGTCGGCGAGATCAGCTCGTCGCTGCTGTCGACCGCCGGGACCGCCATCGCGTTCTCGGCGCTGTTTCTCGTGTCGCTCATCGCGGTCACGCGCCGGAGCCTCTTCGAGCTGATGCACCTCGTCGGCCACGGCGGCAAGCGCGTGGCCGGGCTCGTGCGCCGCGGCGTGACCCACGGGGACGGCCCCGACGACGAGCCCGAGCTCGACGCGAGCGACGAGGGCGCCGAGCCGAAGCGGCGTTGGTGGCGCAGGTCCAGGGCCGCCGCCGACGAGTCGGCCACGGAGGCGACGGACGAGGCCAGCGACGCGCCGGTCGCCGAGGTCGCGGACGAGGATGACGGGCCGAAGATCTCGGAGCGCCGGGTGGTCGCGCCGGAGCCGCGCGGGGAGGCCCCGCCCGAGCCTCGCGACAAGACGGAGAAGAGCGCGTCGGTGGCGGATGACGCCGAGGTCGAGGACGACGGCCCGGTGATCGTGCCGCGACCGGAGCGCGCCGCCCCGACGGCGTCCGAGCCGGAGGCCGAGCCGGAGTCCGAGTCCGAGTCGGCGCCGGCTGCGGCCGCGGCTGCGGACGACGCGGACGAGGACGCGGTCGAGGTGGTGGAGGTCGACGGCGCCGAGGACGACGAGTCCATCAAGATCGTGGAGTCGGCGGCGATGCGCCGGAGCCGCGGGCTCGTCATCGGCGAGCAGCTGGAGCTGGGCGGCACGGCGTCGGAGTCCGAGGAGAAGCCCTACCTGCTCCCGGGGCTGTCGCTCCTCGAGTACCGGCCGCCGGAGACGACGGCCTACGACCGGGAGCTGCTGCGGAAGAACGCGCAGATCCTGGAGTCGAAGCTCCTCGACTACCGGGTGAAGGGGAAGGTGGTCGAGATCCACCCCGGCCCGGTCATCACGATGTACGAGTTCAAGCCGGCGCCCGGCGTGAAGATCTCGACCATCGCGAACCTGAGCGACGATCTGGCGATGGCGCTGTCGGCGCTGCGGATCCGGATCGTGGCGCCGATCCCGGGCAAGGACGTGGTCGGCATCGAGGTGCCGAACAAGTCGCGCGAGGTGGTGTGGCTCAAGGAGATCCTGAGCGACAACACGTACACGAAGGCGCGCTCGGACCTGACGCTCGGGCTCGGCAAGGACATCGTCGGCAACCCGGCGGTGATGAACCTGGCGAAGGCGCCGCACCTCCTGGTCGCGGGCGCGACGGGCAGCGGTAAGTCGGTCGCGATCAACAGCTTCATCGTGTCGATGCTGTACAAGGCGACCCCGCAGGACGTGCGCCTCATCATGGTCGACCCGAAGATGCTGGAGCTCTCGATCTACGAGGGGATCCCGCACCTGCTGCTGCCGGTCGTGACGGATCCGAAGCAGGCGGCGGTGGCGCTCCGCTGGGCGGTCAAGGAGATGGAGCGCCGCTACCAGCTGATGGCGGACATGGGTGTCCGCAACCTCGCGAACTACAACGCGAAGGTCGAGAGCCTGCTCGACAACCCCGGGCAGCGGCTGCCGGAGCGGCTCCGCCTCGCGAAGCTGAAGCGCGAGGCGAAGGGCGAGCCCGACCCGCCCGGCGTCGTCCTCGACACCGAGGGTAGGGAGATCGAGCGCCTGCCGCTGATCGTCGTCATCATCGACGAGCTGGCGGACCTGATGATGGTGGCCTCGAAGGAGGTCGAGCACTCGATCGCGCGGCTGGCGCAGATGGCGCGCGCGTCGGGGATCCACTTGATCCTGGCGACCCAGCGGCCGTCGGTGGACGTCATCACGGGGCTCATCAAGGCGAACTTCCCGACCCGCATCTCCTTCCAGGTGGCCTCGAAGGTGGACTCGCGGACGATCCTCGACCGCGGCGGCGCCGAGAACCTGCTGGGGATGGGCGACATGCTCTATCTCCCGCCCGGGACGTCGGCCGTTCAGCGCGTACACGGCGCGTACGTCAGCGAGGACGAGGTGCACCGCATCGTGTCCCACCTCAAGGAGCAGGGGCAGCCCGACTACGACATGGGCATCCTGACCCACGACGACGAGGACAGCGACGTCGGCCCCGCCCGCGACGGCGACGAGTACGACGAGCTGTACGATCGGGCCGTGAAGATCGTCGCGGAGACGCGTAACGCCTCGATCAGCTTCCTCCAGCGCAAGCTGAAGATCGGCTACAACCGCTCGGCCCGGATCATCGAGAAGATGGAGGAGGAGGGCATCGTGGGTCCCTCCGACGGCACCAGCCGGCCCCGCGAGGTGTTCATCGACCCGATCTGAGGAGGCCCGCGGACCGCCTTCGCCTTCGCCTTCGCCTTCGCCTTGGCCTTCGCCTTGGCCTTCGCCTTGGCCTTCGCCTTGGCCTTCGCCTTCGCCTTGGCCTTCGCCTTGGCCTTCGCCTTCGCCTTCACCTTCGCGTTCGCGGCAGGCCGGCCGGACGCCAAGGGGCGCCCGTCCGGCGGCGGCCTCACCGCGTGAGGTTGACGAGGGTGCCGATGACCTGCCGGAGCCGGCCTGCGCTCTCCTCGCTGGGCGTGGGCAGGTAGCCGACGGCGGCGGCGACGTCGTAGCAGGCCCGGGTCTCGAGGGCGGACCCGAGCGCGTCCGAGTACCGTGCGGTCCGGTTGCGTCCGCGTGCCCGCGAGCCCTCGGCGATGTTGAGCGGGACGCTGACGGAGGCGCGCCGGAGCTGCCGCGCGAGGTCGGGGTCCTTGCGAGCGATGCGTTCGGCGGCCTTGGCCGCGTCGGCGGCGAGCTGAAGGGAGAGGGGGTAGATGCGAAGCACGAGGGCCTCCTTGTGAGTGGGATGGATACCGTCCGTCCGCCCGACCGCCGGTGCCGTCGGGGACGCCTCCCCCCAGCCGCCCGCGCAGGGCCCCGCAAGGCTCGCTCCCCCCGGAGGCGGCGCCAGCCGCCTCCGGGGGGAGCGACCGGGCTTCCGCCGCCCAGAGCCACGCGCAGCCGGTCGGAGGCCGCGCCAGCGGCCTCGGACCGGCGAGCATGGCGAGGACGGCGGAAGCCCGGCGTGGCCTTGTGGGGCCCTGCGCGGGCGGCTAGCCTGGGGAGTCCACGACGAGCTCCTCCCCAATCGGTCCGACGCCCTGCGCCTCCGCGCCTCCGCGCCTTCGCCTTCGCCTTCGCCTGCGCCTTCGCCTTCGCCTTCGCCTTCGCCTGCGCCTGCGCCTTCGCCTGCGCCTTCGCCTTCGCCTTCGCCTTCGCCTGCGCCTTCGCCTTCGCCGCCGCCTGCGCCTTCGCCTTCGCCTGCGCCTTCGCCTTCGCCTTCGCCTTCGCCTTCGCCTTCGCCTTCGCCTTCGCCTTCGCCTTCGCCTTCGCCTTCGCCTTCGCCTGCGCCTTCGCCTGCGCCTCCGCCTGCGCGCCCGCCTAGCGCCCCCGCCTGCGCGCCCGCCTAGAACGTCATCAGCCGCAGATCGAAGCTCGCGCTCAGGGGGCTCCCGTCGGCGGCGAGGGCGTCGCCGAAGGTGATGGTCCCTCCGCGCAGGTAGCCGATGAGCTCTGCGCTCTCGTCGGCGAAGCGATAGATGAGGACCTGCACGCCCGGCGCGTCGGAGTCGACCTCGCCGGGGGCGAGCAGGGACAGCGGGAGCGAGAGGTCGACGACGATGTAGACGCCGGCTTCGGCGGGCTTGGCCAGCTGCACACGGGCGCCGCCGGGCGCGTCGGGGTCGGGCCCGGCCTTGCTGCCGCCCGGGCCGGGGAGCTCGCCGGTGAAGAAGTCGGTCTCGAAGCCCAGGGTCGCGGAGCCGGTCGCGAAGAGGTTGTCCTCGAAGAGGGTTCCCCAGGTCGTCACGAAGCCGCCGTAGACGCGCCCGTGATCGACGAGACACGGTCGCTCGCCCAGCGGGAACGGCCAGTCCGACGCGTCCGCGAGCTCGGCCTCGATGGTCGCCCGCCGCCCGGTGATGAAGGCGCGGAGCTGCGCGACGTCGGCGGTCGCCGGGCCCACCGCCGTCGGGAGCCGCGCGTCGGCGGTCAACGCCACCAGCCGGTCGACCTCCGACAGCAGCGCGTCCTCGTCGAAGGCGTTCTCGAGTACGTCCGCCAGCGCCGCGTGGTAGCGCGCCCGCCCCTCGGGGATCGCGTACAGGCGATTGGCGAGCGCCCCGTTGGCGTACACCGCCGCCGGCTGCCCCTCAGCCGCGTTCGGTGTGGGCAGGAACGCCCCGTCCGGCCCCCACGGGACGAAGCGGAGGCGCCCGTCCGCGGGGTCGGCGTACACGAGGAAGTTGTTGCGGTTGTTCGTGTAGCCGTCCCAGTGCCCGACGATGACCTCGACGGCCCAGAACGTGAAGAAGGCGTCGAGGTCCACGACCTCGTCGAGGGCGTCGATCAGGTCCTCGTCCGGCGCCGCCGCGGCCTGGGTCACCCGGGCGAGGATGTCGCTCGCCGGCTCCTCCTCGTCGTACTTGCGCTCGAATGTCCCGGTCCAGCCCTCGCGGAAGTCGCTGACGTTGCCCTCGTACAGCTCGCCGAGAGGCTCCGGCCACCAGCGCCGGACGAAGTCCTTCTTCATCGACTCGACGTGCGCGTAGAGCCCGAGATCCTCGCCGTTGACGGTGACGTGCGCGAACGCGCATCGCGCCGACGGGATCCCGGCCGCGCGGAAGACCGAGTACGCGAGGCAGGTCCGGAGCCGCGAGGCGTCCTGACGCCCGTTGTTCAGGGTGACCCGCTCGAGCCCGCCGAGCTCCTGGTCGTCCACGAACTTGTCCATCTTGAGCTTGAGCGCCGGTCGCACCGGGTCGAGCGAGCCCAGAAAGCCCTTCTTGCGGAGCCCCGCGTCCACGACGGTGACGCCGTCGATGGTCGCGGTGGCGAGAAACCAGGTAAACGGGTCGGGGACCTTCTCGTCGTCGCAGACCGCGTCGAGGATGTCGAAGAGGGTCCGCCGCTGCCGCCGCAGGCGCTCGAAGTCCTCCTGCTCGAGAGTGATCGAGACCTCGAGGACCCGGTCGTCCGGGAAGAGCGCCTCGGTCGGATCCACCACCTCACCGGTGTCGACGACGTCCGCCTTGGTGTCCGCCGAGTCAGACGCGTCCAGCGTGTCGGTCGGGGTGACTGCGATGGTGTCCAGCTCGACGCCGCCGCCCGTGTCCTCCACCGCCGCGATATCCGCCTGGCCGCCCGACGCGCCATCCCCGCACGCCCACCCGCCGAGGCCGAAGACCAGCGCCAGCGCCGCTAGATTCGATCGTCCCATGGCCTCACGATAAGGCCCCGACCAGCGTCGACGCCAGCCAGGAACCTCCGCCCCCGCCTCCGCTTCCGCCTCCGCCGACGCCTTCGCCTTCGCCTTCGCCTCCGCCTCCGCCTTCGCCTTCGCCTTCGCCTTCGCCTCCGCCTCCGCCGACGCCTTCGCCTCCGCCGACGCCTTCGCCTCCGCCTCCGCCTCCGCTTCCGCTTCCGCCTGCGCTTCCGCTTCCGCCTTCGCCTCCGCCGACGCCTGCGCCTGCGCCTTCGCCTCCGCCTCCGCCGACGCCTTCGCCTTCGCCTTCGCCTCCGCCGACGCCGACGCCGACGCCTGCGCCTGCGCCTGCGCCTTCGCCTCCGCCGACGCCTTCGCCTTCGCCTTCGCCTTCGCCTTCGCCTTCGCCTCCGCTTCCGCCTTCGCCTCCGCCGACGCCCCCGCGCCCACCACCGCGGCTCAGTCGCCCGGCTGCATCCGCCCGCGCTCGCCCCACGGGGCGAACCACTTGAGCATCGCCCCGGGCACGAGCCCCTGCAGGATCGCGCTGACGACGATGGCCACGCCGACCCCGTCGACGCCGAGCCCGTCGGGCCGGGCGAGCACGAACGCCACGACCGACTGCACGCCGAGGATGACGGCGACGTCCCAGATGAGCGGCGCGCGCATGTTCCCGGCGCCGTTGTAGGCCATCGAGATGACGATGCCCGTCGTGAAGAAGGCGTACACCGGGGCGGCGTACTGGTAGAGGGTGTCGGTCAGCGCGACGGCGGCCGGGTCGTCGGGGATGAAGGCCGCCGCGAGCGCCGCGGCGAACAGCAGCATGATCGTCATCGTGACGAACGACGTCCCGACGACGCAGCCGACCCCGGACCAGGCCGCCTTCCGCGCGTAGCGCCGGCGCCCGGCGCCCAGCGCCATCCCGACGATGGGCGCCACGCCGCCGCCCCACGCGAAGGCGAGGATGATGGTCGGGAGGTCGAGCTTGATCCACACGTTGACCGCCGTGTAGGTCGGGTTCCCCTCGGGGCCGGAGAAGCGGGCCGCGACGATGGCCAGCAGGATGAGGAAGCCGACCAGGCGCGTGCTCTGCTGTAGCGCCGACGTCAGGCCCAGCCGGAGCTGGTGTCGCAGCGCGCTCCACACGATGAAGCGCTCCCCCGGGGGCGGCTTCAGCGAGAGCCCCCGCGCGATGAGCCAGATGGCGACGATGGCGGTGGCGCCCCGCAGGATGACCGTGATCCACCCCGCAGCGACCACGCCGCCCGGCTCGACGCCGAAGAGGCCGAGGACGTAGACCGCCTCGAGGGCCAGGGTCGCCACCGACATCAAGGCCACCAGCGCCAGGGGCCGGACGCTGTCGCCGCGGGCCCGCAGGATGGCGATGGTGAAGGCGATGTAGATCGTCCCGAAGCCGCCGATGGCCATGATGCGCAAGAACGCCGTGCCCTCGGCGCGGGTGGCGCCCTCGGCCATGACCAGGCCGCCGATGGGGTCCGCCAGGATGCCGACGACCGCGCTCAGCAGGCTCAGGATCGCGCCCAGGACGAGCGCTTGCCGGGCGTGGCGCTGCTCGCCCCGCAGATCTCCGGCGCCGTGGCAGTACGAGATCTCGGCCACCGCGGCGTTGCCCAGCCCGTTCGCGAGCAGGGCGAAGATCCCGGTGACGATGTCGCTCGCCGCGGCCCCGGCCAGGGACGCGCCGCCGTCGCCGACCTGGCCGAAGATCCAGACCTCGACGAGGTTGAAGGCGAACTGGAACACCGCGGCCAACGCCAGCGGCGTCCCGAGCCCCGCCACCGCGCCGAGCGGTGAGCGGGTCAGAAGCTTCGGTCCAGTGTCGCTCATCCCCGGGCGACCTCTACCCCATTCGGCCGGGTTCGTCTCGGAAACCGGACGCGCGGTGGGACCTCACGCCGCTTGCTCGACCAGCAGCTCCTCGAGGTGGGCGACGTCCTGCTCGACGTCGGCCATGGTCGCCGCCAGCTCCATCTCGTTCACCCCGAGGGCCTTCACCGCGCTCGGGCTCGGGTTGTAGTGCAGCCCGTCCGACCCGCCGCCCGCGCCGCTCAGGAGCGCGACGAGATCCGCGACGTGCACCACGTTGGCGATGACGGCGAACTCCGGTCGCGCCGCTGCCGGGCTGTGGTGGCTGGCGATGGCGGCGATGATGACCGGCGGCAGCTTCCAGCGCCGCGCCATCTCGGCGCCGACCTCGCCGTGGTCGGCGCCGAGCACGTCCCGCTCGATCTGGTCGAAGCTCAGGTTCGGATCGCGCAGCGCCGCCTCGACGGCGTCCCAGCGCTTGTGCAGCGGGGCCGCGAGGGCGAGCTTGCCGATGTCCGCGAGGAGCCCTCCCGTGTACGCCACGCCGGCCGACACCGGCCCGCGCGGGGCCAGCCGCGCCGCCGCCGCCGCCGTCCGGATGGCGTGCCGCCACAGCCCCTCGTGGAGGTTGGCGTAGCCGGGGATGCTCGGGCCGCCCAGGATCGCGCGCATCCGCCTGGCGATGAGCTCGCGCAGGAGCCGCTCGCCGAGGGCCACCACCGCCTGCCGGACGTTCGTCACCGGGTTCCGGAACGCGTACGCCGCGCTGTTGGCGATCCGCAGCGCCTCCGCCCCGAGCCCGGGGTCCGACGCCAGCACCTCCGCGATCCGGTTGGCGTCGCGGTTCGGGTCGTCCATCAGCGCGATCATGCGACACAGGAGCACCGGCGGGATCGGCAGCTCCACCGCCGCGGCCTTCGCGTAGCGGCGCACGACCGCCGAGCACCGCGTCTCGTGGCTCATCGGAGCCTCCTCGGCGTGAGCCCGGGGGTGTTGATCACGACCTGGCCCGAGGCGACGTCGAGGGTCACGGTGCGGCTCGCGCGGCCGCCCGTCTCGGCCCCGCGGATGGTGATGTTGAACCGGGCCAGGGTCGCCCGGGCGATCTTGGCGTTGCGCCCGCCGATGTCGAAGAGGTCGTTCATCCCGGCCAGTGACGCGCCTCCGGCGACATACGCCTCGACGCTGTTGAGGTTGCCGCCGCGGCGCGTGAACGCGGCCATCAGGGACGCGATCGCGAGGTCACCGAACATCAGCGGCTGCCCCGCGGCTCGGCGCGGATCCTGAGCGCTGCTCGGCAGCATGAAGTGGCACATCGCGCCGATATGGGAGCCCGAATCGAACAGGACGACGGCGATACACGAGCCGAGGCCGTAGGTGATGAGCGTGCCCTGGGTGACCGCCGTGTCGAGCGCGTTGACGCCCACGACGATACGCCCCTTGGCGTCCTGCGGGGCCGCTCGGCCGGTCATCGTCGCCGCGACGCCGAAGCCGGTCGCGCCCAGCGTGCGCGGTGCGGCGGGGGGCGGTCGCCGCGGCGCCGACGGTCCCGGCGGCGCAGGCCCGGAGCGGGGCTCGACAACCTGCCGCTCGCCGCCGCGGAAGACGGCGTAGCGCGGCCGGTTGGGTTTGGGAGGTGAGCCGCTCATCCACGCCCCCAGACGGTTCGGACGAGCCACTCGCCGACACGGTCGAGCGGCAGCGTCGTCGCCGTCGCCCCCAGCGCGACCGCGGCGCGAGGCATCCCGTAGATGAGCGAGGTGGCCTCGTCCTGCGCGGCGGTCCTCGCCCCGGCTTGACGCATCTTCAGCAGCCCCTCGGCCCCGTCGCGGCCCATCCCGGTCAGGAGCACTCCGACCGCCTCCTTGCCGGCGGCCTGGGCCACCGAGCCGAACAGCACGTCGACGCTCGGGCGGTGGCCCGAGACCTCGGCCGTCTCGTAGTCGAGGGAGCTCCTCAGCTCCCCCCCGCGGCGGCGCACCCGGAGGTGCGCGTCACCGGAAGCGATGTAGACCGCGCCGTCTTCGAGGCGCGCCTCGTGGGCCGCCTCGCGGACCGAGAGCGGGCAGCGGGCGTCGAGCCACCCGGCGAGCACCTGGGTGAAGGTCCCTGGCATGTGCTGGGTGATCACGACCGGCGGCATCCCGGGCCGGAGCGTCGAGAGCACGGCCTCCAGCGCCTCCACGCCTCCGGTGGACGCGCCGATGGCGATCACGTTCGGGGCGTCCGCGGCGCGCCCGGTCGGGATCGGCGTGACCGCCTGCGGCCGCCTGGCCCGGCGCGCCATCACCTGCTCTCTCAGGCGCCGCACGTCGGTCAGCGCCGCCGACTTCACCTTCCCGCGCAGCTCCTCGAGCATCGCGGCGACGTCGCTCTGGCCTGGCTCGGTCGGCTTGGCCACATAGTCGATGGCGCCGGCGTCGAGGGCCTCGAGGGTGCGCGTCCCGCCGCGTACGGTCAGGGTGCTGACCATGACCGTCGGGATGGGCCACTGGGGGATGAGCTTCCGCAGGAAGGACACGCCGTCCATCTTCGGCATCTCGACGTCGAGGGTCATGACGTCGGGGCGCAGCTCCATGAGCGCGTCGCGGGCCGCGTACGGGTCCGGCGCGGTACCGACGACCTCGATCTCCGGGTCGGCGCCGAGGCCGCGGGAGAGCACCGCCCGAACCACCGCGGAGTCGTCGACGACGAGGACCCGGATCCGTTTGGTGCGCACGGCGTTCATGGCCGCTCCGGCTTCTGATAGACGGCGGGGACGACCGGGCGCAGGCCCGGGGGCGTCGAGCCGAGGGACTCGGACAGCCCCACGACGAGGTAGCCGCCGGGCCGCAGGACCGCTGCGATTCTCGCCGCGAGGTCGAGCTTGGTGGCGTCGTCGAAGTAGATCATGACGTTGCGGCAGAACACGACGTCGAAGGGCTGCCGAAAGCGGAACGAGGTCAGGAGGTTCAGCCGCCGGAACGTCACGTCCCGGCGCAGCTCCTCACGAACCTGGAGGTCGTCGCCTCCCACCGGCTGGAACATCGCGCGCTTGTAGGCCTCCGGGAGTGGGCCGGCCTCCTCGCGGGTGTAGACCGCGGCGCGCGCCTGCTCCAGCGCCCGGGCGGACAGGTCCGTCGCGAGGAGCCCGGTGTCCCAGCGCTTGATCTGGTCGCCGAGGACCAGGCGCACCGCGGCCGCGAGGGTGTAGGGCTCCTGCCCGGTGGACGCGGCCGCGCACCACAGGCGCAGGGTCGGCCGCGCCTGTCGCGCGTGGCGCCGCTGGATCTCGGGGAGGATGGTGTTCTGGAGCAGCTCGAAGTGAGCGGACTCCCGCCAGAAGAAGGTGTGGTTCGTCGTGATGGCGTCGGCGAGCTCGGACATCGCCTCCGCGTCGGGGTTGCCGAGCACCCGCTGGACGTACTCGGCGGCGCCGCTGAGCCCGCGGCGCTGCACGATGCTGCGGAGGCGCATCTTGACCAGCGGCATCTTCGCCGGCGACAGCGCGATCCCGAAGGCGCGGTGGACGAAGGCGCGGATGGCGTCGAAGTCCCGCTTGCTCATCTCGAGCTCGGAGCGCCGATCCACCACGCCGGTGGCCCCTGACGGAGAGCCGAGGCGGCTCGCTTCAGAACTTGCCGAGGTCATCGTCGTCCAACGAGATCATGAAGGAAGAGGGATCCCAGGCGCCGTCGGAGCCGGTGTCCTGCTCGGACAGGTCGAGGAAGTCGTCCTGCTCCGGCGCGGCCGGCGGGGGCGTGGGGACGGGGCGCGCGAGCTGTCGCGAGCGCGGGTCCGAGGTGCGGATCGGCGCAGACCCGCCGAAGGCCGCCGGGAAACCCGTCGGAGCGGGCGCGGGCGCGGGCTCGTCGTCCCAGAGCATCGCCGAGAGGTCGTCGTCCATCGGAGCGGGGGCGCGACGGCTGGGCGCTGCGGGGCTCGGCCCCCAGGCGCTCGCGCCGAAGCCCTTCCCGCCGCCGCCGAGCTGCGCCGTCGCGCCGCCCGAGGACAGGTGGAAGCCCATGAGGCGCTCGGAGAGCTGCTCGGCGTCCCGAGAGAGCTCGAGGGCCGCCGCGGCGCTCTCCTCCGAGCTCGCCGTGGTGTTCTGGATGACGTGGTTGACCTGGTTGAGGCCGTCGGTGATCTGCGCGATCCCCTCCGCCTGCTCACCGCTCGCGATCGCGATGCGACCGATGTGGTCGGTGACCTCGCCGACCCCGGCGACGATCTGGTCGAGGGCCGAGGCGGTGTCCCGGGCGATGCGCGTGCCCAGCTCGACCTTCTCGATCGACGCCTCGATCATCTCGGTGGTCTCCCGCGCGGCCTGAGCGCTGCGGGCGGCGAGGTTCCGGACCTCCTCGGCCACGACCGCGAAGCCCTTGCCGTGGACCCCGGCCCGGGCGGCCTCGACCGCCGCGTTGAGGGCGAGGAGGTTGGTCTGGAAGGCGATCTCGTCGATGACCTTGATGATCCGCGAGATGTCTCGGCTCGAGCCCTGGATGGCGTTCATCGCCTCGACCATCTCGTTCATGGCCCGGTCGCCCTTCGAGGCGCCGTCGCTGGCCCGCCGCGCGATCTCGCTGGCCTTGTTCGAGCTCTCCGCGTTGGTGCGGGTCTGCCCGGCCATCTGGGTCATCTGGGCGGAGATCTCCTCGATCGTGGCCGCCTGCTCGGCGGCGCCTCCGGCCAGCATCTGCGCGGTGTCGCGGATCTGGGCGGTGCGGCTGTCGACCCGGGTCGCCGCGTCGCGCGCCATGGTCAGGGCGGCGTCGAGGCTCCCGAGGGTGGTGTTCCAGGCGTGCTGCAGCAGCGCGTACTCGCCACCCCAGGTGCCGTCGAGCTTCGCCGTGAGGTCGCCCTCGGCCGCCCGGCTCAGGGCGTCCCGGAGGTCGCGCGTCGGCCCGCTGAAGGCCTCGAGGATGCTGTTGACCCCCTCCATGACGCGCCGGTAGGCGCCCTCGTAGGTCGCGGCGTCGCAGCGCTGGTCGAGCTCGCCGACGCGCGCCTGCTGCACCAGGGACTCGAGCTCCACGTCGAAGCGCCCGAGGGTCTCCGCGATCTGGGTCAGCGACGCCGACAGCTCGCGGCTCTCCTTGGTGCTCGTGCACGCCAGGTCCTGATCGATGTCGCCGGCCGCGATGCGCTGCGCCCCGGCGGAGAGCTTCCGGAGGTCCTTCGAGATGCCGCGCCCGATGAAGACCGCGATCAGCTGCGCGACGATGAGCCCGCCGAGGAGCGCGAGGAGCATCCGGAGCTGGAGGCTCGAGACCGCGGCGTAGGCCTCGTCGGTCGGCACGGCGGTCATCACCGCCCAGTTCATCCCGGCGAAGCCGCGCCCGCCGCCGAGGTGCGCGAACGCCATGGCTTCCTCGCGGCCGCTGTGGGCCCAGTCGACCTCCATCACGCCGGTCTCGCCGGCGATGGCCTTCTTGGCGGCGAGGTTGCCCTTGTCGGCCTCGTTGTAGCGAAGCGCTCGACCCTGGTCGCCGCCCTTCGGGGCGTAGTCGTAGAGGACCTTCCCGTCGCTCCCCAGCAGCACGAGCGACGCTCCGGCCTGTCCCTCGCCGCTCAGCTCGTCGTAGGCGTGGGCGAAGGCGCGCTGAACGGCGATGATCCGCATGTACGCCTTGACGTAGGCGATCGGGCGCCCGTCGGGGCCCGGTACGGGGGTGGAGAAGCCGACCACGAGGCCACCGTCCTCCGGGGCGAGCCGCTTGGCGTCGTCGTCCACGTGGACGTCCTCGACGTAGGCGCCGCTGCCCGCGGCGCCCTCCTGGTGGGTGAAGGGCATCGACTCGGTGTACTGTCCGGCCTTGACCGCGGACAGCCACGGCTCGCCGGCGAAGCGCCGGCTGTAGAGGGAGCGCGTGTCGACCGGCGCGCCCGCGCTGTCGTGAGCGTTGACCCCGATGACCCGCCCCTCCGGGTCCACCGCGAGGATCATGACGTAGTCGCTCTCCCGCACGAGGGCGTCGAAGGTCGCCTCGACGGCGGTGCCGGGGCGGTACCACTGGGTCGCGTCCTGGAGCGCCGCCGCGCGCGCGAAGCCCTTGACCTCCCGGTAGCTCGCGGCCGTGACCGCGTCGAGCTCGTCCGCGACGGCCGACGTCGTCGTCTCCAGGCGGTGGGAGAGCTCCTCCTCGAGCGTCGAGGACATGTCGAGCGCGACCACCAGGAGGTTCGCGAGGACGAGCACCCCGATGACGGTGATGGCGACGAAGAGTCGACCTACGATGGACAGGTTCTTGAACACGGGCGCCTCGCGCGGTTGGGAGCGAAGGGGGCTCAGGCTGCGGCCTCGTGGTGACCCCTGACGGCCTTGATGTGCGCCGTCAGGCCGCCGAGGTTGAGGATCAGGCTGATCTGGCCGTTCGACAGGATGGAGCAGCCCGCCACTGTGGTGTGGTCCCCGAGGTAGTCCGGCAGCGGCTTGATGACCGTCTGGCGCTGGCCGAGCATGGCGTCGACGTGGAGCGCCGCGAGCTTGCTCTCGTGCTCGATGATGACCAGGATCCCGTGGGCGGGATCGTGCGTCGTCAGGCCGTGGATGTCGGCCAGGCGGATGACCGGCACGAAGGTCCCGCGGACGTCCGCCAGCTCGCGGCCGTCCGGGAGCTTGCGGATGGTGTCCTTGCCGATCTGGATGGACTCGCGGATCGACAGGAGCGGGATGGTGTACTGGGCCTCGCCGACCTCGACGAGCATCCCCTCGATGATGGCCAGGGTCAGCGGGATGCGCAGGGTGAAGGTCGTCCCCTGGTCGCGCTCGCTGGCGATCTCGATACGGCCCTTCAGCTCGTGGATGTTCCGGCGGACGACGTCGAGGCCGACGCCGCGCCCGGACACGTTGGTCACCGCCGCGGCCGTCGAGAAGCCGGGCTGGAAGATGAGCTGGTAGACCGCCGAGTCGGGCCACGAGGAGACGACGCCGGGGTCGACGACCCCGCGCTCGACCGCCTTGGCGGCGATCTTGTCGCGGTCGAGGCCGCGGCCGTCCTCGCTGACCGAGATCCACACCTCCCCGCCGTGATGGCGGGCGTCGAGGCGGATGGTCCCGCGCGCCGGCTTGCCCTTGGCGACGCGCTCGTCCGGCGGCTCGAGGCCGTGGTCGATGGCGTTGCGCATCAGGTGGACGAGCGGGTCGGCGATGCTCTCGATGAGGTTCTTGTCGACCTCGGTCGTCGCGCCCGAGGTGACGAGCTCGATGTCCTTGTCGAGCTTCTGGGCGAGGTCGCGGACGAGGCGCTCCATCTTGTGGAAGATGCCGCCGATGGGGACCATCCGGACGGCCACGGCGATGTCGTGGAGGTCGCGGGTCACCCGGTTGAGCTGCATCGACGCCTGCTGGAAGCTCTCGACCTCGAGGCTCGCCATCTCGTCGTTGTGGGTCACCATGTTCTCGGCGAGGATCAGCTCGCCGACGAGGTTCATGAACGAGTCGAGCTTCTCGACGTCGACGCGGATGGTCTCGCGGCGCTGGGCCCCGGCGGCCGGGCGCGCCGGCTTGGGGGCCGCGCTGGCCGCCGCGGCGGGCCCCGGGGGCGGAGCGGGCGCGGGCTGCGCCGGCGGGGTCACGGGCGGCGCGATGGTCGTGACCGGCGGCAGCGTCGTCGGCGCGCCTCCGGGCGTCACGAGGCGCTCGCGCTGGACGGTGCGCGGCTTGTCGGACGCGACGGGCGCGGGCTCGATGGCGATCTGACGAGCCGGAGCGGGCGCCTCGGCGACAGGCGTAGGCGCCGGCTCGGGAGCGGCCGGCGCCGCCGGCTCGGGCGCGGCCGCGGCCCCGTCCGCGGCCTCGGAGGACGCGGCGATGGCGTCGCGGAGCTGCTCCACGACGCTGTCCGCGCGGGCCGCCAGCGCGCTGTCGGTGTGCGCGGAGCTGACGACGTCGAGGCCGTCTCGCGAGAAGTCCAGCGCGTCGCACAGGACCGTGACGTGGTCACCGCTGAGGCTGTATCGCTCTGCGCGCAGGTCGTCGAGGAGCGACTCGGCGACGTGGGTCACGCGCACGAGGTGCGAGAAGTCGAGAAAGCCCGCGCTGCCCTTGATGGAGTGGAACGCGCGGAAGATCGCGTCGAGGGTGGCGCGATCGGGCTTACCGCTCTGGGTCCGCGTCCGCTCGAGGCCGATGAGCTGGACCTCGGCGTCATCGAGGAGCTCGCGGGACTCGACGACGAACTCGTCGAGCAGCTCGACGTCTTCGAATCCGAGGTTGCTCACGATGGGACCTCCGGGGCTGGCTCGCTGTTGGCGATGTCGATGTGACAGATGATGGTCGCGCCCGCGGTGAGCCGGAACGCCTGGTGGTACGCGGGCAAGCCCTGTCCGGGAGCGACGACGAAGCGGGAGGGGATGCCGAAGTCGCTCTCGAACAGCGGGTCCCCCTCGACCTGGGCGACGTGGGCGAAGAAGGCGCCCACCAGCTGGTTGCAGAGCTCGGCGACGGCGTCGTGGCGCGCGGTGTCGTCGCCGTCCGGGGAGACGCCGGACATCGACTCGGCCAGGAGCCCGGCCGCCTCGATGTCCGCCCAGCAGGTGACGTGGCCCGTCACGGGGGTGTGGAGGCCGACCGTCGCCCCGAGGAGGACGCGCCGCTGGCACTCTATCGGAGAGACACGCTCGGCCTCGCCGAAGCGGCTCGCGCGCAGGACGCCGAGGGCGGCGATCTCGAGGACCGCGTCGAGGTCGACGAGGTCCTGGTCGGGCTCGCCCTCCGGCATCGGCACACTGGCCGGCGGCTCGGCGACGACCGGCATCGTGAGCCGCTCGACGAAGGGCGCGAGCTCGCGGGCGAGGCCGTCGGGGTCGATCGGCTTTCGGATGACGGCCGCCGCCCCCAGGCGGATGAAGTCGAGGATCCGGCGGGAGCTCGAGAGGCTCGTGACGACCACCACCGGGAGGCGATCGAGCAGCCCCTCCTGGGAGAGCTGCTCGAGCAGCTCCGTGCCGGTCATCTCGGGCATGTGGACGTCGGTGATGACCAGGCCCGGCGGGCGCGCTCGGACACGCTCGAGCGCTCGCGCGCCGTTTTCGGCCTCGACGATGGCGCTCTCCGGAACACCAGCGGTGCACAAGCCACGGGCGACGAGCGCCCGCATCATGCGGGAGTCGTCGACGACGAGCACATCGGGATGGGGTTGGGGTGTCATCAGCGGGGGGCTCCTCTCATCCGGTGCGGCGCGGCGGGGGCGCGTCGCCTCCTCGTTAACGGGCTGCCCGGACCGGTCCTTTAGGCAATTCCTCGGGTTCCCGGCGATCTCGGCGGCGGGGACCCTCGCGGCCCGGACCCGGTCGAGGTCCAGGGAAGACGCGCACGCGGCGACCCGGTCGGCGGCGCCGGGACAACTTTTTTGTTCAGGACGCCCCCGTTTCCTCCGTTGTGAGTTTCAACGGCAGGGCGAGGAGCGATGAACAGATCTCTCGAGCAGGCGAACAGCGGGCAGCGCGACGCGGCGGACGAACTCGGCGAGCTCCACGTCCTCTTCACCTCCGCTTCCCACCTCTTCGCGGTCACCCACGAGGCGGTCGACCAGATGGTGACGCTGCCCGAGGTCGTCGCGGTCCCCAACGCCCACCCGGCGGTCCGCGGCGTCATCAACCTCCGCGGCGCCGTCATCGGGCTCGTCGATCTGCGCCGCGTGATCGGCCAGCGCTCCGCCGAGGAGGACCTCGCGGAGCTGGTCTCGAGCCTCACCGCGTACCGCCACGATCACGAGATGTGGCTCGACGCCCTCGACGCCGCCGCCGACGGCGCGCCGTTCGCCGGCGAGGTCCAGGCCAGCGCCTGCGCCTTCGGCCGCTTCCTCGCGGAGATGGCGAGCGGACGCCGCGCCGAGGGGCGCCTCTTCAACCACTTCGGGCGCGCCCACGACGAGCTCCACCGCGCTGGCGCCGACGTGCTCCAGATCGCGGCCCGGGGCGAGCGCGAGGCCGCCAGCCTCCAGGCCGGGCGCCTGCGGCGCACGACCGGCTCCCGCCTCGCCGCGATGTTCGCCGACGTCGAGCAGACCCTGCGCGCCGGACGACGTGACATCGCGCTCGTCCTCCGTCAGCGGGGCAGGGCGCCGCTCGCCGTCCAGGTCGACGCCGTCGAGACCGTCGACCGCCTCGTCCCCGCCGACGGACCCGACCTCGATGGGCTCGCCACCGGCGGCCTGTACGCCGCGATCGCGAAGGACGCCGAGGATCGCCTCGTGACCGTGCTCGATCCCGACCGGCTCTTCGGCCTGGTGGCGGCGTGACGTCGCCCCAGGTCCAGCGGTGGCGCTCCCCGCGCCGCTCGCGCTCCCCACGCACGGGACGGCGCTCCCCAGCCTGCGCCGTCGCCGTGTCACGTCCGCCCCACGAGGAGGTCCCATGAGCAAAGAGCACAGCTGGATCTCCAGACCTCTCGCCTCGTTCTTCGAGTCGGTCGGCGTCCTCGTCGGCGACGAGGTCACGACGACGCTCAACGGGCTCGTCGGCTGGGACGCCGTCTCGGCCTGCGACAACGACGGCTACTGGGTCGAGACCAAGCTCCTCTCGGGGGACGACCGGGTCGTGGTGCTCGCGAGCGACGAGCTCGTGCGGATCCTGGGCGCCAAGCTCCTGATGCTGCCGGAGCCTCCCGAGGAGGTCACCGACGAGATCGAGCTCGCCTTCGACGAGATCATCAACGTCGCCATCGGCGCGTGGAACCGCGAGGTGAGCGACGAGGGCCGGCGCTGGAACAACGGGGTCGACGCCCGCAGCCAGCGCCGGGTCACCATCGACCGCGAGGTGGCCGGCGAGCCGGACGGGAGCCTGCGCGCCGTCGGCTTCACCCTGAAGTCCGAGGACGGCGAGTACGCCCTCGCCCTCGTCGGAGAGGGGACCTGGATCGCCGAGAGCGCGGTGGTTCACGTTCCCGAGCTGCCTGCCGCGGCCGACGACAGCGGCGACGAGGCGCTCGACTCGGCCCCGGCGCCGCCGAGCCCGCCTCCGGCCGAGGCCGCCGACAGCAACGTGACACCGTTCCGCCCGGTGACCTCCAACCACGACCGCCCGCGCACAGGCTCGCGTCCGCGACCGAGCACCGGCGTGCGCTCACGCCCAGCCACCGGCGCGGCGGCGGCGGTCATCCCGGCCTTCGAGCCGATCGACGAGCGCGACCCGGCGATCAGCGGCGACGTCGCCGTGGTCGACGTGTCTGGCCTCTTCCTCAAGTGGTTCTACGAACAGCTCCGAAACCCCGACTTCGTCTTCAGCCACTGCCCCGAGAGCTTCCTGGACAAGGGCGAATACCGCGCTGTCCTGCTGGTGCACCCGCGCGCGCTGCGCGGCACCAGCCTGGACTTCGAGAAGACGATCATCATGCGGCGCAGCTAGCCCCGCCCAAGCCTGGAGAATCCCCGATGAAAGTCCTCATTGTCGACGACAGCAAGGTCATGCGCCTCCTGGTCCGCCGGACCCTGCGTCAGGCCGGCTTCGACAACGTCGAGGTCCATGAGGCCGAGAACGGGCGTCTGGGCATCGACGTCTACAAGCGCGAGCAGCCGGACGTCGTCCTGGCCGACTGGAACATGCCCGAGATGGGCGGCTTCGAGCTGCTGCAGCACCTCGTCGAGTACGACCCGCAGGTGAAGCTCGGCTTCATCACCTCCGAGCAGACCCCGGAGATCAAGCAGCAGGCGCGCCAGGCCGGCGCCCGCTTCTTCATCGCCAAGCCGTTCACCCCCGAGGAGTTCAAGGTCAAGCTCCACCCCGTGATCGGAGGGCGCTGAGAGAGCGCGTCCTCGGTGCCGTGGCGCGGCGATCTCGCGAGAGGTCGCCGCGGCGCCCGCGCGTCAGGGGTCGCCTTGGAGCAGGACGTAGCCGCGCTGCCGCTCGAGCTCCACGTCCTGGATCGAGATGACCTGGCCGCTGAGCTCGTCGGACAGGGAGCCGAGGTCGATCTCGGGCAGCTGGAACTCGGCGAGGCCCTGGTCCGCGAGGCCCTCGAGGAGCTTGGAGAGGAGCTGCTCGCGCAGGAGATCGATCAGCACGGTCTCCTGATCCTCGCTGAAGAGCGCCGACTCGACGCGGACGATGTCGATGATGATGTCTTCCTGGGCGATCTCGCCGATGGCCAGGGAGAGGTTGCCCGCGTCGTCCGCCTCGATGGTCGCCGTGGTCTGGAAGGCGACGATCATCCCGACGTCGAGGGGGAGGGAGCCGAGGACCAGCGACGCGTCGACGTCGAGCTCGCCGAGCTGGAGGTGCAGCTCGTCGTCGAGGCAGTCGGTCAGGACCGGCGGCATCCGCCCGGACAGCGTCACCGTGAGGTCCGAGACCTCGTAGCCGGAGGTGTCGCCGAGCGCCGACGGGTCGAGGGAGATCTCGAGCGCGCCGCCCCACCAGGCGCTGAAGAGGATCTGGTTGAGGACGTCGAGGGAGAGCCCGAAGCCGATGCGCTTGCTCCCGCTCCAGCTCGGGGCGCCGTCGTCGATGCCGAAGCAGCCGCCGCGCTGCATCGACCCCGGGGCGGACCACGGGACGCGCTTGACGGTCTGGACGGTCGTGCCGAGGTCGACGTCGAGGCCCGCGGTAGACAGGTGGACGTCGGTGGGACGCGCCGCGAGGACCAGGTTGATAGGCTGCATCCCTGGGAGGAACGCCGGGAGCTCGAAGCTCTGGTCGAGGGCGAGGGCGGCGAGGGCGTCGGCCAGGGTCGGCGGGACCTCGCTCCGGAGCGCGTCCTCGAAGGCGCCGCTCATGGCGTCGGCCACGTCCTGCTCGAAGAAGTTCACCAGCCAGTTGATGGCCCAGCCGACGTCGATGTCGAGGTCTTTGACCTGCACGACCGTGCTGCCGGCGGCGACCCGGACCTGACCGTTCGTCACGCTGAGGTTCAGCTGCATCTGGATGTCGATCTGGCTCGCCGTCACGTTGCCGTCGACGTCGATGAAGCCGTCCGCCTCCACGTCGACGTAGAGGTTGTTGATCTTCATCCCGAGGGTCAGCGAGCCCGAGGACGGGGTGACCGCGAGGATGGGCTCGTCGAACTCGAGGTTCTTCAGGTAGACGTCGTAGCCGGCGTAGGTGACCACCGGCGACGGGATGAGCGAGCTGAAGTCCATGTCGTTGACGACCCGGGTGAAGATGGTCGTCAGGTCGTCGAGGTCGGGGCTCCGCACGCCGTCGTCGATGAAGCTCTTGGCGAGGTGGGCGATGATCCCGTCGTCGAAGCGGCCCGACGCCGGTTTCCAGCCCGGGGCGACGAGGAAGCTCTGGGCCACCCGCGAGGTGTTGCCGTTCACGTCGGTGGCCTCGACCGTGATCGCGTTCAGCCCGTGGAACGCGTAGCGGGAGAGCGAGATCGGGAAGCTGTGGGTGCCGTGCTCGATCGCCTGGGAGGCGCCGTTGATGCGGACCTCGGCCAGGCCGCCGGTGGGATCCGTCACGCTGCCCGTGATGGTCAGCTGCCCGTCGGGGATGGTCACCATCGACCCGCGGGCCGGGTAGGTGATGTCGATGGTCGGGGCGGACGCGTCGGCCGCGGCCGTTCGGCTGGTGGTCAGGTTCCACGGCGGCCCGGTCGCGACGGACAGCGTCCACATGCCCTCGGCGTCGAGGGTGGCCTTGTCGCCGTTCGGGACCGTCTCGCGGAGAGCCCCGCCGAGGTAGGTCTTCGTCTCGAGGGTGTCGCCGATCTCCGGGACGGGGTTGCCCCAGCCGTCGACCAGGGTCGCCGTGCAGCGCACCCGCGCGCCGACGGTGTAGACCGAGCGGTCCGGGCTGAGGTCGAGCTGGAGGGCGACCGGGTCGCCCGGCACCACGCTCAGCGTCGCGGGGATCTGCTGGGCCTTCACCCAGCTTTCCTTCGGCGTGCAGGCGATCTGGTAGCTGCCGGTGCGGGTCGAGGTGACGAGCAGGCGCGAGTCGTCGAGCCAGTCGATCCCGTCGATGGGGAGGGTGAAGACCTTGTCGAGGGCCACGGTGTTCCCGTAGGTGTCCTCGCCGTGGCAGGTGATCTGGACCTCCTCGGTCGGCCGGATCGTGTCGGTCGAGAGCTCGGTCCGGAGCAGCGACAGCTTGCCGGGGCTGACGGTCACGGTCTCGGGGTCGTCGGCGACGAGGCTCCCGTCCGCCAGCGCGCACACGACGCTGAACTGGCCCGGGCGGATGAAGGTCAGCCGGCGCCCGGCGATGGTCACGCCGTCGTCGTCGCCCTCGGCGAGGCTGATCGGGGTGACCCGGACCTCGGTCTCGGCCGAGGTGGGGTTGCCGCGGTCGTCCTTGACGGTGCAGGCGACGGTGGTGGAGTCGCCGGCCGTGAGCGAGGTCTTGTAGACGACGGTCCCGACCGCCGCGGCGGCGCCGGACTCGACGGTGACCGTGACCGGCGAGCTGTCCTCGGTGAAGGGGATGCCGGTGAACTGGCACTTCACGCGGTAGACCCCGGCCCAGTCGAAGGTCACGCGGTCGGCGTCGCGGGTCACCCCCGAGGCCGGCTGGCCGTTCGCGGCGAGGACCTCGAAGTCGAGCAGCTCCGTCGGCCAGACGGCGTCGTACTGGTCGAGGGCGTTACAGCCGACCGTGACCGTTCCACCGGCGGTCACGGTCTCGACGTCGAGGAGGGTCTCGACGCGGGCGAGCTCGGGCGCGCCCGGCGTGTCGTCGATCACGTCGTCGGTGACGGCCGGCTTGGGGCCCGCGCCGTCGCAGCCCGGGGCCGCCGCCGCGAGGGCGAGGGCGGCGAGGAAGGGGAGGGCGAGGGCGCGGGCGGGGATCATGAGGCCTCCTGCGAGGAGGTGTCGTCCGGTGGACCCGGACCGATGGACCCGTCGCCGTCGGGCGGCGGCGGGCTGGCGTACTTCGCGAGCGCGATGATGTACCGCAGGGTGATGTCGGGCGGGATGCCGTGGCTCGACTCCACCTCGGCGGCGATCTCCTTGACGGGCTGGCGTTGCGAGTACAGCCGCAAGATGGTCGGCGTCGCCTGCTCGAGCTTGTCTCCCCAGCGGGCGACCTCGTCGTCGGTGAGTGTGAGCTTCTGTTGCGTCAGACGCCAGACCCAGAACTGTAACCCGGCGTAGATCGCCACCAGGATCCACAGCGGGAAGCGGAAGCTGTCCGAGAACGGGATGAGGAACCAGTCGTAGCCGGCGAGCTGGACCATGATCATCGCCGCGGCGGCGACGGCCGCGATCCATCCGATGCGATACGGGGTCATCAGCGAGCCTCGGCCAGGGGGTTCCGGACAGACCGTCTCGGGGTCGCGGGCGCGTTCATCGGGACTCGGATCCGTGGGCCAGGGTGCGGGTGACCGGGCGGCCAGATCCTGGGTGAGGCCGCGGTCGTTGGCCAGCTTAGATGCCCGGCGACCGGGGGATCAAGCGGCGCCGACGCGCGGAGCGCGAGCCCCGAAGAGCCCCGGAGCGTTCTGCGGCGCTGGGGTGTCCCGAGCGCGCGCGAGCCGGCCGAGGGCCTGGCTCGGGCGACCTCGGGAGCGCTCAGCGGCGGACTCGGGCGACCTGCGGGCGGAGGGCCCGGTCGTGCTGCTCGGGGGCGGCTCGGCTCGGGTCGTCCTGCTCGGGAGCGGTCCGCGAGGCCTCGTCGTCACCGTCGGTGGGCGGCTCGGCCTCGCCGTCCTCGGCGCGGCTGTCGTCCCCGTCGTCCTCGGCGTGGGCGCTGTCGTCCTCGTCCTCGTCGTCGCCGTCGTCCTCGGCGGTCGCCTCGCCTTCGTCGGCCTTGGCCTCGACCTCGCCGGTGCCGGTCGGGGTCGCCTCGTCGTCGTCGCTCGGGGCGACCTCGTCGTCGCCCTCGGTGTCGCCGTCGTCCTTGGCGACGACCTCGGCGGTGGGCAGGCACGGGCGGATCTGCTCGAGGACCGGCTCGGCCATCAGCCAGCGGACCGCGTCGGTGGTGAGGTGGATGTTGTCCGGCGTACGGATGCGCTCGACCTTGTCGCTGCCGGGGAGCTTCGCCTCCTCGAGGGGGCGGCCGCGGCTGTCGCGGGTCGCCTCGAAGGCGTCGACGAAGACAGCCTTGCCGCCGCCCTTGGCGAAGGCCTCGACGCGCTCGCGCATGATGCGGTTGACGATGGGGCCGCGGGCCTCGGCGCGCTTACCCGCGAAGGCGTGGGGGCCCATCCAGACGACGAGGCGCTGCTTGTCCTTGCCGGCGAGCTGGGTCAGGAGCTTGTCGACGCGCTTGGCGTACGTCGACTCCCACTTGTCGCTCTCGAGGTGGATCCACTTGCCCTTCCTGACGAAGAGCGGCTGGAAGTCGTTGGTCCCCAGCGACACCACGACGATGTCGGGCTTGTGCTTGCGCATCAGGCCGGGCGCGAGCTTGACCCAGTCGTGGAAGTCCGGCCGCGCGAGCCCCGACGACGCCCGCCCCCAGCGGTGCATCTCGACGCCCTCGTCCTTGAGGATGCGCTGAAGCATCGGGCCCAGGACGCTGCCGAGCGTGGAGCTGCCGATGGCGTAGACCGTGGGGGTCCCCTTCGTGGCCGGGCACTGCTCCGCGGAGGCCGGCGCGGCCAGTAGCGTGAGGGCCACGAAGAGCGTGACTGCGATTCCTGTACGGTGGTTCATCGGCGGGACCATAGCCCACGGGGCCCGTTCGGCCAAGGAAGTCGCCCGCGAAGGGCGCGATGAGGCCCGCGCGACGGGGCTCTCCGGACGATCGGGGGCCGGCGTTCGAGGGTGTTCGTGCACAGCGCGCGCTCCAGGGTCGTGAGGGGCGTCCCAGACGCTAAGCAGGCCCCCGGCGTCCGCATTCCGCTTCCGCTTCCGCTTCCGCCCGCGCTTCCGCTTCCGCCCGCGCTTCCGCTTCCGCCCGCGCTTCCGCTTCCGCCGACGCCCTCGCTTCCGCTTCCGCTTCCGCCGACGCCCTCGCTTCCGCCCGCGCTCGCGCCCACGCTCACGCTTCCGCCCGCGCTCGCGCCCACGCTCACGCTTCCGCCCGCGCTCGCGCCCACGCTCACGCTTCCGCCCACGCTCACGCTCACGCTTCCGCCCGCGCCCAGCCCAGCCCAGCCCAGCCCACGCTCACGCTCGCGCCCACGCTTCCGCGCCCTCCCCAACCAACCAGCGTCGGGCGGGCCGCGGGCCCCGCGTCGGGGCCCGCGGCCGGGGAGGAGCCGCCCTGCTCAGGCGATCAGCGCTTCTTCGGCGGCCCGTAGGGGCCGAACTCGCTCTCGGAGCCGAGGCTGAAGGGGCTGCGCTTGCGGGCGTTGTCCACGAACGTGCGGCCGCCGGTCGCCCAGGGCTTCGGCTTGAACTCGTTCGGGGCGGCCTGCTCGGCGAAGCTCGGCGCGCGGCGCCCGCCGCTCGGGACGACGGCGAAGGGGCTCTGGGTGTACTCGTCCGGCTGGGTCAGCGGGGGCAGCTCGGGCGGCTCCGGCATCGCCATCTCGGTCACGGGCTCGCGCTCGTGGACCTCGGCCCGCGCCGGCTCGACGCGGTCGTCCGCCTCGAGGTCGAAGCCCGTGGCGACCACGGTGATGTGCAGGTCGTCGCCCAGGTTCTGGTCGATCACCGCGCCGAAGATGATGTTGGCGTCGGGGTGCGCGGCGTCCTGGATCAGCGAGATGGCGTCGTTGATCTCCATCAGGCCCATGTTGTCGCCGCCGGTGATGTTCACCAGGATCCCGCGCGCGCCGTCGATCGAGGTGTCCTCGAGGAGCGGGCTCGAGATGGCCTGCTTGGCGGCGATCGACGCCCGGTCACGCCCGTTCGACGCGCCGGCGCCCATGAGCGCCATGCCCTGCTCGGCCATGATCGTCCGGACGTCGGCGAAGTCGACGTTGACGAGGCCGGGGATGGTGATGAGGTCCGAGATGCCCTTCACCGCGTTGTAGAGGACGTTGTCCGCCTCGCGGAACGCCTGGAGCAGGCTCATGTTCTCGTTCGCGATGGCCAGCAGGCGCTGGTTCGGGATGACGATGAGCGTGTCCACGCAGTTGCGGAGAGCGTCGAGCCCCTGCTGGGCGTTGCGCATCCGCGGCCGCCCCTCGAACTCGAAGGGCTTGGTCACGACGCCGACCGTCAGCGCGCCGAGCTCCTTGGCGACCTGTGCCACCACCGGCGCCGCGCCCGTGCCCGTGCCGCCGCCGAGGCCCGCGGTGACGAAGACCATGTCCGCGCCCTGCAGGAACTCCGCGATGGCGTTGGTGTCCTCGACCGCCGCCTTCCAGCCCTTCTCGGGGTTGGCGCCCGCGCCCAGACCCTTCGTGAGCTTGGCCCCGATCTGGATCTTGTGCGGCGCCTCGTTCTTGTCGAGCGCCTGAATGTCCGTGTTGCAGGCGACGAAGCTCACCCCCTGCAGCTGGTTACGGACCATGTTGTTGAGGGCGTTGCCGCCGGCCCCGCCGACGCCCACGACCTTGATGTTCGCGCCCATTACGACTGTCTCTTCGAAGCTGATCATGGCTTGGTTCCTCCCCAGGACACCGATTTGTCCAGCACTCTGCGGGCGGCCGGACGTTGCCCTCTGTGACTTTCTTGCGTGCGTTCGTCGAGCCGAGCTCAGAACCACTGGTCGAGCAGGCCGCGGACCTTGCTCCAGACCCCGGTGCCTCGCGACGCCTTGGCCGCGCCCACCGGCTGGCTCTGGGTATCGAAGCTGTCGAGGCAGAGCCCCACGGCGGTCGCGTAGCGCGCGTCCTGCACGACGTCGACCAGGCCGCCGGCCCCGTGCGGGATCCCGACCCGGACCGGCATCCCGACGAGGATGTCCTCGCCGAGGTCGGCCACGGCCTCGAGGTTCGCCGTGCCGCCGGTCAGCACCACCCCCGCGGCCAGGAGCTCGCGGCACCCGGCCACGTCGATCTCCTGCGCGACGCTGTTGAACATCTCCTCGAGCCCGGGCTCGAGGATCTCGCACAGGAGATGCCGCTGGCGGACCTGCGGCTCGCGGCCGCCGACGCTCGGGACCTCCATGGTCTCGCCGTCGGAGACCATCGTCGCCAGGGCGCAGCCGAAGCGCTGCTTGATCGCCTCGGCCGAGCGGACCGGGGTCCGGAGCCCGCGGGCGATCTGCTTGGTGAGCTCGTCGCCGCCCCAGTCGAGGCTGACCGTGTGGACGAGGGCGTGGTCGTACCAGACCGCCATGTCCACCGTCCCGCCGCCGACGTCGACGACGACGCAGCCGAGCTCGCGCTCCTCGCGGGTGGTGACCGCGGCGCTCGAGGCGAGCCCGCCGAAGACCACCTTGTCGACCGTCAGCCCCGCCTTCGAGCAGCACTCGATGGCGTTGATGAGCGCCGTCCGGTTGGCCGTGATGACGTGGACCCGGGCCTCGAGGCGGACGCCGTTCATGCCGACGGGCGTCCGGATCCGGTCGTGGCCGTCGATGATGAACTCCTGCGGCAGGCTGTGCAGGATCTGCTTGTCCGAGTGCAGCGGCACGGCGCGCGCCCCCTCGAGGACGCGGTCGACGTCGGTCTGCGAGACGCGCCCGCCCCGGATCGCCACGGTCCCGTCGGAGTTGTAGCCCATCGTCCCCGACCCGCCGATGCCGACGCGGACGTTCGAGATGGTGCAGCCCGCCATCCGCGCCGCCTCGTCGACGGCGTGCATGATGGCCTCGGTGGTGCGCTCGATCGACACCACCTGGCCCTCGCGCAGCCCGCCTCCCGACGGCACCAGCGACACGCCGATGATGTTCCGCTCGCTGCCATCGGACTCCATGATGACGGCCGCGACCTTGCTCGAGCCCAGGTCGACGCCCGCGACGATCTCCGTTCCCCGCGCCATCACTCTCCCTCCCCGTTTTCCGTGTGCTGTTCGTCGTTCAGGTCGTCGGGCCCGACCGCGGGGCGTCCCCCCGTCAGCGTCGGCCGCGCCGGGCCGTCGTCGCCGTTCGCCGTGTCCGCCGCGTCGTCCGTGAGCGGCAGCGGCGACGGCACGATGGCCGGGCCGAAGATGTTCGGATCCGGCGGCAGCCCCAGGACGCGGCGCCTGGCCTCGCGCGCCCGCTCCGCCGCCTGCTCGCGCATGGCCTCGCCCGCCGGCGGCAGGTCCGCCTTGACCACCACGCGCCCGTCGCCGGCCCCGTCGACGTCGAAGGCGTCGAGGACGACGTACTCGGCCGTCCGGCCCTCCTGGCGCAGGCTCTCGAGCACCCACTCGAGCCGGAACAGCTTGTCCCGGTACGGCCCCTGACCCAGCACGGCCTCGGTCCCCATCGGCGAGATGACCAGCGTCAGCCCGCGGGTCGGGTCGAGCCGGGCCTCGCCCACCGGCCAGCGCCCCGCCAGGCCCATCGAGCGGTAGAGCTCGAGGACGTTCAGGACGCCGCGGAGGCGCGCCTCGGTCTCGGCGCGCAGGGCCGGGGTGGCGACCTCTTCGAGCCCGACGCCGGTGATGATGGGCAGCTCCAGGTCGCTCGCCCCGATGGCGTCGGCGGACGCGGCCGTCGCGAAGACGGCGCCGGTGCTGTCGACCAGGGTCAGCTCGCCGAGCGCCAGCCACGCGGCGGGCTCGTGCTCGACCAGCTCGACCACCAGGCGGTCGGGCAGCTCGCGCGCCACGCTGCACCAGCTGACCCACGGGTGCGCCTCGCAGCGGGCCTGCATGTCGTCGAGGTCCGTCGCCAGGAGCTGCGTCCCGGGCTCGACCTCCAGGGTCTCGCGGATGGCCTCGTAGGACAGGCGCCGGTTCCCCTCGACGAGGACCTCGTGCACGTTGAAGTGCCCGCTGGTCATCACGTAGTGGTAGGCGCGGACGCCGAGCATCGGGGTGGCGAAGGCGCCGACCGCGATGACGACCGGCACCAGCCAGCCGAAGAAGGTCGCCGTCGCGCTGCGGAGCCCACCGAGCCGCTCGCCGGCGTCCACCGCGCTCGCCTTGCCCGCCGCCGCCGCCCGCGCCTGGGCGCCGACGTCGCCGAGGATCGGGGCGTCGCCCCTGCGCCGCGCGACCCGGCGATTACCGCCCCGGTGGAGCCGCCGGCCGAGGCTCGCGACGCGCGCGCCGAGGCCGCCGAGCAGCCCGCGGAGGCCGTCGGGGGCGAAGCTGCGCTGGCCCTTGCGACGGTTGCTCACGGCGTCACCTCCCAGCTCGTCCAGTCGCTCCAGTCGCCGAGGATCTGGACCTCGGGGCGGAGCGAGACGCCGAACTGGCGGTGGACCTCCGCCTGGATGAGCGTGATGAGCGAGCGGATGTCGCCGGCGCTGGCGCCGCCGAGGTTGACGATCCAGTTGGCGTGCTGCTCGGACACCTGCGCACCGCCGAACGTTCGACCCTTGAGCCCGGCGGCGTCGATGAGGCGCCCGGCGCTGTCCCCCTCGGGGTTGGCGAAGACGCTCCCGCAGCTCGGCAGGTGGAGCGGCTGGGTCGACTTCCGGTAGGCCAGCACGCGATCGAGGCGCTCGCGCATCTCGCCGGTCGCGTCGGTGACGCGGAAGCGGGCCGCGGTCACGACCGCGCCCTCGGGCAGGGCCGAGCGGCGGTAGCTGAGGCCGAGCTCGGCCGGGGTGAGCCACACCGGCGCGACGTCCGGGCGGACGATCTGGGCGGCGATGAGCGCGTCGCTGACCTCGCCCTCGCGGGTGCCGGCGTTCATCCGCACCGCGCCGCCGAGGGTCGCCGGGATGCCGCCGAGGAACTCGACGCCGGCCACCGACTCCTGCTTGACCAGGCGCAGGAGCCGCGTCACCGAGCAGCCCCCGCCGGCCTCGAGCAGGTGGACGCCGTCGCCGAGCGCGTCGCGGGTCAGCGCGCACTGGCTCAGGTCCTTGCCGAGGGTCAGGACCGTCCCGGGGAAGCCGGCGTCGCTGATCAAGACGTTCGAGCCGTTGCCGAGGACGAGGCACGGCTCGCCGACGGAGCGGACGGCGCTGAGGACGGCCTGCAGCCCGTCGAGGGTGTGGGCGACGACGAAGCGGCGCGCCGGCCCGCCGACCTTGTAGGTGGTGTGGGGCGCGAGCGGCTCGTCGCCACGGGCGTCGACGTCCGGGATGTGCGCGAGGCGCGCGAGCAGCCGGTCGACCTGGGTCAGGCTCTGGGGAGTCGACTTCATCGGGCGATTCCCTCCAGGCGGTCGACGATGAGGCGCGCCGCGTCGAGGCGGGCCAGGGCGCGGGAGGCCTCGGACATCTGGGCGAGGCGCGGGCGGTCGGCGGCGAGGGCAGCGAGGTACCCCGCGACCTCGGCGTCGTCCCAGCCGTCCTGGCGGACCAGGTGGCCGGCGCCGGCGTCGGCGAGGACCTTGGCGTTGGCCTCCTGGTGGTTGTCCGCGGCGAACGGGAACGGGACGAGCAGGCTCGGGAGGCCGACGGCCGTCAGCTCGGCCACCGTCAGGGCGCCGGCGCGGCAGACCGCGAGGTCGGCGGCGGCGTAGGCGCTGACCATGTCGTCGATGAACGGGACGACCGTCACGCGCTCCGAGAGGCCCAGGTCGCTCCAGCGTCCGCGGGTGATCTCCTCCTCGGCCGGGCCGGTCTGGTGGACGACGGTGACGTCGAGCCCCGGCTGCGCGGCGACCAGCGCGGCGATGGTCGCCGGGACGCGCTCGTTCAAGAAGCGCGCGCCCTGGCTGCCGCCGAAGACCAGGACCCGCAGCGCGTGGGGAGCGTCGGCGGCCGACTTCTCCGGCGCCTCGGCGAGGCGGGCGGCGAGGGCGGCGCGGATGGGGTTGCCGGTGAAGACGGTCTTCTTCTTCTTGAAGGCCGCCTCGCCGGCCGCGAAGCCCAGGAACACCGCGCGGACGAGCTTGCCGAGCCAGCGGTTGGTCATCCCGGGGGTGGCGTTCTGCTCCTGGATGGCCGTCGCGCGCCGGGTCAGCCACGCCGAGAGCAGCGCCGGCCCCGAGGCGTAGCCGCCGACGCCGAGGACGACCTGGGGCTTGTTCTTCCGCAAGAGGCGCCAGGACTGGAACATCCCCACCGGCAGCCGGAAGAGGCCCTTGATCCGGCCCCAGAGGCCCCCGCCCTTGAGGCGCGAGACGGTGATGGTCTCGAGGCGGTAGCCGAGCTTCGGCAGGATCCGCGACTCGAGGCCGCGCTCGGTGCCGACGAAGACGACCTCGGCCTCGGGGTTGCGGCGGAGCACCTCTTCGGCGACCGCGACGCCCGGGTAGACGTGCCCACCGGTGCCGCCACCGGCGATCATGACGCGCTGCAACATCACTCGAGCACCTCCTCGAGCGTCTGCTTCTTCTTGCGCCGCGGCCAGCGGAGCCGGGCCAGGAGCCCGGTCGGGGCCGCCTGCTGCCGCCGCGGGCCGGAGCTCTTCCTGCTCTTCTTCGCGCGCGGCTCGGGGGCCGGGGCGTAGGCCCTGACGGTCGCGATGCCGTGGGACCGCGAGATGTTCAGCAGGATCCCGATGGCGATGGCGTTCACCAGCATGGAGCTGCCGCCGTAGCTCACGAAGGGCAGGGTCAGGCCCTTGGTCGGGATCAAGGCGACCGCCACGAGCATGTTGATGACGGCCTGGAGCCCGAGCAGCAGGGTGATGCCGAAGGCCAGGAAACGCCCGAAGGCGTCCTCGGTCCGCGCGGCGATGCGCATCCCGCGGTAGACGATGACCATGAAGGCGCCGGCGACGAGGATCATGCCGATGGCGCCGAGCTGCTCGCCGACGACGCTGAGGATGAAGTCGGTCTCGCCCTCGGGGAGGAAGCCCGTCAGCGTCTGGCCGCCGTAGCCGATGCCCTGGCCGCTGACGCCGCCCGAGCCGATGGCGATCTGCGAGGCGACCATCTGGAAGCCGCGGCCGTCGCGGTGGCCCCACGGGTCGAGGGTCGCGAGGAGCCGCCCGAGGCGCATGTCGTTCGAGGCGATGGCCTGGAACGCCAGGAACCCGCCGACGAAGACGAAGAGCACGATGAAGCTCACCCGTGTCCCGGCCACGAAGAGCATCGTGAACATCAGGATGACGAGGATGACGCTGGTCCCGAAGTCGGGCTGGAAGAGCGCCAGCAGGATGAGGACGCTGCACACCATGAAGTGCGGCACGAAGGCGACCGTGAACTGGCGGATGCGGCCGGCCTTCTTGGCGATGGAGTGCGCGAGGAAGATGACGAAGCCGAGCTTGGCGACCTCGGCCGGCTGGACGTTGAAGCCGGGCAGGGCGATCCAGCGGCGGGCGTTGCCGGCCTCGACGCCGGCGATGATGACCACGACGAGCAGGCCGACGACGCCGAGCAGCCCGGGGTACACGAAGGGGCGGATCTTCTTGTAGTCGAAGAAGGTGAAGCCCACGAGCAGCCCGATGGCTACCGAGAGGTGCATCAGGTGGGTCTTGAGCTTCGCGGCGCCGTCGCCGACGAGCTGCGTCGACTCGTTGATGGTCGCCGAGTACACCATGACGGCGCCGAGCCCCATCAGGAGCACGACCGCGGCCAGCAGCGGGAAGTCCCACGGCGCGACCTGGCGCAGCTCGCGGGAGAGATCCGGCGAGTACGCGCGGCCGCTCGAGCCCCGCTTGCGGGGCGTCGGCTGCACCTGGTCTGGCGTCGTCACGGACACGCGATCACCGAACCTTGAGGCTGGCGAAGGCGACCAGCGACAGCATGATGGAGATGATCCAGAAGCGGACCGTCACGCGGGACTCCGGCCACCCCTTCTTCTCGAAGTGGTGGTGGATCGGGGCCATGGCGAAGACGCGCTTGCCGGTCAGCTTGAAGCTGTACCGCTGGATGATGACGCTCAGGAACTCCAGGACGAAGACGCCGTGGATGATGACGCTGAGCAGCTCGTGCTTGGTGAAGACGGCGATGGCGCCCAGGGCGCCGCCCAGGGGCAGCGCGCCGACGTCGCCCATGAAGACCAGCGCGGGGAACGTGTTGTACCAGAGGAAGCCGATCGAGGCGCCGGCGATGGCCGCGCACAGGACGCTCAGCTCGTTGACGCCGTCGACCTGCGGCAGGAGCAGCCACTCGGCGAGCGGGTTGCCGAACAGGGTCGCGCCCGTCAGATAGGCCAGGATCCCGAAGGTCACCGAGCTCATGATGGTCGGCCCGATGGCCAGGCCGTCGAGGCCGTCGGTCAGGTTCACCGCCGTCGAGGTCGCGAAGATGACGAGCGACGCGAAGATGGCGTAGCCCCACGGCGGCAGCTCCAGCGTGAACGTGTCCGGCTTCACGAAGGGGAAGTGGAGGTGCATGTCGTAGTGCACGTCGGCGGCGATGTACTGGAAGAAGATGAACATGAAGACGCCGACGGTCACGAGCTGGCTGATGAGCTTGCCCTTCTCGGGCATCCCGCCGGAGCTCTTGTCGCGGAGCTTCCAGTAGTCATCCAGAAAGCCGATGACCGTGTAGCAGGCGGTGATGCCGAGGGTCAGCCACACGAAGGGGTTACCGAGGTCGCACCACAGGAGGCAGCTGACGAGCGCGCTCAGGATGAGGAGCGTCCCGCCCATCGTGGGCGTGCCGCGCTTCTTGAAGTGGGACTCGGGGCCGTCGTCGCGGACGACCTGGCCGATCTGCTTGGCCTGGAGCTTCTTGATGAGCCACGGGTAGAGCAGCAGACAGATGAAGAGCGCCGTCGACAGCGCCATGATGGCGCGGAAGACCGACGAGTCGAGGAGCCGGAAGAAGCCCGGCGCGTCGTCGCCCCACAGCTGGTGCAGCCAATAGAACATCAGGCGCCCCCTTCGGTGCGCTGGGCGTCGGCCAGCAGGTCGACGAGGCGCTCGAGGCGCTCGCCGCGGCTGCCCTTGACGAGGAGCCACCGGCCGGCGCCGGCGAACGCGCGCGCGGCGTCCCCGAGCTCGGCGGCGTCGGCGGCGGTCAGGACGGTCTCGACCCCGGCGTCCCGCGCGCCGCGGGCGAGGTCGTCGGCGTGGGCGCCGGTGGCGGCGACCCAGCTCAGGCCGAGGCGACCGGCGGTCGCGCCGACCTCGGCGTGGAGGGCGGGCGCCGTCTCGCCCAGCTCGCGCATGGTCCCGAGGACCGCGCCCAGGGTCGCGCCGGCCGGGGCGGCCTCGGCGAGGGCCCGCAGCGCCGCGACCGCGCTCGCCGGGTTGGCGTTGTAGCAGTCGTCGAGGATCGTCAGCCCGCCCGCGCCCCGGACGACCGTGAGCCGGTGGGCCGACGGGCGGAACCGCTCGGACATCGCCGTCGCGGCGAGCCGCGGGTCGAGGTCGAGGGCCTTGGCGATGGCCAGGGCGCCGGCCGCGTTGTGGGCGTTGTGGGCGCCGAGGGTCTCGAGCTTCACGGTGACCGGCGCGCCGGCGACGTCGATGTCGGCGTTGACGCCGCTGGCGTCGGTGCGGGTGGCGACGAGGCGGACCTCGGCGCCCTCGGCGCGGCCGTAGCGGAGCATCCGGGCGCCGTGCGCCTTGTCGGCGCGGCTCAACATGCGGGCGTCGTCGGCGTTGGCGACGGCGGTGCTGAACTTCGGCAGCGCGTAGTAGAGCTCGCCCTTGGCGTCGGCGATGCCGTCGACGCTGGGGAAGAACTCCAGGTGAGCGGCCACGGCGCCCGTCACGAGCCCGACGTGGGGGCGGGCGAGGCGCGTCAGGGCGTCGATCTCACCCGGCGCGCTCATGCCGAGCTCGAGGACGAGGAAGTCCTCGTCGCCGGTGGTCGCCAGGAGCGTCAGCGGGAGCCCGATGTGGTTGTTCCAGTTGCCGGGGGTCGCGTGGACCGTCCCGAAGGCCGACAGCGCCGCTGCGGTCATGTCCTTGACCGTGGTCTTTCCGACCGAGCCCGTGATGGCGACGACGCGGCCCGCGTGGCGCTGGCGGACGTACGCGGCGAGCGCCTGGAGCGCCGCGAGGGTGTCGTCGACCACGATGACCGGCACGTCGTCGGCCAGCGGCCCGGCGGCGTCGACGTCCTCGACCACGACGCCCGCGGCGCCGGCGGCCACGGCCCTGGCGACGAAGCGGTGGCCGTCGAAGGTGTCGCCGCAGAGCGCGAAGAAGAGCCCGCCCGACAGGGGCTTACGGCTGTCGGTGAAGACCCGGGTGAAGTCGCGGGTCGCCTCGCCGGCGGCGAGCTCACCGTGCATCGCCGCGGCGATGGTCTTTGCGGTCAGCGCCTTCACGCCCGCACCCCCAGCGCCTCGCGCGCGACCTGCGCGTCGTCGAAGGGGAGCCGGGTCGTCCCGACGATCTGGTAGTCCTCGTGGCCCTTGCCGGCGATGAGCACGGCGTCTCCCGGGCCGTGCTCGGCGATGGCGCGGGTGATGGCCGCCCGGCGGTCGGGCTCGACCACGTGGGCGGCGCCCTCGGGGAGCCCGGGGACGATGTCGGCGATGATGGCGTCGGGATCCTCGGTGCGCGGGTTGTCCGAGGTGACGATCGAGAGGTCGGCCGTGCGGGCGCTGGCCGCGGCCATCTGCGGGCGCTTGCCGGCGTCGCGGTCGCCGCCGGCGCCGAAGACGCAGACTAGGCTGCCGGGGACCAGCGGGCGGAGCGCGGTCAGGACGTTGTCGAGGGCGTCGGGCGTGTGGGCGTAATCGACGAAGACCGCCGGGCCGGCCGCGCTCGGGACGACGACGCGCTCGAGGCGGCCGCGGGCGCCGGCGGCGGTGCTCAGGGCACGGGCGGCGACGGCGTAGGGGATCCCCGCCAGGCGCGCCATCCCGAGGGCGACCAGCGCGTTCTCGAGGTTGTGGCCGCCGATGAGCCGCGTCGTGAGCGTCAGCGGCCCCTCGGGGGTCGTCAGCTCCGCGCGGCAGCCGTCGAGGTCGAAGCTGGCGGCCGTGACGCGGAGGTCGGCGCCCTCGGCCCCGTGGCGCGAGACCGTCAGCAGCTCGCCGGTGAAGCTCGCGGCGAGCTCGCGCCCGGCGGCGTCGTCGACGTTGATGCAGGCGGTCTTGGCGAGATCGGTGAAGAGCCGCGCCTTGGCGCCGAGGTACTCCTCCATCGTCTCGTGGTAGTCGAGGTGGTCGCGGGTCAGGTTGGTGAACCCGGCGACGGCGACCTCGAAGGCCGCGATGCGGTACTGGTGCAGGCCGTGGGACGAGGCCTCGACCACCGCGTGGCTGCAGCCGCGCTCGCGCATCTTCGCCAAGAGCGCCTGGAAGGCCGGCGCCGGCGGGGTGGTGAAGATGGTCGGCTGGCGCTCGCCGTCGATGAGGACCTCGACCGTGCTCAGGAGCCCCGGGACGTGGCCGGCCGCGCGCAGGATGTCGCGCAGGAGATACGTGACGGTCGTCTTGCCGTTGGTGCCGGTGGTGGCGAGGACCTGGACCGTCCGGCTGGGGTGGCTCCAGAAGGCGTCGGCGATGACGGCGAGCGCCCAGGTCGTGTCGGGGACGACCAGCCACGCGACGTCGTGGGAGAGCGTCTCGGGCGCGGGGGTCTCGGCGATGACGGCCGCGGCGCCGCCGGCGAGCGCCGCGTCGAGGAAGTCGTGGCCGTCGGCGGTGAAGCCGCGCACCGCGACGAAGAGCCCGCCGGGGCCGATCTCGCGCGAGTCCGAGCTGTAGTGGGTGATCGCCGCCGAGGCCGGGCCGACCAGGGTCGGCGCCTCGGGTAGATCGATGATCAGCGCGCTCAGGGGGCGCGCGGTGAGGCGCGGGGCGCTCATCGCTGGGCACCTCCGGCGTCGTCGGGCTCCTGCGGGAGCGCGGGCATCGTCGTCCCGCCGGGACCGGGCAGGGCGGGCAGGCCGCTCGTCGGGTCGAGGGGGCGCTGGGGATCGGGCAGCGGGGCGTGGAGCCCCGGGGCGCGCGTCTCGAAGCCGACGGTGATGACCGTGCCCGCGGGTACGCGGTCGTAGGCCGGGACGTCCTGGGTGATCGCGACGCCGCTGCCGTAGACGCGGAGCTCGAGGCCGATCTCGGTCAGGGCCTGGCGCACGCGGTCCATGGTCATGCCGCGCAGGTCGGGGACCGGGACGTTGCCGCTGAGGTCGGGGTCGATGGGCGGGGCGAGGGCGAGCAGCGCGTCAGTGTCGTCGGGCTGCTCGGCGCGGCGGCGGCGGAGCGTCTCCGGGTCGAGCCACGCCTGGCGCTGGGCCGTCGCGTAGGGCGAGGCGATCCCGAGGCGGTTCAGGGTGAACTTCATGATCGGCTTGAAGGCCGGGGCCGCGATGAGGCCGCCGCCGTTGCGCTTGCTGGTCGGCTCGTCGACGAGGACGACGATGGCGACCTCGGGGTCGTTGGCCGGCGCGACGCCGAAGAAGGTGTTGACCCACATCTCCTCGGAGTAGCCGCGCTTTCGGAGGTGCGGCTTCTGGCCGGTGCCCGTCTTGCCGGCGACCGGGTACTCGGGGATGTAGGCGCGGTGGCCGGTGCCGTCGGGCTCGATGACGCCCTGCATCAGGTCGAGGACGGTCCGGGCGGTCTTCTCGCTGACCACCTGGCGGACGACCTCGGGCTCGAACTCGCGGACCGTCTTGCCGTCGGGGGCGACGATGCGCTTGACGACGAGGGGCCGCATGAGCCTGCCGCCGTTGGCGAGCGCGCTGACGGCGGTCACGAGCTGGATGCCGGTCGCCGCCATGCCCTGGCCGAAGGACACGTTGGCGAGCTCGACCGGGACCCACTGGGAGGCCGGCCGCAGGATGCCCTTGGCCTCGCCGGGGACGCCGCTCTTGGTCTGGGCGCCGAAGCCGAAGGCGCGCAGATAGTCGGCGAGGCGGTCGGCGCCGAGGCGGAAGCCCACCTTGGCGGCGCCGATGTTCGAGGACTTCTTGAGGATGAGCGCGAGGTTGCCCTCGTGCTGGCGGCTCAGGTCGTGGATGACGTTGTCGTCGGCGTCGTGGAGCTCCCAGTCGCCGTCCTCGAGCTCGAAGACGTCCCCGAGGGTCGCGACGCCGGCGTCGAGGGCGGCGGCGACCGTGAAGACCTTCATGATCGAGCCGGGCTCGTAGACGTCGAGGAAGGCGGCGTTGCGCGCCGCGTTGGGGAACCGGTGGGCGTACTCGACGTAGGCGTCGATGTCGGCCTCGAGGGCGGCCTTCTCCTCGCGGGCGACGTCGTCGTCGACCCCGGGGAAGGCGCGGCGGTTCAGGTCCCAGGCGCGGGCGAAGGCGTGGTCTTCCTTGCGCTTCGACAGCGCCGCGCGCTCGTCCTTGAGGGGCTGGCGGTCGCGGAACCAGTCCTGGAAGGTGTTCGGGTTGTAGGTCGGGAAGTTGGCGACCGCGAGGACCTCGCCCGTCTTGATGCGCATGACCACCGCGTAGCCGGCGCGCGCGCCCGAGGCCAGGCAGGCCTTGGCGACCTCGCGCTCGGCGACGGCCTGGATCTGCTGGTCGATGGTCAGGACCACGGAGTCGGCGCCGAGGGGGGCGTCGGGGGGGAGGCCGTCGAGGAGGATGCGGCGGCCGCGCTGGTCCTTGATGGTCGTGATCTGGTGCTGGGCGCCGGTCAGGATGGCGTCCATCCCGCGCTCGATGCCCGAGAGGCCCCGGGACTCGCGGCCGACGAGGCCGACGAGCTGGGCGGCGAGATCGCGCTTGGGGTAGTAGCGGCGCGACTCGGGGCGGGTGTAGATGTGGCGGAGCGGGGAGACGCAGCGCTGGCCCTGCTCGCGGACCTCGCGGCAGTGGCGGCGGGCCTCGTCCTTGGCGTCGTTGAGGCGCCGGATGGTGCTGTCGTCGAGGTCGTGCGCGATGTACGCGAAGCGCCGGCCGCGGGTCGGGAAGAAGCGCAGGCCGTCGACGTCGGCGTTGATGGCGTCGGCGGTGTTCTCGGCGGCGCTGGCGATCGTGTCGACGATGCCGAAGACCGCGGGGTTCTGGAGCTGCTCGAGCTGGAAGAACTTCTCGAGGATGTCGAGGCGGCGGTCGAGGCGCGCGCGCGGGGAGCCGAAGACCCGCGAGATGAGGCGCGTCGCCGGGGCGGTGAGCTCGCGGGCGAGCTGCGTGGCGGGGTTTCGGGTGACGTCCTCTTCGACCGGGCGCGCGGTCGCGGGGTCGATGCGCTCGTGGATCTCGGCCTGGGACATGCCGAGGATCGGGGCGAGGGCGGCGGCGGTCTCGGCCGGGCGCTTCACCTGGGTCGGGTCGACGGTGACCGACCAGCGGTGGACGGTCACGGCCATGAGCCCGCCGGTGCGGTCGAGGATGTCGCCGCGCCAGTCGTCGAGGGTCTCGCTGCGGACGTAGTTGCGCGCGGCCTCGCGGCGGAGCTCCGGCCCCTGGACCGTCTGGAGCATGACCGCGCGCGCCGTCGCGAGGGTCAGGCCGACGCCGAGGCAGACGCCGATGAAGACCATGCGGCGCTTGATGGTGCGGGCGCCGATGGGCGCGACCTCGACCGGGCGGGCGTTCTTGGCGCTGCCGCGGCCGGCCGACGCCTTGGTGGCGGGGCGGTTCTTGCTGCCGCGGCGGGGCTTCTTCGGGAGGCGACTCACGGCGTCACCTCCAGCGGGTCTCCGCCCTGGCCGAGCAGGTCCGGCTTCGGCGGGCCCTCCTCGGCGCGGGGGATGTGGAGCTCGTCCTCGGGGCCCGGGACCTTCATGCCCAGCTCGTCCTCGGCGAAGGCGCGGACGGCGAGCGGGTCCTTGTAGGCCGACAGCGACAGCTGCAGGCGCTTCTTCGCCTCGGTCAGGCGGCGGTACTCGAAGAGGTCCTGGTCGAGCTCGTAGCCGACCCGGATGAGCTGGTAGTGCTTGTGGACCTGGTAGATCCCGGCGCCGGTCATCACGACCGTGAAGCCGATGAGGACCAGGAGCCGCCCGACGCCCCAGCGGAGCCGCGGCGCGCGCTGGCGCGGCGTATCGGAGGTGCGCTCGCTCACGCGGTCCTCCGCGGGTTCTCGGGCCGGGGCGCCCGCTCGGCGGCGCGGAGCTTGGCGCTGCGCGCGCGCGGGTTGGCGGCGATCTCCTCGGGGGTCGCCTCGACGGGCTTCTTCGTAAGGACTCGCCAGCTCGGCGCCCAGTTGGCGGGCAGCGGCATCCCGTGGGGGAGCGTCGGCCCGCGCTCGCCGAGGCGCAGGGAGTGCTTGACCCGGCGGTCCTCGAGGGAGTGGTAGCTGATGACCACGAGGCGGCCGCCGTCGACGAGCAGCTCGGGGGCGGCGTCGAGGGCCTGGTCGAGGGCCTCGAGCTCCTCGTTCACGGCGATGCGCAGCGCCTGGAAGACCTGGGTCGCGGGGTGGATCCTGGCCGCCCGGTGGCCCCGGGGCTGGCGCTGCACGGCGGCGACTTCACGGGCGAGGTCACCGCTGGTGGCGAGGCGCCCGTCGGCGACGGCCTCCTTCAGGCGTCGGGCGACGGTCCTGGCGTTCTTGACCTCGCCGTAGGCCCCGAGGACGCGAGCGAGGGCGTCGACCTCGAGGGTCTCGACGAGCTCGAGCGCGGTCGGGGCGTCGTCGTCGCCCTGGTTCATGCGCATGTCCAGCGGGGCCTCGGGGTGCTTGATGGCGAAGCCCCGGCCGGGGGCGTCGAGCTGCCAGCTGGACACGCCGAGGTCGAGCAGGATTCCCGAGACGCGGGCGCCGCGGCCGAAGGCGCCCACGAGCAGGTCGCGGAGCGCGCCGAAGTTGCCGTGGAGCAGGGTGACCGCGTCGTCGCCGAAGCGCGCCGCCGCCGCCGACAGCGCGTCGGGATCGCGGTCGACGCCGCAGAAGGTGTGGGTGGCGCCGAGGCGGTCGCGCAGGAGCGCGGTGTGCCCGCCGCCGCCGAGGGTCCCGTCGACGAGGACGCCGGGCGGGGTGTCGGCGAGCAGGTCGACGCAGGCGTCCGCGAGGACCGGCACGTGATAGGTGGACGGCGTCATGGCTACACCCCCAGCTCGGCGAGGTGGTCCATGACGTCGCCGGACTTCGCGGCGGTCTCGGCCTGCTTGGCGTCGAGGGCCTCGGGATCCCAGAGCTGGAAGCGCTGGTCGTCGACGCCCACGATGGCGATCTTGTCGGCGAGCTTGCAGCGGTGACGGAGCTGCGCCGGGATGAGGATCCGGCCGGCGGCGTCGACCTCGACCTCGAGGGCCGAGCCGAAGTAGTAGCGCTTGAAGTCCACCAGCATCGGGGTGTTCTTCAGCCGGCTCACCCGCTGGAAGTAGTCCTGGAAGAGCGAGTCCGGGCGGACGTCGAGGTGCGCCGGCGAGCCGAGCGCGTTCGTGATCCAGACGCTCTTGTCGCCCAGCTCGACGAGCCGATCGCGAAAACGCTTCGGCATCATCGTGCGGCCCTTCTCGTCGAGGGCGTGATCGTGGCGACCGAGAAACATGGCGGGGAGACACTCGCTTCCGTAAGTAGAGATCCACTTTCTACCACGGTGGAGCGAGAATAGACGGCGCCGATCCGGGCCGTCAAGGCGCTAGATCATATTGATTTCAATTGATGTTACGCGCTTCTCCGCCGATCCCGCGCCCCGATCGCGAGACCACAAGATGTAGTGTTTCTTTGGATTCAGAAGCACATCTTATTGTGTGCCCTATGTGGATCGGAAATGTCTCCCGCCGCTCGCGCGGCACATTCCCTGGAACTTTGTTCAGTCTATCGCGTAGTACGCCCGCGCGCCAGAACATCGGTGTGTCTGGCACTTTCCCTGTTATGACGGTCGCTTCGGTGACTGCCCCGCGGCACCTCGTCATTCCGGGCACGGATGGCTGGAGCTCGGACTGACGAGGGGTGGATCGCGGTGGAGAGCACGTGGATCGCCATGCATTCAGGCGGGTGGATCGCCGCCTCTCGGTGGTGGGCTGTGCAGATGCACATCGCGAGGGCGAGGAGTAGCCCGACTCGGATCGCGTGACAAAAAAGCCAACAGGTTTTCCACACACGACGCACAGGCCACTCTCGCCGACGCCTTCGCTTCCGCTTCCGCCTTCCCCTCCGCCTTCCCCTCCGCGCTCGCTTCCGCCTCCGCCTTCCCCTCCGCGCTCGCCTCCGCCTTCCCCTCCGCCTTCCCCTCCGCGCTCGCCTCCGCCTCCGCCTACGCCTCCGCGCTCGCCTTCGCCCGCGCCTCCGCGCTCGCCTACGCCCAAAACAGAAAGAGCGGGAAGGCCGAGGCCCTCCCGCTCCGTGTCTACGCCCCCGGACGAGCGGGGGCGCGGCGCTGGCTGTGGGTCAGAACTGCGAGCCGCAGAGGCCCTCGTCGTTGGCCGGCGGGGTGAACAGGCAGGTCAGGGGGTCGGGATCGCTCAGGCAGAGCAGACCATCGAAGAGGCCCTTGCTGCACGCCACGCCGCCCAGGCACGTACCGACGCTGCAGGCGCAGTTGCCGGGGATCGTCGCGCCGCCGGTCGCCTCGGGAGGCAGGCCGCCGCCGGCGCCGCCGAAGAGGTCGAGGAGGCTCTTGCACGGGTGGATGGCGCCGTCCGCGCCCGGGCAGTAGGCGGTGACGCCGTCGCACTTGCCCTCGACGTCGTAGCAGTAGCCGCTCGCGACATCGCACCGGAGGGTGTAGCCGCTGACCCCGCCGTCGTCGCAGTCGGCGTCGGTCTCGCACGGGTCGTCGTTCGAGACCGTGCCGCCCTCGCACGCGAACGTGCTGAGGTTGCAGGTGCCGCCGAGGCCGCAGTCCTCGTCCTTGTCACACTGCACGCAGTAGAAGTCGTCGCCGATCTGGGTGCAGGCCGGGTACGGGTCGACGCAGCTCGAGCACACGTCGCTCTCGCACTGGTGGGAGGCGCTGTTGCAGAACAGGCCGTTGCAGTGGTCGTTCGAGATGCACTCGACGCAGGAGTCGCCGAGCACGTACGGGGTCGGCGGCTGGCAGTTGCTCGGTCCGCCGCTGCAGACGCCGGCGTTGCAGGTCTGGTCGGGGCTGCAGTCGTTCTCGTCGCGGCAGGCCACGCACGAGCCGGAGACGCAGTGCGGGGTCGCCCCGCCGCACGCCGGCGAGCAGCTGCCCGCGCAGGCGCCGTCACAGACCTGGAGGTTGTTGTTGTTGGCGACGCACGAGCCGCCCGCCGAGCAGACGCCGTCCTCGCAACGGGGCACGCAGGTGCCCTGGTAGCACGCGTTGCCCCCACCGCACTCCCAGTCGTTGCCGCAGCTCTCGCACTGGGCGGTGGCCGCGACGCACGCGCCGGAGTTGGGGTTACAGGCCTGGCCGGCGTCGCAGCCGGTGCCCATGCAGGTGTCGCAGTTGAAGTTCGACGGCGTGCAGTTGCCGGCCTGGCAGAGCCAGCCGGTCTGGCAGTCGTCGGCGTTGGTGCACGGCGGCAGGCAGGCGTTGCCCGAGATGAGCGGCGCGCACTTCCAGGGGCTGCCGCCGCAGTCGTCGACCTCGGTGCACGCCTCGCAGGCGGTCGCCGTCGAGGTGCTGTCGGGCTCGCACGTCTTGGTGGTCTGGTCGCAGTGGAAGTTCGCCTCGCAGCCAGTCGTCGTGCAGTCCTCGGTGGTCCCGCACTCGTCGCCGACGCACGGGCGGCACTGCTGGTTGTCGCAGACCTCGTCGGTGCCGCAGTCCTCCGGCCCGTCGCAGGTCTCGGTGGTCGGCAGCCCGCAGACTCCGTTGTTGCAGGTCTCGCCGATCGGGCAGGAGTTACAGTTCGCGCAGCCGCACTCGACCGCCGCGCAGACCGACGCCTGGGCCACGCTCACGCAGGCCTGACCGCCGTTGAGGCAGTCGCCGCTGGAGGTGCAGGGCAGCTCGACGCAGGTCCCGCCTTCACCGCAGATGAGGCCGAATTCACACTCGGCGTCCTCGGCACAGGCGCCGGTCGTCGCGGTGTCGTCATCTCCGCAGGCGGCGATGAGGCTGGCCGCCGCGATCCCCGCGATCAGCGTGAACCGGCGCATCGTAACTGCAATCATAGCTCCCTCCAGGGGCATGGCTTTCCCCTATTTCTAGCGACTTGCGGGCGTCGCCCCCGTGCTGGGCGATGTCAGCGGACGCGAGAGTATATGAGGCCCTCACTCGATTCCAAAGGGATTTGAGGATCGGACGCTGCGCTGCGTAACGCGCCGCGTCGGCGAGGTCGGCGCGACCGGGCTGCTCGCGGGGGCGCGAGGCTGCTTGTCGCCGCTGTCGATGCGAGATACGTTCGGCGCCATGTCGCCCCTCCTCGCCACGGTACGACCCATGATGACGCGGCTGACCGCGCTCGTGACGCTCCTCGCGGTGGCGTCGCTGGGGGCCTGCTCGCTCCCCGAGGGCGATCAGTCGAGCCCCGAGCAGGCCTACTACCGGCTCATCTCCGTGCGCGCCTCCGGCGACGTCGAGGGGCTCTGGAACCTGCTCCACCCCGACGTGCGATCGGACTTCCAGCGCTGGTACGCGGCCGAGCGCCTCGCCGCGCAGGCGATCCGCACCAACTACCCGGAGTCGGACAAGGCCAGGGCCCTCGCCGCGATCGCCGACGGCGAGCGCGCCGACCTGCCCAGCGCCCAGGCCCTGTTCTCCGCGGTGATGACGAGCAGCTCCGCCGACCCCCTCGGCGGCCTCGACGCGATGGGCGCCCACTCCCGCTCGGCCGACGTGGACGAGGCCTCGGGCCGCGCGATCGTCAAGTCCTGGGGCGGCGACGAGCTGGTCTTCCTGCAGGGCGACGACGGCCAGTGGTACTGGGGCCTCGAGGACGTCGAGCGCGAGCGCCTCAAGGTCGCCCGCCAGCGCGCCGAGGAGAACCTCGCCCGCGTCCGCGCCAACGTGAAGAAGCTGGGCCGCTAGCGGCGCAGGGCAGGGCGCCCTGCCTCCTCCGCCTTCGCCTTCTCGCCCGCCTCCGCTTGCGCTTGCGCCGTCGCCTCCGCCTGCGCCGTCGCCGTCGCCTGCGCTTCCGCCTGCGCTTCCGCCTGCGCTTCCGCCTGCGCTTCCGCCTCTCGGTTCAGTAGACGTCGAGGTACCGCTCGAGCTCCCACGGCGTGACCTGGGTCCGATAGGCGGCGCCGTCGGCGTGGGCGCGGGCGACGAGCGCCTCGACGAGGTCGTCGCCGAGGGCCTGGCGGAGGACCGGCGAGCGCGACGCGAGCACGGCGGCCTGGACGAGGGTCAGCGGGTGCGGGGGCCCGTCGGCCTCGGGGGTGTCGCCGGCGCGGACGGCGCCGAGGCCCGCGGCGAGGAGCGCGGCGAGCAGCAGGTAGGGGTTGGCGCTGGCGTCGCCGCCCCGGTAATGCAGCACGCCGTCGCTGTCGCCACGGGCACCGGCGGGGGCGAGGGAGGCGTGGGCGCCCTCGGGGAGGGCCTCGGTGTAGCCGTTGACCGTCGGGCGGGCCAGCAGGCTGATGGCGGCGCTCGCGGCCTGGACGCCGGCGGCGAACTGGTGGGCGATGGCGCTGCCGCCGGTGGCGTGGAGCGGGTCCCAGAAGGCGGGCTCGTCGCCGTCGTGGAGGGAGAGGGTCAGGTGGAGGGCGCTGCCCGGGGCGCCGGCGAAGGGAAAGGGCATGAAGGTCGCGGCATGCCCACGGCCGCGGGCGATGTCGCAGGTGACGCGGCGGTGGGTGACGATGGTGTCGGCCATGGTCAGGGCGTCGGCCCAGGCGAGCTCGAGGGTCTCCTGGCCGGGGCCGGCGGCCTGCGCCACCTGGTTGACGACGGCGCCGAGCTGCTGCAGGGCGCGGACGGTGACATGGACGAGGTCCTGGCGGGCCGGGTCGGGACCGAAGGCGTGGTCCGGCCCGGCGTCGAGGGGGGCCGGCGGGCCAGGGGCGCCGGTCAGGTAGTAGTGTTGGAGGGTCGCGCCGGCGTAGAAGGTGTAGCCGAGGTCCGAGGCCTGGCCGAGGGCGCGCTTGAGGACGCCGCGGGAGTCCCAGGGGCTGGGGCTGCCGTCGGGGGAGAGGGCGTCGCAGAACATGCGCGCGACCACGGCGCCGGAGCCATCGGGGCGCGGCAGCACGGCCCAGCTCGAGGCGTCGGGGACCAGCAGGACCTGGTCGTCGGGGCCGCACGAGGCGACGCCGAGGGCGCGGGCCGGCATGGCGGCGCCGTCCTCGAAGACCTGGTCGAGCTGCCCGGCGGTGACGGTCACGCCGCGGAGCTGCCCGGCGATGTCCGCCACCCACAGCTGCACGAAACCGATGCCGGACTTGGCGGCCTGGCTCCTCACGAAGTCGCTGCTCTTTCGGCTCAAGGTGATTGGTCCTGTGGGCTGGTCACCCGTCGGCGTGGTCGGTCGAGGCGACCCACTTGTAGCCGACGTGGCGGATGGTCTGGAGGCAGGAGGCGTAGCGCGGCCCGAGCTTGGCGCGGACGCGGCGGACGTGGATGTCGACCGTGCGCGGGCCGCCGTAATAGTCGTAGCCCCACACCCGGGCGAGCAGCTGGTCGCGCGAGAAGGCCTGACCGGGGTGCGTCGCGAGGAAGCGCAGGAGCTCGAACTCCTGATAGGCGAAGTCGACCGGCGCCCCGTCGATGGTCGCGGCGTAGCCCTTGAGGTCGATGACGAGGGCGTCGACGACCACGCGATCGTCGTCGGCCTTGGCGGTCGGTCGGACGAGGCGGCGGATCCGCGCGACGAGCTCGTCCTCGCGGAGCGGCAGGAGGCAGAAGTCGGCGACGAGGGAGCGCGGGCCGAGCTGCTTGAGCTGGCTCTCGTCGATGATCGCGAGGATCGGGACCTCCTCCATGCCCGGCGGGCTGGCGATCGCCTCGGCGGTCTCGCGCATCGGGCGGCCCACGGGGAGCTCGAGCAGGACGACGTCGGGGCTCTCGAGGACGACCTCGTCGAGGGGGCCCGCGACGTCGCGCAGGGCGATCCGGAAGCCGGCGGCCCGTGAGGCGCGCGCGGAGAGGCTGGGCTGGCCGATGGCCCCGGTCACGATGACGACGGTCTCCACGAGACGGAGCCTAGCCGCGGCGGGTCGCGGCGTCCAATCGAGGCGAAGGCGGAGGAGGAGGCGCAGGCGGAGGAGGAGGCGCAGGCGGAGGCGCAGGCGGAGGAGGAGGCGCAGGCGGAGGAGGAGGCGCAGGCGGAGGAGGAGGCGCAGGCGGAGGTGGCCTCGAAACGACGACACCCACGCGCTCCGGAGAGGGCGTGGGTGTCGTCGAGTCGTCTCAGCGCAGGTCGCGCGGCGTCACTTCACCGCGTCGAGCTCCCGCCGGATCTGGTCCTTCACCTCGCGGCAGACGATGTCGCACAGGAGGTTCGGCGTCTCGTTGGCGATGCCGTAGAAGATCCGCGTCCCGTCCTTGCGCCGCGTGATGAAGCCGACGCTGCACAGGACCTGCAGGTGCTTCGACGTGTTGGCCTGCGACAGCCCCGCCGCCTCGGCCAGCTCGTTGACGCTGCGCTCCCGGGCGACGATGAGCTCGAGCAGGCGCAGGCGGTTGGCGTCGGAGAGCGCCCGGAAGCGCGCGACCACGCGCTCCATCAGCTCCTCCGGGACGGGCTCGTGCTCCGGCGGTACCAGGTCTACCCGCTGCTTCTGCTTCGCCATGCCGCCCACCGTCGATGAGGTCGCCCCGCGTGCTCGATCACGAGACCCCCAGGGTAGCACCTTCCGGCCCCCTGGCGCGCGGCCGACCTCGTCGACGGCGGCGCTCAATGGGCCGCCGTCCCGGCGCCGTGGGACTCGGCGACCTTCGGCGCGGCCTCGCCGTCGCCCAGGAAGAACGCCTTCGCCCGCTGGAACTTCGGGAGCTCGGCCTTCGCCCGCGCCTCCGAGATCGGGCCCCGCAGCGACGGCGGCGTCAGGATCTCCTGCTTGAACTCCGTCAGCCCGCCCTCGAGCACGCGGACGTTGGGGTAGCCGCGGCGCGCCAGCTCCACCCAGGCCTGGGCCGGGTGGACCATGCCGTTCGAGTAGAGCACGACGAGCTTGTCGGGGTTGCCGTCGAGCAAGGCGGCGCCCTCGTCTCCGAGCACCTGCGGCACCGTCAGGTTGACCGCCCCCGGCAGGTGGTACTCCGCGAACTCGTAGTCCGGCCGGACGTCGACGGTGATGACGCTCTTCGCGTCGCTGAGCATCCTGTCGGCGAGGTCGGCGGGCTTGATGTGGTCCCCCTCCTCCTCGACGGCCGCCGTGAACGCGCCCATCCCGCCCATCCCACCCATCCCATGAGGGCCGTCCTCGCTCGGGGAGCGGGCCGTGTCGGTCAGGGCCAGGATGAGCCCCGCGCCGACCGCGGCGATCGCGAGGGTCTGTACCAAACGCTTCGTGTCCATGAATCTACACCTCATGCCGTGCGCTGCGCGCGCTTGGCGGCGAGCTTGTTGGAGCCGATGAAGGCGCCGAGCGCCATCAGGATGACGAGGAGGGCGGCGACGCCGGGGGACACCCCCAGGACGTCGTCGAGGGTGGAGACGCCGACGGCGCCGACCTCGTGGATGGGGGCGATGGCGGGGTAGACGCCGGCGTAGACCAGCGAGCCCACGCCCGCGCCGCCGAGGAAGACGAGCGCGTCCCAGCGCCCGCTGACGGCCCCGACGACCGCGGTGCCGGGGCACCAGCCGCCCATCACGAAGCCCATGCCGAACAGGAGCCCGGCCGAGATCTGCGGCACCAGGAAGGTCTCCATCTGGTACCAGTCGCCGAGGTCGACGGCCCCCATCGCGGCCAGCGCGCGGATGCCGATGAGCGCCGTCACGACCGCGGTGAACATCACTTTCAGGACCGCGAAGTCCTTCATGTAGAAGACCGCGACGAGCTTCTTGCTGCTGCCGAAGCCGGCGCGCTCGAGGAAGAACCCGAAGGCGACGCCGATGGCGGCCGCGGCGACGAGCGCGGTCTGGCTGCCGAGGAGCCCCTCGCTGAAGAGCGTCGTGCTCCCGAGTACGTTGGTCATCATGTCCACACCTTCTTGAAGAGCGGGGCCGAGGCGAAGCCACCCACGAAGATGGCCGCGGTGAAGACGAGGCTACCGGTCAGCAGCATCGCGCTGCCGCTCAGCGCCTGCCCGGAGGTACACCCGGCCGCGAGCCGGCTGGCGAACCCGACGAGCACGCCCCCACCGAGGGCCATGACGATACGCAGCTTGCTCGTGGCGCGCGGGCCGCGCTCGACCTTGAAGTCCACGCGCCGCGCCAGGCGGGCCGAGATGACGCCCCCGAGGGCGACCCCGAGGACCATGAAGACGAGGTAGTGGACGAGGGGGCTGCCGTCTCCGAACCAGCCGCCCATGTAATCGTTGGCCTCCATCGCCGCGGGGGCCACGGCGTGCGCCGCCTCGGCCGCCACGCGGGCGACCGGGGCGGAGGCGCCGAGCCCGGCGCCGAGCACCGCGTACGAGACGACGAGCGTGACGCCCAGCCCGATCCCGGCGATGTAGGGGTTCCAGTAGCGCGCCGCCTTCGGCCCGTCGGGCTGAATCGGCGCAGGCATGGTCTCCGTCGTCATCGTGCGCTCCTCAGCAGCCGGCGCTGCGGCGGGCGCGCTTCTTGGGGGCGGCCTTGACCGGCGCGGGGGTCGGCGCGGGGGCCGGGGCGGCGGTCGGCGTGTAGCTCGCGGGCATCGCGGCGCCGTGGCCCCCGCCCATGAGCTCGACCTGCTGGTAGTAGGCGGCCGTCCCGCCGCTCAGCACGCGCACCGACGGGGCGTCGGCGCCCAGCTCGTTGAGGACGGCGCCGGCGATGGAGTAGGCGATCGTCCCGTCGCGGTCGACGATGACCACGCGGCTCGCGGCCGGGAGCGCCCGGACCTGGGCGGCGACGGCCTCGGGGGCGACGTTCATGGCGCCGGGGAGGTGGTACTCGGCGTACTGCCACGGGGCGCGGACGTCGATCACGGTGTAGAGGCGCGGGGCGTCCATCATCGAGGTCGAGAGCGCCGTCGCGGTGACGACCTCGGGCATCGCCATCGGGGCGCCGCTGTGGGCGCTGGCCGGGGCGGTGGCGGCGATGTGCGCGACGTCGTGGCCGGTGGTCGGGTAGCCGCCGTCGACCCAGGCGTGCATCCCGCCGTCGAGGCTGCCGACGTCCACGAAGCCCTCGCGCTCGGCCAGGCCGACCGCCATGCTGCTGCGGTAGGCGGAGTTGCACATGAGGACCATCGGGCGCTTCTTGTCGAGGGTCTTCGCGAGGCGCTCGTACTCGTTGACCGGGATGTTGGCGTAATCGCCGAGGCGGTGGGCGTGGTACTCGTGCTCGGTCCGCACGTCGACGATCATCGGCTCACGACCCGCCTCGATCTGGGCGGCGAGCTCGGCCGGGCTGACCAGGCGGCTCTGCACGAGCGGCTGACCGGCCTTGGCCCAGGCGTCGAGGCCGCCGGCGAGGTGGCCCTCCAGGCGATCGTAGCCGATGCGGCGCAGGCGGAAGGTCGCCTCCTTCACGTTGTCCTCGGTCCCGACGAGGTAGAGGTCGGCGTCGAAGGGCACCACGATGCCGGTCCAGGTGTCGAGGCGGCCGCGGACGCCGACGTTGATCGACCCGTGGATGTGGCCGCCGGCGTAGTCGTGCTTCTCGCGGAGGTCGAGGACCCAGGCGCCCTTCTTCATGGCGGCGGCGATCTCGGCGGGGGTCTTGGCCGGCGGGACCTCGTCGGTCCACTTCAGGACCGGCGGGCCCTGGCGGTTCATCGCGACGTTGTGCTTGAAGTACTGCGGGGCGACGGGCAGGCCGCTGACCACCTTGGCGACGAAGCGCGCGCGCTGGTTGATCAGCATGTAGGCGTTGGTGTCCTTCTCGGCCTTGATGGTCGACGACGTGTCGCTCGAGAGGTTCGCGCCGCAGAGCGAGCCCGCGCCGTGGGCCGGGAGGACCTTGGTCTGGTCGGGCAGGGTCTTGAGGCGGTTGATCGAGTCGAAGGCCTTGTTGGCGAGGACCGCCGGGGTGATCTCGCCGCCGACGAGGTCGGGCCGGCCGATGCCGCCGATGAAGAGGGTGTCGCCGGTCAGGACGTAGGCCGGGTTGGGCGCGGCGTCCTTGACGTGGACGAGGGTCGTCATCGCGTCGAGGGTGTGACCTGGGGTCGCCCAGAACTCGAGGACGGTGTCGCCGACCTGAACCGTTTCACCGTCCTTCAGGCCACGGTGCGGGAACTTCGAGCCGCTCTCCGCGCTGATGAGGATCTCGGCCCCGACCCGATCGTGGAGCTCCATGTGCCCGGCCACGAAGTCGGCGTTCGTGTGGGTGAGGACCACGTACTTGATCCGCATGCCGAGGGCCTCGGCGTCGCGGATGTAGTGGTCGACGTCGCGCTGCGGGTCGACGACGGCCGCCTCGCCGCCGGAGCCGACCAGATACGTCAGCTGGGAGAGGCAGCCGAGCTCGTACTGCCGGAGCACGAAGTCGCCGTGCTTCTCCTCGAGGGCGAGCTGCGGGGTCGCCGCCTCGTCGCCGTGGGTGTTGGCCTCGGCGTCGGTCGCCGCGGACGCCGCGGGGGCCGCGAAGAGGACGCCGAGCGTCGCGAGCGCCGAGAGTGCTGCTGGAATGCGTCGATAACGCGCGTTCATCGATACCTCGTCGAGTGTCGTCGTGAGTGATCGCGGGGCTCGACCTGGATGAGCACCGTGATGCGGAGTCGGAAAGTATGAGCGTATGGTTGTATAGTCAACAAGGGTTTTTGAGATGGCGCAACTTTCCCGCGACGACACCGCGCTGGTCGGTGTCTCAGCGGGGATCGCGCCGTCGATGGTCATCTGGCGGCGCCCTGTGGTGGCTGAAGTCGGGGCGCCGCTAAACCAGGAGAGCTCGGGGAATTGGCAGCGAAGCGCCATTTCACCGAACTCGACTCGGCCGCGCAGCGGCCGGTGGAGGCGGCGAAGCCGCCGGATCAGTCACCGCAGGGCGCCGCCAGAGCGGTGGTCAGGCAGGTTGAGCCACCAAGGACGTAGGCCGCGGCGTCGCTGGCAAGGAGGCGACCCGCAGTCGATACACCGTATCGTCAAGGGGAGCCGACGCCGCCAGCGGCGTCGCTGGCAAGTCCGACTGGCTCAACCTGCCTGACCACCGCGCAATAATACGGAAGTGTGACACAAGCCGTCCCCACGACGCCGTACGATACATGGCTATCGGACACCCGAGCCGCCCCGCCCCCGGCGCCTCGAAGCAGGACCTCAGCGATGCCAGCCCAGCCCAGCCACGCCGAAGACGTCGCGCGCGACGCCCACCTCCGGATCGTCGATCGCCTGGTCATCCACCCCGAGCCGCTGTCCTTCGAGGCCCTCGGCCGGCGCGCGATCCCCCGTGACGCGCGCTACGTGGTCCTCGACCTCGACCGCACCTGCTTTCGCGGCGTCAACGTCGGCGAGCTCCTCGGCTTCGAGCTCATCGCCCGGGAGGCCTACGGCGACGCGTACCTCGACGAGCGCGATCACGCCCGGACGACGGCGCGCTTCCTGTGGACCTGGCGCCGACCGTTCATGATGGCGCGCTACTTCGCGATCGGCGCTCGCCAGTGGGCCGGCCCGGGGCTCCACTACCTCCTGAACCTCAAGCTCGCCGCCCGCCGCGACAAGCGCTACCTCGAGTCGTTCAGGCGCTTCGGGCCGTTCCCGGTCGAGGCGATCCAGCGCGTCCCCCAGATGACGCTCCTCCACCAGCTCGCCGGGGTGCCGCTGCCGCGCCTGCGCGAGCTGACGACGCGGATCATGCGCCGCCACCGGGGCAACCAGGTGATCGACGCCGCCGACGTCGCCTGGCTCCGCGAGTGGTGTCCGGACGCGACTATCGTGGTGTCGAGCGCCTCCCCGCAGCCCGTCGTCGAGGCGGCCGTGGCGTTCCTGGGCGCGGACGTCGCGCTGTACTCGGAGATCGACGTCAAGGACGAGCGGCCGAGCGCGCCGGCGCGGTTCCCCACCCGGGCCACGCGCCGCCGACAGCCCGAGCGCTTCGCCCCGACCGCGTCGCTCCGAATCAACGGCGGGCGCCACAAGATCGCCATGCTCCGGGAGCGCTTCGCCGACATCTTCGAGCCCGGCGTCGTCTCGGTCGGCGTCTCGGACACGAGCTACGGCGAAGACCACGCCTGGGCGGACCACTTCACCCACGTCGTCGACGTCAACAGCCCCGCGCCGTTCTCACCGATCGTCGCCAGCTCGTCGCCGCTCCAGGCGATCCACTCCGCGAGCCTCCGGCCCTCGGACGAAGCGTCGGACACGGCGCCCGCCGCCGGGATCGCGCTGACCGGCGAGGCGCTCGCCCCGCTCGCCGAGCAGGTCGCGGCGCTCGAGGCGCTCGAGGAGGCCTCCCGCCGCTGGCGTCGCGAGCCCTCCGACGAGCGCGTCACGCTGAGGCAGGCGCTCGACGACGAGCGCGCCCGCCTCGATGACGCCGTCGCGGTCTACAACGAGACGTCGCCGACGTCCGGCGCTCGCAAGCGCCGCCTGCGCGACGTGCACGGCACCGCCCGCGCCGTCGAGCGACGCGAGGCCGCGCTCGCCGTGAACGCGCGGCCCCAGGCCCTGCGAGCCTTCGCCATTCACCGCGCCCGCGAGCGCGCCCGCGCCGGCTTCGACGCTATCGTCCCGCCGGTCGGCGGCGCCGCGGCGCGCCGACTGGGAGAGCTCGGCTAGGAGCCGCTAGACATCTGGCGGGAACTCGCCGATACGACAGGCTTTTTCACCACCGAGACACGGAGGCACGGAGGAGCACGGAGAGGCGAATACGCTGCTTTCTCCGTGAAGTCTTCGTGTCCTCTGTGTGCTCCGTGGTGAGAAGACCCATGAGAGCGGTTCTCGCGCCGACGTGACCAGCGTTGTCGCCAGGGCGGCGCGGGCACGCTGCCTCACCGGGCTCGCGTCGGCGCGAGGGATCGCGCCGACGCAGGCGGGTCCTACTTCACCAGCTCGTCGAGGGTCTTCTTCAGGTTGTTCGCCTGGTACGTGTTCAGCGTGAAGACGCTGCCGGCCAGGGGGCCTGCGTCGACCGTGGCGTAGGGGTCGGTCCCGTCCAGCTTGGAGCTGATCGAGACCGTCACGACCGAGCCGTCCGCCCAGCCGAGGGCGACCTTCGCGACGCCGTCGCCGCTCAGCCCGGCGTCCGCCGCGCTCGTGTCGCTGAAGCCCTTGGCCGCCAGCGCCGTCGCGGTCGAGATGACGGTCCGGACGACCGCGGTGTTGGCCGCCTTGCCCTCGGGGACCCCGGTCAGGACCGGGTCGCCGCCGGTCGCCGGCGACTCGTAGACGATCGGGGTCGCGACCCCGGGCAGCGTCACCGTGACGCTCCGGAGATCGGCCTTGTCCCGGCCCGGGAAGAGCTTCTTCTGGCGGAGCTCGTCGGTCGTCTTCTGGAACCGCGTCGCCACGAAGTCCTGGGCCAGGAAGGGCTGCGCCGTCGCCGGGTCGCCGACCACACCCCAGCGCCGCCCGTCGTAGGGCTCCTCGGTCATCTTCGCCGAGAACGTGACGCGCTGCTCGCCCGCGGCGGTCGAGATCGCGCCCGTGACCCCGCCGGTCCCGGCCAGCGCCGCCCGCGCCGCGTCGACCTCGTCCGGCCGCGCCCAGCGCGCGCACGTCAGCCTCGTCAGGGACGTCAGCGCCGTCGAGAGATCCGCCTCGTAGCCGACCTCGGGCGCCGTGAAGCGCCACCGCTGGCCGTCCCGCGCCACCGAGACCGGACCGTCGGGCCCGGCGAAGGTCACCGCCGTCACGGCCTCGGGGCTCACGTCCAGGAACTTCTTGTCCTGCACGTCCTCGACGGTCTTGCGGACCCCGTCGGCGGTGTAGCCGGCGAGCTTCATCAGCTCGTCACGGCCCTCGACCCGCGCCCAGACGTCGTCCTTGCCGCCGTCCTGGACGGTCAGCTTCAGCGTCTCGCCGCCCTCGGTCTCGCCGACGACCGTCCAGACCTCCCCCGAGAGCGCGGTCTTCGGCGCCTCGGCGGTCGGCACGAAGGACTTCGCCCGGAGGCCCGTGAAGCTCCGCGCGAGCGAGCTCGCCGAGGTGTCCGCCGTGAGCCCGGCCGGCTCGGTCAGCGTCCACGTCACCTTGGCCTTCGGCTTCGGCGCGTTCTCGTCGGCGTCCGCGTCCGGCGGCGGCGGCTCGGTCTTCTCGCCGGTCAGCACGAAGTGCCGACCGTCGGGCGCGGTCACCGACAGCTTCGTCAGCTCCTCGGCCGAGGCGGTGAAGGCCTTCTTGTCCCGGAGGTTGTCGAGGTCCTCCTCGAGGGGCGACCGCAGGTCCTTGCCGCCCATCCGGTAGACCACGTCCGGGCGGCTCTTCAGCTGGACCCAGGTGTCGGGCTCGCCCTCGCCCCCGCGGCCCGGCGGCCCGCCGGCGTCGTCGCCCTTGTCGGTGCGCCCGACCCACAGGTCGATGTCGTTGTAGACGCGCGCCTCGCTCTCCCCCTCGGCGTGGTACTTGACGGTCAGCCCGATACGGCGGTCCGCCTCGAGGTCGTAGAGCGGCAGGTCGGCCTCTTTCGCGCTCGTCGCGTAGACGCTCTCCGTCTTCGTCTTGAAGAGGCTGACGATCTTGTCGACGAGGTACTTGACCGCCGGGGCGTCTACCGGCTCGGTCAGCGCCCAGGTCGCGTCCTTCCCCGAGCCCGAGCGCACGAGCCGGATCTTCTCGCCGTGGCGCTCGATGACGATCTCGTCGATGGGGTTTTCGATGTCCAGCGGCCCCTCGAGGAGCCCCCGCTGCTTCTCGGCGTCGAGGTCCTCCTGCTTGGCGTAGCCGTCCAGCGTCACGCCGTCCGGGCCGGTCTTCGTGTCGTCTCTGGTCACGAGCAGCGTCAGGGCGATGAGCACCGCCGCGACCACCAGGAGCGCGAGCGTCGACTTCTTCACAGCGCGAGCCTCCTCTGGCGCGAGCGCCGCCGCAGGATGTACGCGAGCCCCCCGAGCAGGAAGAGCAGCGGCGCCACCAGGACCGCGGCGGCCTGGAGCATCCCGTGGTCACCGTCCTCGGTCGTCGAGAGCGGCCGCGCGATGATCTGCTTGGCGCGGAGCTCGACCAGCGCGTCCCGCTGGATCGACCAGTCGAGCGCGTTCGACAGGAACTGGAGGTTCTCGCCGAGGGTGTGCTGGACCTGCTGGATCTGGTTCGACCAGTTCTGGAAGTTCGCCTGGTACTGCCGGAACTGCTCGATGAAGTCGAAGTTGTCGCCGGTGATCGACGCCAGGTCGAAGCCCGCGAAGATGACGTCCTTGGCCAGCGGCTCGAGCCCGAGGTTCGACCCGATGACGAGCACCCGCCCGCCGGCGCCCGAGTCCACCTTGGGCTTGGCGACGGCGTCCTTCACGGCGTCGTCCTCCTTCGGCGGCTCCGGCTTCATCGGGTCGGGCTTCTTCTCGGGCGCCTTCGGGGCGTCCTTGCCCGCGAAGTGGCTCGGGAGGGTCCCGCTCGCCACCGCGATCACGGCGGCCGGCGCCTCGACGAGGTTCAGGTCGGCCACGGCCTCGCCGTCCTTCGGGAGCTGGGAGCCCGGCTCGAGCGGCAGCCCCGTGTCCGTCGTCGTGTAGGCCTCGGCCGAGGTCTTCGCGAGCGCCGTGAGCTCCTCGCCGGCCGCCGCGTTCAGCGCGAGCGTCGTCGCGAACGGCAGCGTGATGGTGTTCGTCGCGCGCACCAGCGGGTCCGAGCGGTCGAGGTCGTCGAGGGTCGGCACCATCGCGTAGGGGAACTGCTGCGCCTGAAACGGCACGTACCCCTGGTTGGTCTGCAGGTAGGTCATCAGCGCGATGTCGCCGTGCGCCTTCGGCTCGAGCACGAGCGCGCCGCTCGGCGTGATGCCCCAGGTCGCCAGCAGGCTCGCGATGTTGCTCTCGTTCTTCGTGAGCTTCCACGTCTTCGGGTCGAGCTGCGGCTCGCCGCGCGTGTTGTAGCCCTGGATCTGCACGTCCCACGGGTTGAGGAAGACCACCAGCGACCCGCCGCCGAGCACGAACTGGTCGAGCTGATAGAGCTGGTAGTCGCTGAACGAGCCCTTCGGCCCGAAGACGACCAGCGACTGCACGTCCTGCGGCAGCTCGTCGTCGAGGTCGACCTTCACGATGTCGAAGCCGCGCGCCCGGAAGAGCCCCTGGTTGATCTGCGCCAGCAGGTTCGCGATCTGCTGCTGCATCTGCTGCATCGCCGGCAGCATCTGCTTGAGGATCGGGTTCTTCTGGGTCAGCGCGCCCTCGATCTCTTTCGGGATCAGCGGGGTGTCGTCGGGGAACGGGCAGAAGGTCTTGCCGTTACAGACGAAACCGATGCGCCGCCGGCCGGGGCTGTCGACGAGGTCCTGATACTCGCCGTCGATGGCGTGGCCGATGGCCAGGACCCGCTTGATGCCGCTCATGGCGGCCTGGGTCGCGGCGTTCGGGTCCTCGCCCGAGAGCTGCTCCCAGAACTGACCGAGGTGCTCGTCGAAGGCGTCGGCGACCAGCGCCACGCGGTCGAGCTGCTCGTTCTTGCCCTTCATCGCCTGCGCTTTCTCGACGGCGCCCGGGATGTCGCCGCAGGTCTTCTGCAGCTCGTCCTTCTTGGTCGTGTACGCAGCGACCTTGGCCTGGGTCTGCTTCTGGTCGAGGAGCATCATCGCCCCGCTCGGCGAGTCCTCGTCGGGGGCCGCCGCCTCGAGGGCCGCGACGCAGCTCGTGACGGCCTCGTTGACCGCCTCGCCCGTCCGCAGCACGTCCTTCATGGTGATGGCGTGCTCGGCCTTGTCCTTGAGGCGCAGGAGGCGCTTGGTGATCTCGAACTCGTAGACCTCGGGGTAGAGCGCGAGGTCGAAGACCTCCATGGCGCTCTTGTAGTTGAAGGTCACGCCGAGGACGTACTCGTCGCGGACGATCCCGCCGGACTCGGTGAAGGTCCCGCCCTTGCCCTTGAACGGCTTGAGGCGCGCCTTCTTGCCCTCCTCGACCACGTGCTCGTCGACGTAGGTCACCGTCACGCCGCTGCCGGCGACCGCCTTGTACTCCTCGATCTTGTCCTTGAGCTTCTGCCCGAGGCCGAGGGTCTTGAGCGGGGGCCGACCCGGGGCCGGCGAGGGGATCTCCTCGGGGAGCGGGTCGGAGATGTAGACCCGGATCTCGAGGCCGTCGAGGTCGGCGACGGCGTCCTTCGAGGCGTCCGACAGCAGGTTGACGCCGTACTCGGTCAGATCCACGCGCCCGTAGAGCTCGTTACCGAGGATGTTGACGAAGACGGCGACCACGATGGTCAGGGCGATGATGAGCGCGGTGTTCCCGGCGCCCGCTGCTTTGTTGGTGCGTGCCATGCGTGTCGTCCTCCTACTTCCAGTTCCGCGCCTGGAGCGACTGCACGGTGATGACCAGAGCGACGACGACGAAGGACAGGTAGAAGACCACGTCCCGGGTGTCGATGACGCCGCGGGTGATGTTGGCGAAGTGCCCCTCGAAGGACAGCGCCGCCATCGCGTCCTGCGCGCCGGCCCAGACGACCGAGACCATCCCGCTGATCGCGTAGAAGAAGGCGCAGATGAGCGCCGCGAGCAGGTAGGCGACGATCTGGTTGTCGGTCCACGACGAGGCCATCAGGCCGATGGCCAGGTACGCCGAGCCGAGCAGGAAGAGCCCGATGTAGCCGGCGATGAGCGCGCCCACGTCGAGGTTGCCGAGGGTCCCGACGATGAACGGCAGCGGGATCGTCGCCAGCAGGGTGATGGCCAGGAACGCCAGGCCGCCCAGGAACTTGCCGAGGGCGATCTGGGTGTCGGTCACCGGCATCGTGAAGAGGAGCTCGATCGTCCCGGAGCGCTTCTCCTCGGCCAGGAGCCGCATGGTGATGGCCGGGATGATGAGGATGAAGATGACCGGGATGACGTCGAAGAGCTTTCGGAGCGACGCCTCGTTGTCCTCGAAGAAGGACCGGCCGGTCGCGATGTCGTCCATCGAGAAGAGGTAGACGCCGCAGACGACCAGAAAGAGCGTGATCGTGATGTAGGCGACGGGGCTGTTGAAGTAGAAGCCCATCTCCCGGCGCGCCAGGGCGCCCACGTTCCGCAGCGCGTTGGACTTCGGCTTGGATCTCGCGGTGGTTTCCATGGTCCCTAGATCTCCCGGGTGAGCTTTCGGAACAGGCCTTCGAGGTCGAGCACCTCGCGCTCGAGGCCGAGGAGCTCCCAGCCCTGCTCGACGGCGAGGCGGTACACGTCGGCGCGGACGTCCGCGCCCTCGTCGGCGACGACCTCGAGTCGGGTGGCGGCGGCCTCGGCGGCGGGGCGCTCGTGGACCTCGCGGACGCCGGCGATCCCGGCCAACGCGGCCTGGGCGGCGTCGCCGGGGACGTCCTTGACGAGGACCCGGAGCCGCTGGCTGGCGCTCTCGCGCTTCTCGAGCTCGGCGGCGGTCCCGTCGGCGACGAGCTTGCCGTTGTGGACGATGAGCATCCGGTTGCAGGTCGCCATCACCTCCGGGAGGTTGTGGGTCGACAGGATGATCGTGCGGTTCTCGCCCAGGCGCTTGATGAGGTTTCGGATCTCGACGATCTGGTTGGGATCGAGGCCGCTCGTCGGCTCGTCGAGGATCAGGATCTCGGGATCGTGGATGAGCGCCGCCGCCAGGCCCACGCGCTGCTTGAAGCCCTTGGACAGGGTCCCGATGCGCTGGCCGACCCGGGGCAGGATCCCGCACATCTCGCAGGCGGCCTTGATGCGCCCCTTCAGCGCGTCTTTCGGGACCCCGCGCACGGTCGCGACGTGGCGCAGGTAGTCGTAGACCAGCATGTCGGTATAGAGCGGGTTCGCCTCGGGCAGATAGCCCATGAGCTTGCGAACCTCGAGAGGCGCGTCGTTGATGTCGTGCCCGTTGACCGTCACGGTGCCGCTCGACTGCGGCATATAGCTCGTGAGGATCTTCATCGTCGTGGTCTTGCCGGCCCCGTTGGGGCCCAGGAAGCCGACGATCTCCCCGGGTTGCACGGTGAACGAGATGCCTTTGAGCGCCTCGAAGTCGTCGTAGGACTTCGACAGGTCGCGTACTTCGATCATAGGTGTTCCCTCCGCAGCGGCCTGGATATCTGACGGGGCGCGAAAATATTCCCGGAGCGCGTCACGTCAATAGCAACTTGGCCCTCGGCACGGCCGCCACCGCGGGCGCGAGATCTCGACGGCGCCGCGCGGCTGCGGTACGACGCCGACGTCGGGCGGCAGCCAGAGCGCCCACGACGAGGGAGGAACCGGGTGAGCGACGTGAACACGCTGGTCGGCCGCGGGAGCCACTTCGAGGGCAAGATGACCTTCGAGGGGGTCGTGCGGATCGACGGCAGCTTCTCCGGCGAGATCGTCAGCGACGACACCCTGATCATCGGCGAGGGCGCCGAGGTCCGGGCCGAGCTCGACGTCGCCACGGTCGTCATCTACGGCGTCGTCTACGGCAACATCCGCGCCTCGAACTGCGTCGAGCTCCACGCCCCGGGCCACCTGGTCGGCAACATCGTCGCGCCGTCGCTGGTGGTCGAGCGCGGCTCGGCCTTCGACGGCAACTGCCGGATGGGCCTCGCCGACTGGCAGGGCGCCGGCGGCGACGCCGACGAGGTCGCCGGCGAGGCGACCGTCACGATCGGCTACGACGCCGCCGACGAGTAGCGCGGACGGAGCGGCGCCTTCAGGGCCCGGCGACCTGCCCGGAGGTGTCGGTGACGACGAAGACGCCGTCGCCGACGTAGGTCAGGTCGACCGTCGCCCCCTCGAGGGCCACGAGGGAGCCGCTCGGCGCGAACCGCTTGAAGAGACCGCGGTCGGTCGCGACCACGGACGGCGCGCCGCCGGCGTCGAGCACGAGCGCCTTCGGGTCGGCGGGGCCGAGGGTGGAGGCGGACCAGGTCTCGCCAGCGTCGGCCGAGGTGTAGACGAGGCCGGAACGGGCCGCGAGGGCGAACGCGGCGCCCGGCCCGGAGACGGCCAGGTTCCAGACGCTGCCCGCGGGTACCGTGATCACGGTGTAAAAAGGCGTAGTCTCGGCCACCCGATAGCTGGTCTGACCCACGACGACACAATGCGAGCCGTCGATTGAGCACGTCATTGCCTCCGGGCGGGAGCTTGCGCCGAAGGCGCCGACGGACTGGTTGCCGGAGTACCTATCGAGCATCCAACCCCCGGCGGTCGGCGCCGCGGCGATCCACGATGTAACGCCATCGGCCGAGAGCGCCGACCAAGACTCCAGCCGGTAGTCGTTGAAGTACGCCCACGTCGCCCCGCCGTCCGTCGATCGGTAGAAGTACTTCGACGCCCCGAGATAGGAGCCGCCCACGAGGAGCGTGGCGCCGTCGGTCGAACACGCCACCTCCAGGAAGTCGAGCGCCGCGTTTGGTGTCGTCGCTGCGACCCAGGTCGTCCCACCGTCCGTCGAGCGAAAGACGCCGTCCTTGCCGGCCACGGCGGTGATCGCTTCACCATCGTCGGAGATGGCGGCGCCCAACCACCCCAGCGGCGGTGCGCTGGTTTGAGCCCACGTCGCCCCGTCGGAGGACAGGAAGACGCCGACCCCCGCGCCCGCCGCGACCAGGTGGGACCGGTCCGAGGACGTGGCGACGGACCAGCTGGGGCCGAGGCTGTTCGAGGGGGTGGTCTCGAGCCACTCGCCGAGGCCGCTCGCCTCGATCACCTGGTCGGCGTCGGGCGTGACGCTGACACGCCCCGGACCGCGGACGATGACGCGCAGCTCGTCGCCGACGGTGACCGCGCTCGAGGGCGGCAGGGTCAGCGTGACGGGGGCGCCGGCGTCCACGATGTAGCCGGTATTGCCCTGGGCCTGGGTGTCGCTGTCGACGGTCGCCCAGGCGAGCCGTGCGGCGTCGCAGACGTAGCTGGTGGGCCCGGATCCGACCTGGATCGCGACGCCCCCGAAGGCGCAGTGGTCCCCGGGCGGCTCGGGGGTGACGGTCGCGCTCTCTCCGTCGGCCCCCGGCGCGCCATCGGCTCCCGGGGCTCCGTCGGCCCCCGGGGCTCCGGTCGCCCCGTTGCAGAGGTGGGTGACCGGCCCGTCGCCGACCTGGAGCGCGACGCCGCCGGCGGCGCAGTGCGAACCGGGAGGCTCGGCGGTCATCGCGACGCTCTGGCCGTCGGCGCCGGCGGTCCCCGGGGCGCCGGCGCAGACGTAGGTGGGCGGCGCGTCGCCGAGGGTCAGGGCGACGCCGCCGTGGGCGCAGTGCGGGCCTTCGGGCTCCGGGGTCACGACGACGCTCTGCCCGTCGGCCCCGGTTGCGCCGGGCGCGCCGGGCGCGCCGTCTGCCCCGGGCGCGCCGTCGGCTCCGTCGCAGACGTAGGTGACCGGCCCTTCGCCGACCTGGAGCGCGACGCCGCCCGCGGGGCACCCCTGTCCTGGAGGCTCCTCCGCGAGGGTCACGCTCGCCCCGTCCGCGGCGGAGCAGACCGTGACCGGGGCGCTGTCGCCGACGGCGATCGCCGCGCCGCCGTTCGGGCAGGCGCCGGCGTCCGCCTCGGTCACGGTCGCGCTCTGGCCGGGGGCGCCGTTGCAGACGAAGGCCGTCTCGCCGCTGGGCGAGGTCAGCCGGAGCCCGCCGTTGGGGCAAGCCTCGCCAGCGGGCTCAGCCGTCGCGATCGGTGAGGTGCCGTCGGCGCCGGGCGCGCCGTCGGCGCCGTCGCAGATGTAGGTGGTGACCGTCGCGTCGCCCGTGGTGGTGGTGAGCGCGGTGCCTCCCCCGGGGCAGTTGTCGCCGGGCGGCTCCGCGGCGAGGTCCACGGTGGCCGCGGCCCCGTCGGCGCCGTCGCAGACGTAGGCGGTCGCGGCCTCACCGTCGCGCAGGACGTCGACGCGCTGCCCGCCGTTGGCGCACTGCGCGCCCGGTGGCTCCGGGCTGACGACGACCTCGGGCGCTTCGCCGGGGGCGCCGTCGCAGGCGAAGAGGGGGACGACCAGCGAGGCGGCGAGGGCGGCGAGGTGGCGGGTCGACATGCGTGCGCTCCGAGCGAGACCGGTGGGCCGAGCACGGCGCCCGATGGCCGCGCTCAGGAGCTGTGTGTCACCGCGGGGGCCGGCGTTTCGTCGAGCTGCGCACGGGCCGCGCCGTTCTTCTCCGGGCCGCGCCCGCCGAGCCAGGCGTAGAGGGTCGGCAGGACGAGGAGCGTGAGCAGCGTCGAGGTCAGGAGCCCTCCGATGACGACGGTCGCCAGCGGGCGCTGGACCTCGGCGCCGGCGCCGGTGGCGAGCGCCATCGGGATGAAGCCGAGCGACGCGACGAGCGCCGTCATGAGCACCGGGCGGAGGCGGGTCTTTGCGCCCTCCTCGGCGGCCTGGAGCGCCGTGCGCCCGGCGCGGCGGCGCTCCACGATGTAGGAGACCAGCACCACGCCGTTGAGGACCGCCACGCCGAAGAGCGCGATGAAGCCGACCCCCGCCGAGATCGAGAACGGGTAGCCGCGCAGCGCCAGCGCCACGAGCCCGCCGGTGATCGCCATCGGGACGTTGAGGTAGATGATGAGCGCCAGCCGCCCTGATCCGAAGGTCGTGTAGAGCAGCACGAAGATGAGGAGCAGCGCGAGCGGCACGAGCAACGTCAGGCGCTCGGTCGCCGCCTGGAGGTTCTCGAACTGCCCGCCCCACTCGACGGTCCACCCGGGCGGGAAGCGGACCTGCCGGTCGAGGGCCCGCTGGGCCTCGGCGACGAACGACGCGAGGTCCCGGCCGCGGACGTTGGCCTCGACGTTGATGCGCCGGCTGACGCGGTCGCGGCTGATCTGCGCGGGGCCGTCCTCGACGGTGATCGTCGCCAGCTGGGACAGCGGGATCTGCCGGGGCGGGCCGCCGTCGGGGGCCGGGGCCGCCACGCGGAGGTCTCGGACGCGGTCGAGGTCGGCCCGCACCTTCGGGGCGAAGCGGGCCTGGAGCGTGAAGCGTCGCTGCCCCTCGAGCACGGTCCCGGCGGGCTTGCCGCCGATGGTCTCGACCACGTCGAGGACGTCCTCGGCGTTGACGCCGTAGCGGGCGATGGCCTCGCGGTCGACGCGGACGCGCATCATCGGGAGCCCCTGGGTCTGCTCGGCCTTGACGTCGGCGGCCCCGGGGATGTCGTTCAGGACCCGGACGACCTCGTCGGCCTTGGCCTTCAGCCCGGCGAGGTCGTCGCCGTAGATGTGGACGGCGACGTCCGAGCGGACCCCCGAGATGAGCTCCTGGACGCGGAGCTCGATGGGCTGGGAGTAGCTGAAGATGGCGCCGGCGACCTGGCGCTTCATCTCGCGGTCGATGGCCGCGATGAGGGCCTCTTTGGTCGCGAAGCGCCACCCCTCGTGGGGCTTCAGGATGATGTAGGTGTCGCTGATCTCGACGCCCATCGGATCGGTGGCGATCTCGGCGCGCCCGGTGCGCGAGACGACGGTCTCGACCTCGTCGGGGAACTCCTCGAGCAGCACCCGCTCGGCGACCCCGCTGATGGCGTTCGACTGCTCCAGCGAGATGCTCGGCAGGCGCCAGATCTGCATCGCGATCGAGCCCTCGTCGAGGCGCGGCATGAACTCCGCGCCCAGCCCCGGGATGATGGCGAGGCTGCCCGCGAACAGCGCGACGGCGGCCGTCAGCGTCGCCGCCTTGTGGCGGAGCGTCGCCCGCAGGACCGGCTGGTAGGCGCGCTTGGCGACGCGGAAGGTCCACGGCTCGCGCTCGGACACGCGCCGGAGGAAGAGCGTCGCGAGGACGGGCATGAGCGTCAGCGCACAGACGAGCGACCCGATCAGCGCGAAGACGACGGTCAGCGCCATCGGGCCGAACATCTTCCCCTCGACCCCCCGCAGGCCCAGGATCGGCAGGTAGACCAGGGTGATGATGCCGACGGCGAAGACCACCGGGCGGGCGACCTCGCGAGCCGCGGCGCGGACCTTCTCGGTGTGCGGCGTCTCCGTGTCGTGGCGGCGCTCGTGGAGGACCCGCACGACGTTCTCGATCATCACGACCGAGCCGTCCACGATGAGCCCGAAGTCGATGGCGCCGAGGCTCATGAGGTTCCCGGACAGGCCGGCCAGCTTCATGGCGGTCGCCGCGACCAGCATCGACAGCGGGATGGCGAGGGCGACGATGAGCCCGCCGCGGAGGCTCCCGAGGAGGAGCAGGAGCACGGCGACGACCAGGACGCCGCCCTCGAGGAGGTTGGTCGCGACCGTATGAATCGTCTTCTGAACGAGCTCGGTCCGGTCGTAGAACGTCTCGATCGTCACGCCCTCCGGGAGGGTCTTGTCGACCTGGGCGATCTTGGCCTTCACGCGCTCGACGACGACCCGGGCGTTCTCGCCCATCAGCATCATGACGATGCCGACGACGGCCTCGCCGCGGCCGTCGCGGGTGACGGCGCCCTGGCGGATCATCGGGGCGAGCTCGACCTCGCCGACGTCGTGGACGTGGACCGGCGTGCCGTCGGCGTCGCTGGTCAGCACGATGTGTCCGATGTCTGCGAGGCGCTCGACGAGGCCCTCGCCGCGCACGAGGACCTGCTCGCCCTGGTGGGCGATGTAGCCTCCGCCGACGTTCCTGTTGTTTCGGGCGAGGGCGTCGAGCAGATCGCCGACGGTCAGCCCGTAGGCGACGAGCTTGTTGGGGGCGACGGTGACTTGATAGGTCTTCAGCTCGCCGCCGAAGCTGTTGACCTCGACGATGCCGGGGACCGTGCGGAGCTGGGTCGCGACCGTCCAGTCGAGGATCGTCCGGAGCTCCATCGGGGTGTAGCAGGTCTCGGTGTCGGGGCCGCCGGCCGGGCACATGGGCTCGCCGCGGACCTCGAACTGATAGATCTCGCCGAGGCCGGTGGAGATGGGGCCCATCTCGGGCTCGCCGTAGCCCTCGGGGATGGCCTCGCGGGCCGCGCCGAGGCGCTCGCCCACGAGCTGGCGGGCCCAGTAGATGTCGCTGCCCTCCTCGAAGACGACGGTCACGACCGACAGGCCGAACTTCGACACCGAGCGGATCTCCTCGACCCGCGGGAGCCCGCTCATCGCCGTCTCGACCGGGAAGGTGATGATGCGCTCGACCTCTTCCGGGGCGAGGCCGGGGCTGTTCGTCAGGACCTGCACCTGGACGTTCGTGACGTCGGGGACCGCGTCGATCGGCAGGTCGTTGGCGGACCGGACGCCGACGCCGACGACGAGCAGCCACGCCATGACGACGAGCAGGCGGTTGTCGAGGGAGAAGTCGACGACGCGCTGGATCATCGGGGGACCCCGGGGAGGCTGGGGGTGGGCGGAAGGGGAGGCGCGGGCGGAGGCGGACGCAAGAGCGCAGGCGTGGGCGGAGGCGTAGGCGGAAGCGAGAGCGCCGGCGTCGGCGGAGGCGTAGGCGGAAGCGAGAGCGCAGGCGTCGGCGTGGGCGAAGGCGTAGGCGCAAGCGTGGGCGCAGGCGCAGGCGTGGGCGCAGGCGCAGGCGTGGGCGCAGGCGCAGGCGTGGGCGAAGGCGGAGGCGTGGGCGTGGGCGAAGGCGGAGGCGTGGGCGTGGGCGAAGGCGGAGGCGTCGGCGTGGGCGAAGGCGGAGGCGTCGGCGCAGGCGTAGGCGGAAGCGAGAGCGCAGGCGTGGGCGGAAGCGAGAGCGCAGGCGTGGGCGTCGGCGTGGGCGCAAGCGGAGGCTCGGGCGGCGGCGAGAGCGTAGGCGTGAGGCGGGCGTGGTGGGCTCGCGGTCGCGCCGGGGTTTCAGTGAGAGTGGCCACCGCCCATCCCCTCCTTGGCGCTCTCGGACTTCAGGATGAAGGCGCCCTCGACGACCACCGGCTCGCCGGCCTTCACGCCGGAGACGACCTCGACGAGCTCGCTCGTGCGGGCGCCGACCTCGAGGACCCGGCGCTCGTAGCGGCGCTCGCCGACCTTCACGAAGGCGACGCTGCGGGCGCCGTCCCGCGTCACGGCCGCCGGGGGCAGCGCCACGCCCTCGCGGTCGCCGACGCTGTGGGGGTCGGTCAGGACCACGTCGCAGAACATGCCGACCTTCAGCAACCCCGCGGCGTTGTCGATGTCGATTCGGGCGCGCACCGCGCGGGTCGCCGGGTCGACCCGGTCGCTCACGTAGGCGACGCGGCCCTCGAAGACCCGGTCCGGGTAGGCCTCGGTGCGGATCTCTACCGTGTCCTCGGCGTGGACGTGGGCGACGTCGCGCTCGTAGGCGTCGGTCCAGATCCACAGCTCGCGCAGGTCCGCGATGGTGAAGACCTTCTCCTCCGGGCTGACCAGCTCGCCGACCACGAGGTGCTTGTCGACGATACGCCCGGCGATCGGCGCCACCAGCGGGAACAGCGCCGCCTTCGGGTCGCCGTAGCGGACCGCCTCGATGTCCTCCTTCGGGATCCCGAGGAGCCTCAGCTTCTCCTCCGCCGCCCGGAGGTGGGCCAGCGCCTTCTCCCGCGTCGCGCGCGCTTCGCTGACCGCCTGCTGCGAGGTGATGCGCTCCTTCAAGAGGCGCTGCTCGCGGGCGAGGGTCTGCCGCGCCAGCGACGCCTCGGCCCGCGCCGCCAGGTAGTCGGCCTTGGCCGCGCCCAGCTCGATGCTGTCGAGGGACGCCAGCTTGTCGCCGACCGCCACGTCCTGGCCCAGCTCGCCCACGACCTCCGCGACCCGCCCCGGGACCCGCGGGCTCACGTGGGCGATCCGGCGCTCGTCGTAGTCGACCCGCGCCGTCGTCCGCAGCACGAAGGGCACCCCGCGCGTCGCCGCCGGCTCGACCCGGATCGACACCCGCGCCGCGGCCTCGGGTGACAGCGCGATCACTCCTTCTTCATGTTCGTCGTGCTCGTCGTGCCCCTCGCGGTCGTCGTGCCCCTCGCGCTCGTCGTGCCCCTCGTGCTCGCCGTGGCCCTCGTGCTCGCGGTCCGAGCGCCCGCCGCACGCGCCTGTCGTCAGCGCGCCGGCGAGCAGCGCCGTGGTCAAGAGCCTCCCGCACCTGCTCATCGCGTCTCCTCCCCGTCCGCTGTCGGCACCGCGAGCGTGCCCGCCGCGACGTCCAGCCGGAGCCGGTCCCGCCGCGCCTGAGCGCTCGTGGCCACCAGGGCCCGTCGGGCGTCGAACAGCGCCCGCTGCATCACCAGGACGTCCGTCCAGTCGCTCTTGCCGGCCTCGAACGCCTTCTTCAAGAGCGCCAGGTTCTCCGCGGTCGTCCCGACGACGCGCTCCTTCAGCGCCTTCAGCGCCGCGAGCTCCGCCCGGTAACGCTCCGCCGCGCTGACCACCTCGCGCGTCACCCGCAGGCGCGCCGCCCGCCGCTCCGCCCGCGTCCGGGTCAGCGCCGCGTCCGCCTCGGCGACGCCGCCCTGATTGCGCGACACCACCGGCAGCGGGATCGACAGCCGCGCCCCGATCAGGGTCTCGGCGCCGCCCTCGCGGCCCGCGTAGACCCCGACCCGCAGGTTGGGCCACGCCCCGGCGCGGGCCAGCTCTCCGCGCGCTCGGGCCGCGGCCTCCAGCGCCGCCAGCGCGCGCAGGTCCTCACGGTTGTCCTGCGCCGCGGCGATCAGCTCCGCCACCGGCGCGATCGGCCCGTCCTCGGGCGCCAGCTCCCCCGCCGGCATCGGCAGCTCCCCCGGCGGCAGCGCGAGGCGCTCGGCCAGCGCCGCCCGCGCCTCGGCGAGGGCCCCGATCGCCGCCCCGACCATCAGCTCGGCCCGCCCGAGCTCCGCCGAGGCGACGTTCACGTCGAGCTGCGTCCCGGCCCCGGCCTGGAGCCGCCGACGCGCCAGCTCCAGCAGCTCCCCGGCCAGCGCCGCCTCGTCCTGGGCGACCTCGAGCTGCGCCCGCGCCTCGAGCGCGTCGGCGAAGGCCAGGTGCACCGCCGCGACCAACCGGCGCATCTCACCGCGCGCGTCGGCCCGCGCCGCCCGGAGGTCGGCCTCCCCGACGGCCTCGCGCCGCCCCTGCTGACCGCCGAGCTCGATCTCCTGGGCCAGACCGACCTCGAAGTCGCCGCTCGCCTGGCCCGAGCCGACGCGCGCCCCGCCCTCCAGCTCGAGCTCGGGGTTGTACGGATAGGTCTCCGCCCCCACCAGCCGGCCGCTCGCCTCGCCGATCCGGGCTCGCGCCACCGTGACCGTGGGGTGGTCCCGGAGCGCCGTCGTGACCGCCTCCTCCAGGGTCAGCGTCGGCGCGGCGCTCGCCGCGTCGGGCACGCCGACCAAGACCAGGGACAGCAGCGCCACGAGGGTTCTACTATCAGGTGTCGTAGATGTGGGCGCAGGCAGACCCAGGCGTCTCATCCGTCGTCTCCGAGGCTAGAGGAGGCCGAAGCCGATGAGGGCGCGCTCGAGGGCGCCGTGGGCCAGGTCGAGCGGCCAGGCCCCGAGCAGATGGGGCAGGGCGATCACCGCGGCGGTCGCGGCGAGCCCGATCCACAGCGCCGGCGCCGACGGGCGGCCAGGGTGGCGCCGCGCGAAGCCGACGAGGAGCTGGATCCGGAGCTGGAGGAGCCCCGCGGAGGGGCCGCCGAGCCCGACGGCCAGGGTCCCGCGCGGTGGTGCGGTCCGGGCCGCGACGACCAGGGCGTCGGCGAGGGCGAGCGGGTCGGCCCCGTGGCGCACCGCGCGCTCGTCGCAGACGGCCTCGCGGGCGGCGCTCCAGCGGCGGAGCTCGGGGCGGAGCAGGGCGCCGCACGGGTTGAGGGTCAGGCTGGCGGCGGCGACGAGCCGCCGCAGCGGGTCGCGCCCGTCGTGGTGCTCGGCTTCGTGGAGCAGCGCCGCGAGGAGCGCCTCGTCGCCGACGCGGGCGAGGAAGCTGACCGAGACCTCGATCACCGGGCGGAGCAGGCCGCGGGTGCAGATCGGGTGCGCGGCGGTCGCGACCACACGGACCCGGTCGCCGCGGCGGGACAGCGCCCGGAGACGCGGATGGGACGCGCAGATCCGGGTGACGCGGCGGGACGCCGGTGCGTCGGCCGGCAGCGCGACCGTCCGGTCACGGCGGCTCGCGTGGCGCCACCAGCCGCGGGTGAAGGCGGTGACGATCAGGGTGGACAGGAGCCCCGCGAAGAGGATCGCGTCGACGCAGGCCGCGGCGCCGTCGTGGTCGATCGCGCAGCCGGTGTCGGCACCCGGCTCCGAGAGGTGGAAGCCCGCCGAGGTGAACCAGGCGATGGCGCCCAGGCTCGGCGCGAGCAGGAGCAAGAAGGTCCCGAGCGAGCCATGGCGCCGCGGGTGAGGGTCCCGGCGGAAGCGCGCGACCAGCAGGCCCTTGGTCACCAACGTCGCGACGGGGACGGCCAGGCCGACGACGAGGCCGGCGCCGACCAGCGATGGGACGAGCTCGGTCACTGCGCCAGCTCCTCGCGTCGCGCCCGGATGAGCGCCTCGAGCCGGTCGAGCTCGCGCGCGTCGGCGTCGGCCACGCGCTCCACGAGGAGCGCCTCGGCGGCCTCGAGTCCGGCGTCGAAGAAGCTGCCCAGGACCTCGCGGGCCATCGTCCGGAGGAACTCGTCGCGCGACATCGCCGGCCGGTAGAGGTAGCGCTTGCCGTCGCGCTCCCGCTCGAGGAGCCCCTTGTCGTGGAGCCGGCTCACCGTCGTCATCACGGTCGTGTAGGCGATCTCGCGGGTGTCGGCGAGGCGCTCGTGGACCTCGGACACCGCGAACGTCGCCCAGGACTCCGCCCAGACGATCTCCATGACGTCGGCCTCGAGATCGAAGAGCGACGCGCGCAGCCCCTCGTGCTCGGGGCGGATACGTATTCCTTTCAAGAGGGGGCTCCCTCGTCGGCTGAACTACGATGGTTGATAGTAGTACCCCTCCGGTGATGTCAACATCGCGGTGATCGCGATCTCGCCGTCGCCGTCGCCGTCGCCCGGGTGTCGCGGCGAAACGCCGCGGCGGCGACGGGATGGTTGACCCGGGGCCGCTTCAGCCGGAAGAATCCCGCCGAATCGGGAGATCCATTCCGCAGCTCGGACCCGAGGAGCGCGCCCTGTTCGAGATCACCTCCGCCCCCGGACCCGCTCAGCCCTTCGTCGGCCGTGGCCGCGAGGTCGCGAGCCTCGCGAGGCTGCTGAAGGCCGCGCCGCTGGTGGCGGTGGTCGGGCCGCCGGGGGTTGGGAAGACCGCGCTCTCGCTGGCCTTCGCGCGGGAGCACGCCGCGGGCGGGGCGCTCCTCTTCGCCGCGCCGCGTCCCGGCGCCGCCTTCTCCGCGGACGCCGTCGCGTCGCTCCTCGCCCGCGCCGAGGAGGCGAAGGCGACGGTGGTCCTCGACGGCCTCGAGGCGACCACCGAGGAGCGCTCGACGGTCCTGTCGAGCCTGACGCGGGGCGCGCGCGCGAGTCGCTGGATCGTGACCGCCCGCGACCTCCCGCCCGGCCCGCCGCCGCGGGTCCACCTGGGGCCTCTGGCGCCCTCCGACGCCCGTGCGCTGGCCCTCGCCGTCGGGGCGCCCGAGAGCGACCTCGACTGGGTCGCCGAGGCATCGCTCGGGTCTCCGGCTCGCGTCCGCCACCTCGCGGGCGCCGACGACGCGCCGCCGGCCGAGCTCCCCGAGGCCGCCCACCCGTGGCTCATCCGGCTCGCCGCGGTGACCGCGCCGGTGCCCCCCGAGATCGTCCGTGACGACGACGAGCGCGACGCCCTGTGCGCCGCCGCCGCCGAGGGCCTCGTCACCCACGCGCCGGCCGGGCTCTCCCTCGATCCGGTGGTCCGGGCCGAGGTCCGAGAGCAGCTCCCGCCCCTCTCGTCGGAGGACAAGCGCGACCTCGCGCGGCGCTTCGAGGCCGCCGCGGACGACGCCTCGTGGATCAACGCCGTCGATCTGTGGTTCCAGCTCGGCGAGCGCGACCGCGTCCTGGCGCTCCTCGCCGAGCGGGGGGAGCGGCTCATCGACAGCCCGCGGGTCGGCGACCTTTGGAAGGTCCTCCGCCCCGTGACCTGGCCCGACTTCGCCCGCTGGCGCTTCCGTGTGGCGGTGGCGACGGGGGTGGTCGCCGAGGTCGACGCCGACGAGGTCCGCGGGGACGACCCGGCCTTGCGCTGTGACCGCGCCCGGCTCCTCATCCTCCGCGGCAAGAACGAGGAGGCGCGCCAGCTGGCCGACGCCATCCTGGCGGACCTCGGGCCGGACGACCCGCCGCGGCTGACCTTCCGCGCGGCGATGGCGTCGACCGCCGCCAGCTTGAACCTGCGTCAGGGCGAGCCGGCCTTGGACGTCCTGGCCAGGATCGAGCCGCGGAACGACCTCGAGCGGGTCAGCGTCGACGTCGTCCGAGCCAAGGCCCTCGGCATCGCCGGCCGGGAGGGCGAGGGCATCGCGGTCCTCGAGGAGATCCGGCCGCTCGCGCTGCGGCTGCTGCCGGTGCTGCCCCACCCGGAGCTGGCGCGGCTCGGCGGGGCCTGCATCGACCTCGACCAGCGGGCCCTGGCGCGGCACTTGCTGCCGGATCCCGTGGCCAGCGCGCACTCGGCCTTCGGGCCTGACGTCACCCACCTCGTCGACGTCGCCCACGCCTGCATCATCGCCCTCGACGACGGGCGCCTCGCCGACGTCGCGCCCTTCGCCGAGCTGCAGGAGACACTGCCGCTCGCAGACAGCCTGGTCTCGGACCACGTGCGCCTGATCCGGGCCGAGTGGCTGGTCGCGACCGGGCGCTTCGCCGAGGCGGAGCGCGTCATCGACGCCGTGGGCGCTGTCGATCGCTCGGACAACGTCGAGTGGATCGCCATGCTCCGCGCGCAGATCGAGCTCGCGACCGGGGTCCCGCCCGTCGCCGAGCTGGCCGCCGGGGGCGAGGCCGCCTCCACCGACGGCATCGCCCGGATGCGTCAGGCGATCCGCTGGGGCCGCGGGCCGATCGCGGCGCTCCCGGCCCGGATGCAGGAGAAGCCGCGCACCCGCCGCTGTATGCCGCTGCAGCTCCGCGCCGAGCACGCGCTCTTCCACGGCGCCGTCGAGGACGCCGCCTACGACGCCGGGCGCGCCTGCCGTGAGGCCGAGCGCTACGGCTACCGGGTGCTCCTGGCCGACGCGCTCCTGACCCGCGCCGACGTCGCGTGCGTGGGGCGGGACTGGCGCGGCTGCCGCGAGGCCGCCGAGCAGCTCGTCGCGACCGGGCGCGCCATCGCCTCGCCGCGCTGGGAGGGAGAGGGGGCGTTCTACCTGGCCGCCCTCGACCACGACTGGGCGGCGCTGGAGCGGCTGGCCGGCTCGCCTGAGCCCGCGCCAGCGGCGTCCCGACGCGCGGCCGCGCTCCTGGGCGATGGCCGCGCCCTCGACCACCTCGACGAGCGCGTGGTCTCGGCCCTGCGCGCCCACGACGGCTGGCCCGAGGTCCACGTCGTGGGCGGTGACGGCGATCCCTGGGGCATCGACCTGACCGCGGGGAGGGCCTGGGTCGACGGCGCCTGGGTCGAGCTCGAGACCCACAAGGTCACCTGGCGGGTCCTCGAGGCCATCGCCGGGGCCGGCGGGCGCGCCGACTCGCGGGACCTGCTGCGCGAGGTCTGGGACGTGCGCGAGTACAAGCCGCACCTGCACGACAACCGTCTGCAGATCACCGTCCACCGCCTGCGCGGCGCCCTCGGGGGCGACGGCGAGGTCCCCCGCATCCTGCGCGAGGGCGAGGGCTACGCGCTCGCCGGTCGCGCGCGCCTGGTGCGTGGGCAGGCCCGCTGACGGCGTGACGCGACGGTCGACGATCGCGTGGCCGTCGGCGTGATCGCGAGATCAGAACGAATCGTCTAGCGGCGACGCGGGGTTACGAATCCGGGTTTGCATCGGGCCGGCGGATTCGTCGAGGTTGGCGGCTCCTCACGCGCCGGGCGCCAGCTTCGTCCGGCCCACAGCGACGGAGCCCGAGCGATGACACACCACCGCGTGATGTCCAGGTCCATCCATCGTCCTTCGACGCGCGCCGGCGTGTCCGCAGCCGCGTTCCTGGCCGTTCTGCTCGTGCTGACGAGCGGCGGGACCACCCGCGCCGCGACCTATCCATGCACCGACGCTGGTCTCGCCAGCGCCTTCGCCGCCGGTGGGGACGTCGACTTCGCGTGTGGCGGACCGGCCACGCTCACGATGGCCGAGGGGGTCTCGCCCACGACCCCTATCGACATCGACGGCGGGGGGCTCGTCACCATCGACGTCGCGGCCGGCGACTATGGCGCGAACGTCGTCGGCGCGATCGCGTTTCGGAACCTGACGCTCGGCGGCTCGACGGTCGGTGGGCGCGGGGTGCTCGTCAACGCGGCCGGCGACCTGACCTTCGACCGCGTGACGATTCGTGGAAACACCTTCGATGGTAACTCCACGGTCACTCGGGTCGCTCAGCATCAGGGCAGCTGCTCGCTGACCGTGACGGACTCGACCTTCGAGGGCGATCCCAGCACGCCCCTCGAAGCCGCCGGCTGCAGCGTCACCATCGAGAGCTCGACCTTCGACGGGACGTTCGGGGTCATCGTCCTCACCGAGAGCGCGACCGGGACGATTCGCAACTGCACCATCACGAACGGTCTGGGCGTCTTTCAGATGGACGCGGGATCGTCGTTGACCGTGTCGCGCTCGATCCTGAGCACGAACCAGACGGTCGCCAACCTGGTCTCCGGTGGCCACAACATCTTCGAGGGCAGCCCGTCGGTTCCCGCGATGCAGGCGAGCGACGCGGTCGTCAGCGATCTGCGGCTCGCTCCCCTCGCCGACAACGGAGGGCCGACGAAGACGCGAGCCATCCAGGAGTACAGCCCCGCGATCAACTTCGCGCCGGCGACGGGCGGCCCGAGCACCGACCAGCGCGGAGCGGGCTACCCCCGGGTGCTGCAGGGGCGCGCCGACGCGGGCGCCTTCGAGTCCACCTACCAGGCGGTCCCCGGCATCACGGGCCAGCCCCAGGGGCAGACGCTGTTCGCCGGTCAGACGCTGAGCCTGTCGGTCACCGCCATCGGCCCGGTCGGCCTGAGCTACCAGTGGAAGCGCGGCGGGACCAACATCCCGGGCGCGACCTCCGCGACATTCACCAAGACGGCGACGACCGGGGACGCCGGTAGCTACACCGTCGTCGTGACCGGGCCCGACGGCTCGGTGACGTCGAACGCGGTGACGGTCACGGTCCACGGTGCGCCGGTGATCACGGCGCAGCCCCAGAGCGTCGCGGTCTTCGCGGGGCAGAGCCTGAGCCTGAGCGTGACCGCGAGCGGCGCGGGGCTGCGCTACCAGTGGAAGAAGGGCGGCTCGAACATCGCCGGCGCGACGGGCGCGACGTTCACCAAGGGCAGCGTCACGGCCGGGGACGCGGGCAACTACACGGTCGTCGTGAGCAACGACGCGGGCTCGGTGACCTCGAGCGTCGCGGTCGTGACGGTGAACGGCCCGCCGTCGATCACCGCGCAGCCGCAGGGGACGACGGTCTTCGCGGGGCAGAGCCTGAGCCTGAGCGTGACCGCGAGCGGCGCGGGGCTGCGCTACCAGTGGAAGAAGGGCGGGGCGAACGTCACCGGCGCGACGAGCGCGACCTTCACGAAGACCGCGACGGTCGGAGACGCAGGCGACTACACGGTCGTCGTGTCCAACGACGCGGGCTCGGTGACCTCGAGCGTAGCGGCCGTGACGGTGAACGGGCCGCCGTCGATCACCGCGCAGCCGCAGGGGACGACGGTCTTCGCCGGTCAGAGCCTGAGCCTGAGCGTGACCGCGAGCGGTGTGGGGCTGCGCTACCAGTGGACGAAGGGCGGCTCGAACATCGCCGGCGCGACGGGCGCGACGTTCACCAAGGGCAGCGTCACCGCCGGGGACGCTGGCAACTACACGGTCGTCGTGAGCAACGACGCCGGCTCGGTGACCTCGAGCGTAGCGGCCGTGACGGTGAACGGCCCGCCGTCGATCACCGCGCAGCCGCAGGGGACGACGGTCTTCGCGGGGCAGGGCCTGAGCCTGAGCGTGACCGCGAGCGGCGAGGGGCTGCGCTACCAGTGGAAGAAGGGCGGGGCGAACATCACCGGCGCGACGAGCGCGACCTTCACGAAGACCGCGACGGTCGGAGACGCAGGCGACTACACGGTCGTCGTGTCCAACGACGCGGGCT
>Ga0070729_10000361_pt1 | contig 99979 bp, 95 predicted proteins | sample tdDd472_FD_66725 | JGI IMG/M metagenome (GOLD analysis project Ga0070729, IMG submission 66725) | Marine sediment microbial communities from the Atlantic coast under amendment with organic carbon and nitrate - tdDd47.2 | ecosystem: Environmental > Aquatic > Marine > Coastal > Sediment | place...
GCCTTTAACTACAGTGCAGCGCAATAATTTTAATCCAAATCAATAGACATTATCACGAATGATTTACTAAAGAGAAATTTCGGCTCCAATCAAACCGTCGCTTCATCACTAATTTTTTTTGGAAAAGAATCTTGGACAATCGCTATTCGAAATCAAACGTGATAATCTTTATTTATTACTGATAATCAACTTCTTATGAAGAGTGGGTTCTTTAGTAATTTCCTTGTAATTTTCCGTCTTCAAATCACAAACCCCAGGATTTGGGGTGTTTTGTCATTCAAATAACACAACCCTTCAAGAGGAAATGAAACGTTTATCATTATTAGTAATTGGCGCAGCGGTTTTTGCCTGTTCGCCTACAAAAGAAGCTGGAAAAGAACCAGTTGCAGGAATAGAGCTGGAAAACATGGATAAGACTGTTAGCCCCGCCGATGATTTTTTCAAATATGTAAATGGCAACTGGATCGAGAAAGCAGAAATCCCAGGCGATCAGGGCCGGTGGGGAAGCTTTCAGGAGCTAAGAGAGCAGAGCAATGATGCTGTGATGGAAGTCCTGAAAAAAGCAACCGAAAGCGGCAAATACGCTGAAGGCACCGACCAGAAAAAGGCTGCAGATTTCTTCAAAGTGGGAATGGACTCACTGCAAGCTGAAAAAGTAGGAACAGCTCCAATTCAGCCTTATCTGGAGCAAATCAGAAACATCCAGAACCTTCAGGATCTTCAGAAATTCTTATCTCTGCAAGAGACTTACGGCGGTGGCGCTTTCTTTGGTTTTGGTGTAGATCAGGATTTGAAGCAAAGTGATGTAATCACCACCTACCTTTCTCAAGGTGGACTTGGCCTTCCTGACAGAGACTATTACACCAAAACGGACAGCAAATCCAAAGAACTCAGAGCTAAATACGAAGCGTTCATTGCCAAACTCTTTCAATTAGCTACAGATGCTGATGCTGATCAGGCAGCTAAGAATGCCGCTACTGTGATGAGCATCGAAACGCAACTAGCAGGAGCTTCCATGAACCGCGTAGAGAGAAGAAACATTCCTGCGCTTTACAACAAAATGGCGGTATCTGAACTTGCAGAACTTTCTCCTTCTTTTGACTGGAACAAATACCTGACAGACATGGGTGCCAAAAACATTGACACCATCATTGTTACTCAACCTAAGTTCATCGAGGAATTTGAGAAAGTGGTCAATAATGTACCAATGGAAGATTGGAAAACTTATCTGGAATGGACCATTATCAATGGAGCAGCCAACTATCTGAACCATGACATAGTGCAAGCCAACTTTGACTTCTACGGCAAAGAACTTAGTGGGACTACAGAAATGCGCCCAAGATGGAAACGCGTTTTAGGAACTACCAACGCATTTTTAGGTGAAGCCATCGGTAAGCTTTATGTGGATGAAACATTCCCCCCTGAAGCAAAAGAGAAAGCATTGGAAATGGTCAGCTATCTGCAAAAGGCTTACGAAAAGAGAATCAATGCATTGGACTGGATGAGTGACTCTACCAAAGAACAAGCCATTGCCAAACTAAAGTCATATACTGTAAAAATCGGGTATCCGGACAAGTGGAAAGATTATTCTAACCTGGAAGTAAAAAGTGGAGAGGATGCTTCATACATGGGAAATGTGATGACGGCTACCAAATTCAGATTCAACAAGGAACTGGATAAATTGGGTAAGCCAGTAGATAAAACAGAATGGGGAATGAATCCACAAACTGTGAATGCCTACTACAATCCTTTGTTCAATGAAATCGTATTCCCTGCAGCCATTCTTCAGCCTCCATTCTACAATTACCAGGCAGATGTAGCAGTGAATTTCGGAGGAATAGGAGCAGTAATCGGTCATGAAATCTCGCATGGATTTGACGATCAGGGTGCCAGGTTTGATCCTAATGGCAACATGATCAACTGGTGGTCAGAAGAAGACCTGAATAACTTCAAGGAAAGAAATGGCATGTTGATTGCCCAATTTGATGCATTTGAGCCATTGGATAGTGTACATGTGAATGGTCGACTCACACTTGGTGAAAACATTGGTGACCTTGGAGGAATCAACGCTGCTTATGATGCATTAGAAATGTACCTGGAAGATCATGGCAGACCAGAAGCCATTGATGGATTCACTCCTGAGCAGCGATTCTTTATCTCCTGGGCTACCGTCTGGAGAACCAAATACAGAGAAGAATTCCTAAGGACACAGGTGAACACAGATCCGCACTCACCGGCAATGTACCGAGCCAACGGACCATTGCAGAACCTGACTGCTTTCTACGAAGCTTTTGATGTGAAGCCAGGTGATGGCATGTTCAGAGCTGATAGTGTAAGAGTAAAAATCTGGTAAGAAGATACCGATATAATCTTGAAGAAAGCTGCCTCACGAGGGCAGCTTTTTTGTTTCAATCCTGATTCTAAACAAGTTTCTCCTAACGCTGCTAAATCAATCCTGATTCTTGTAATAACTCAACGCTCCTGAAGGACATTTACTTACCTGACTGATTAATTCGTCGGTTGTGGCCTGATCAATTTTAATCCAGGGCTTCTCTTTGGGATTATAAACCCTGGGCAAGGTTTTCACACAAACTCCTGAATGTTGGCAAAGGTTTGGCTGCCACTTGATAGTGATCTCACCGTTTGAGTATTCTTTATTGTCCATGGTATTGAGTGTTGATTTTAACTTATACAAGTTACCAGCTTCTTCAACCAGAACCAAGAAGAGTAAAACGGAAACTCTTACCTGGCCACTTTCAAAGAATACATCTTTAGGAAACATTTATTGTGGTCATTAGATACATTTATAGCCCATCTGAATCAATGCTTTTGATGAAAATTGTCTGAGTCATCTCAGTGTAACTATGCAGACAATTCCCAAAACGATACTCCTTTTTGTAATTGTATCAATTACCTTCAATCTCCAAATATCTGGTCAAACCGCATACCCATTTCAGAATCCTACACTTCCTGTTGAAGAAAGAATTGACAACCTCCTTTCTTTGATGACGCTGGATGAAAAAGTACAATGTCTTTCTACCAATCCCAGTGTACCCAGACTTGGTGTGAAAGGCTCTGGTCATGTAGAAGGCCTGCATGGACTTGCCCAGGGTGGGCCAGGGAAATGGGGTCGCGATCACCCCATTCCAACGACTACTTTTCCACAAGCATACGGATTGGGAGAATCGTGGGACACGGATGCGATCCGCCAGGTCGCAGAAATTGAAGCAGAAGAATGCAGGTATTTATTTCAAAGCCCCAACTATCAACGTGCCGGACTGGTGGTTCGCGCTCCAAATGCCGACATTGGCCGGGATCCTCGCTGGGGCCGCACTGAAGAGTGCTATGGAGAAGACGCCTGGTTTAATGGAACCATGACAACAGCTTTTGTAAAAGGATTACAAGGTGATCATCCAAAATACTGGAAAACTGCTGCACTCATGAAGCACTTCATTGCCAATAGCAATGAAAACGGAAGAGACTCCTCTTCTTCTGATTTCAATGAACGTCTGCTACACGAATATTACCTTAAGCCTTTCCAAATGGGTGTGGAAGAAGGCGGCTCCCGGGCATTTATGGCTGCATACAATGCCGTAAATGGCATCCCAATGACAGTTCATCCGATGCTGAATGAAATAGCCAAAGAGCAATGGGGGCAAAATGGCATCATCTGTACTGATGGTGGAGCTTTTAAACTCTTGCTGAATGCTCACAAGTATTACCCTGACCCTTACCAGGGTGCGGCTGCAGTTTTGAAGGCTGGGATCAACCAGTTTTTGGATGACTTCAAAGAAGGAGTATATGGTGCGCTTGCCAACGGATACCTGAACGAAACTGATATTGAGGAAGTGATCAGAGGTAACTTCAGGGTTATGATCCGACTTGGGCTGCTCGATCCGCCAGACCAGGTGCCCTATGCCAAAATCGGGACAAATGGGGCTATCGAACCATGGAAACGTGAAACCAGCAAAGAAGCAGTAAGAGAGGTCACTCGAAAAACAATTGTCTTGCTGAAAAATGAGCACAACACTTTACCATTGAATCCCAAAAAGCTCCAATCAGTTGCGGTGTTGGGCTCCGTCTCTAATGATGTATTTCTGGATTGGTATAGCGGCGACACGGCTTATGCTGTCACTGCACTGGAAGGTATCAGAACCAAACTTGGCAGTAAGGTGAATGTGACTCATACCAACCCTGAAAATGAAGCTGCTGCTGTGGAACTTGCAAGCAATGCGGATTTAGCCATTCTTGTGGTTGGCAATCATCCACACTGCAATACCAGAGCATGGAAAGAGTGTGACACTCCCAGCTTTGGAAGAGAAGCTGTGGATCGTAGATCGCTCACTCTGGAAGAAGAGGAGTTGATTAGAAAAGTATATGCAGTCAATAAAAATATAGTAGTGGTTCTGGTCAGTAGTTTTCCTTATGCGATCAATTGGACACAAGCAAATATTCCAGCCATCTTACACATGACTCACAACAGCCAGGAAATGGGTACCGCACTAGCTGATATGCTTTTTGGAGATTATAACCCAGCCGGTCGTCTCACCCAAACCTGGCCAGCATCCATCAGTCAACTTCCTGAAATGATGGATTATGACATCACCAAAGGTCGAACTTATATGTACTTTGAAGAAAAACCGCTTTATCCGTTTGGTTATGGCTTAAGCTATTCTGAATTCAAATATGATAACCTGCATGTTGACCAGAAGAATCTCAAAACTGATGGCGAAGTGACTATTTCAGTGGATGTAAAAAACACAGGAAGCTATGATGGAGATGAAGTGATTCAACTTTACGTCAAATACCCGAAATCCAAAATCAATCGTCCCAATCTTGAACTGCGTGGATTCGATAGGATCTTTGTACCAAAGGGAAAAACAGTGAAGATATCAATACCTCTGAAAGCCAAAGACCTGGCTTACTGGTCGGTTGAGAAAAACAGTTTTGTAGTAGAGCCTGGCCCTATAGAACTGCTCGTTGGGGCTAGTTCAAAGGATATCAGGCAGTCTTTAATGATCGAAGTAAGAGACTAATATTTTGAACCAAACAAACAAGGCTTCCATAAGGGAGCCTCATTCATCAATTATTTCAAGTCTCCGATTCGTTATTGACCGATGGTTAGTGTGCTCACCATTGTCATTGGAAAGGAAATACCACCTGGAAGATTCGGATTGTCTTCAATGCTGATTGTACCGGAAATATCCTGACTTACAGAGCCAGAAACGATCCAGTTAGTTACCGGATCCAGCGTATAGCTTGACTTCATAGTACCAGAAAGATCGTATTTGGTAGGCATTCCGCCATTAACAACCGTGCTCTCCTTCTGAGTATTGAGCTGTGAATCTCCCTTTACCACAATCTGGTCTGAAGTAATTTCTTCCAAAGTGAATTGGTTACTCACCATCCCATTAAATCCCGACTCCATTTTCACTGTGTTTTTCCAACTGTCCCCGATATTTACATCCTTGTCAGGAAAAATAGCAGTGATCATTTCAATGTTACCTTTAAATGCATTTTCGCCGTAAGACTTTCTCAGCTGAGCCATAACCTGCTCTTTTTGCGCTTCAGGCACATTAGGAAATGATGCCGCCATCCCTGTAAAAATCGCATCCATATTTTTCACCTCAGATATAGACCCGTTTTTCAATATAGTGACTTCAAACTCCTTTCCAACCAAACCCTTCATAATAGCTGTAACCAAATCTTCCGCATCGCTCTCAGAAGAAAACACCATTTCACCAGTTGGCAAGCTCATGTCCATGACCAGCTTACTGTAAGCCACACCCATTCGGTAGCCTTTATCAGTTGCTTCTCTCACTGTAAAATTCATACCACTTTCCACTTTCATTTTGATCACCTGATCCATCCCATTGATAGATTGGTTCATTTCCACATCAGAAACATAGTTCTGCGTATACGTTTCACCAACCTTGAGCTTGAGACTCAGGTCCGTGCTTTGCGCAGCGTAACAAATCAGCGCTACCATTACAGAGAAAAAGTATTTCATATTTTGGGTTTGTTATGTGATTCAATTTTTGAAAAACCTGAACATTGTCCAGCACTTTTAGTCGCCGCAAAATACAGAAAAACTAAGTTAACGCAAGCCAATTCAAAGGACGACTAATGAATGATAGTGCTTATTGAGTACACCTAAACACTCATTGATTGTAATAAATACACTTTCATCCAATAAATCTTTCCGTTCATCGTAATGTCTATGGAATCTTAGAGAACGCTTATTACATTTGAAATAAGAATCAGCCAAGTTAAACTATGTATAATCCTATTACGTTAGCTCACTACTTCGTTAGGAAATCCATTGAAACCAATACACCTATTACTCCATACAAAGTGGAGTTTATGGTCTATTTTGCCCATGGATGGAATCTTGCAATAGACAACAGAGCACTGATCGATGAAGATGTGAAAGCGTGGAGACACGGGCCAGTCATCGTATCCATCAACAAGTTTTACAGTAAGTCAAAGGAGAAGATCCAAAAAACCGTAGATGAGCTTGCCTTGAATGACATCAAACTCATGCACCGAGAATTCCTTGATGGCATCTGGTCATACTACAGTCATCTCAACGAGGTAGAAATGGTTTCTCTCTGCCTGGAGCCAGGCACGCCCTGGTATGTGACTTATGAGAAGAGTTCCAAGGAATTGACCATCGAACCTCAGAAAATCAAGCAGCACTACAAACTGCTGCACATTTCCAATCCGGAGTTTTGTGACCTGGATGATCCTATTTCAATTGCTTCTTAAGTTTTAGAGAATTATTCAATGGTCATCCAAGTTTAAAAAGGATCGGCGTAACCACCTTTACATCTACTGGTTTGTTTGCTATTTTTCCAGGAATGAGGTCTTGTATTTCAATACTTTGGTAAGATTTGTCGATGAAGCCAGCAGCATATGTACTCAATTCAAATTGGGGTCAAGGGATGATTTTAGCTAGTAACCCTATTGAAACATCCCTGCCGTCAAGGCTGAAATGGGAGAGTATTTGGATTTTTGGGAGGCATTGGCAAGGTTCCTCCCGGCTCAGAATGAATATTGAAAAAAGTTCACCACCAAACCTGCCACTATCAAAAAATAAACCACTGATAATCTAATGATTAATAGATGCATCTGTAACTGAAGTCGGACACTCCGATGTTCGATCGAACCGACACTCCTTAAGGAACACAAAAAATCCTGAAAGCCAAAAAAAGCTATCAGGGTTTCAGAACCTAAGACTGGACGGTCCGTCGATACGGTCGAACCGGCATTCCTTACAAAACACAAAAAAACCCTGACAGTAATTAAACTATCAGGGTTTCAGTACCTAAGGCTGGACGGTCCGACGACTCGGGCGAACCGGCGCTTCTTGCAGAACACCATCATAAAAAAATCCCTTCTTTTGCAAATTTGGGATTCGTACCTGAAGTCGGACGGTCCGTCGATACGGTCGAATCGGCATTCCTTACGAAACACAAAAAACCCTGACAGCTAAATAAGCTATCAGGGTTCAGTACCTGAGGCCGGAATCGAACCGGCACTCCTTGCGGAACACGAGTTTGAGTCGTGCGCGTCTACCAGTTCCGCCACTCAGGCTTTTTAGACTCCTCCAAAGTGTAAACCATGTGATCTCCTTTTTATAGGAAACAAGCGCACTCGTGCGCGCCTGCCTGCCGGTAAGGCAGGTCTACCTCCCGATAGCTATCGGGACCGCCACTCAGGCATCTAAAGGTTGTCTCAGGGGATACCCCTCTGATAAACGGATGGCAAAAGTATTTAATCAGATGTATTAATACAACATTATCTTCAGTATTAAACACAAAAAAAGGGTGCCGTTTTGGCACCCTCTCCCCTAAACTGTTTTTTCAAACCTAAAAAACAAAATTTTCCTCAGTGATCAGTCGGTCATTGTGGTAGAGCAGGAAAGTAACTTCCTTACTTCTCAAGTCTTCAAAATTGAAGTTTTTATGAACCTGATCCTGCTGATCAAACTGCTCTGAGTAAACCACATCCTGATCTTGATCCAGAATGTACAATGTCATGCTCTTACCAGCTACTTTACTTCCTATCAAAGCAATTTTTCTAATTTCCCTCTGATCCACCTTGAATTGAAAGTCAGAAAGATCCCCCAGCTTAACTTGCTCGCTGAAATAATAATCCTCTGATTTTACTTCCAGGTGATAGTCTCCGTAAGGAAGGTTCGTGAGATCAAACTGCTTATTGAATGCTGAAGTTTTAAGTTGCTCTTTATATACAAGTCTCTGCTGGTCATCCAATAGCTGAATTGTCACGTTCTTCTCTGCTGCACCCTGATAAACAAGCCTGTAAAGCATGTCATCCTGTGATACAACCTGGCATGTTGTAGCAACATCCGTTGCGAAAGCTACTGACGCACTAAAAACTATTAATAGTGCCAATGTGTGAGTGATTGTGTGTTTCATAATCATTTCATGTTTTAGTGATGAATGATGTTACAAAGTGAATTCATAAATATCATTTTAGCAAGTATTTAGACTTTTTGTTAGACGTAATGACATTTATTTACATTTAATTTTCAGATCTCATAATGGAACACTTCTTTCATTGATATATTGACATTCAACACTACAGCAATGAAATCATTTTGAATTATTCTAATCTTTAATTGAAATATTCTAACGATTCGAAATTTTATGAATCGAGTAGAGTAAAGTAAAATATACTTTTAGACCTGCGGAAACCCGTAAAGGAGTACATTTTACTTCCACCCTCTCACACCACCCAGCGTACGGTTCCGTACTGGGCGGTTCTTAATGTTAATTTATAGATGATACCCACTAAGCTTATTCTGCAAGCATATGAGACCAAGTTGATCAAAGTATGATCTGGGATAAGCCTTGTTCATATGACTTGCCCCACTGTTCCACCATGAACCTCTTTGGTTAAAACAGGATTGTACTGCCCTATCCTCAGAAAGTCCTCTTTTCATCAAGGTCTGTAACCGTGTCCAGGAACGCTTCATCTGTAGCCACTTAATCTTTCGCAGATGTCGTCTAACCCAACCGTCCAGAATTTCCGCAAAACCTTTGACCTCACTCCTTGAAAAGTAGCTGATCCACCCTCTCAATAGTGGGTTTAGGTCTTTTACGATAAAATCCTGTTGGTTGCGCCCTCTTCCTAACCGGAACTTCTCCTTTAATTTCCCTTTAAACCGCTTGATACTTTCCGGTGATACTCGCAGTTTACTTTCCTTTTGGGATGTAAAACTGTAACCCAGAAAGCTCCGCTTCCATGGACGACCTATTGCACTCTTGGTCTTATTGACTTTCAACTTGAGTTTCCTTTCAATAAACTCCGTAAGACTTTCCATTACCCGTTCTGCTGTTCGTTTGCTCCCAACATATATCTGGAAGTCGTCGGCATATCGAACAAACCGGTGCCCTCGTTTCTCCAATTCCTTGTCCAATTCGTTTAATACTATATTGGACAGCATCGGTGATAAGGGGCTGCCTTGAGGTGTGCCCTTCGTGCGCTGTTCTTCTACTCCATACCTCATAATCCCACTCCTAAGGTATCGGTCGATCAGGTGGATTACGCGTCGATCCATTACCTTCTTCCTTAACTTAGATAGTAACCGGTCATGAGGTACTTCGTCGAAAAATTTACTTAAGTCCATGTCCACAACCCAACGCTTCCCTGACCGAATATGAATCTGAGATTGTGCCACCGCTTGTTGGGCATTGCAACCTTCTCGAAAACCATAACTCCAATCTGAAAATCCCGGATCGTACAAAGGGTTGAGGATTTGGTGAATACCTTGTTGGATCATGCGGTCTATTACCGTTGGTATCCCAAGTAATCGTTCCCCGCCTCCCGGCTTAGGTATCAATACTTGCATTACCGGTTGCGGATAATATTCCCCTGCCAATAAGGCCTCTTTGATCGTTGACCAGTGTTGCTTCAGGTAATCTTTTAACTCTGGCACTTCCAGGCCATCTACTCCTGAAACTCCTTTGTTTGAAAACACCCGTTTATAAGCTCTGGTCATGTTCTCTTTGCTGACTATTTGCTCCATGAGCTTCGTCGGCTTGTGACTCTCGTCTTTATTGTTCCCCGTTCGGTTTGTCGCACTCATTGGTTACCTCTTGCTTTCCGAGCAATACCTCCCCTGTGAGCCTGATCTCTCTCAAAATCAGCTCCTGCTACTCCTCCCAAATACGTTAACAATATGACCATAAGTCTTAACATTAAGTTCTGTCCTTCACCCAAATAGTCTTGGATTACTATGACGTCTGCTGACTTCTCGGTTTGTGGAACTCGTCCATTCCGAGATATCCCCGGGTAATGCGCAAATACCTTCACACTTATACCTGCCTCATATACCAAACAGCTTTCCGTATGAGTTTTGGGCTTTAGAGATAATTGCCTCCTTACCCAACTGTCTGGCCTAGTATGAGATTCTTGTTCATCAGGTCAGTGTTTTGCCTTCAGCTTCCTTCAGATCGCACTTCACAATGTCGACCCTTGCCGTTCGGCTAGTACTTCCCCTCATCGGGCGTACAGAGGACTTGTCTTTTTTTTTAAAAAAATTCACCTCCGAGTATTTGCGCCCTGCCGGGCGCACAATAAAAAAAGGGTGCCGAAACCGGCACCCTCTCCCCTAAACTGTTTTTCAAACCTAAAAAACAAAGTTTTCCTCAGTGATCAATCGATCGTCATGGTAAAGGAGGAAAGTAACCCCTTCACTCCTCAAGTCTTGAAAGTTGAAGCTTTTGTGTACCTGATCGAGCTGATCAAACTGCTCCCTGTACACTACATCCTGATCATCATCAAGAATGTAAAGGGTCATGTTCTTACCTGCAGTTTTGCTACCAACAAGAGCAACTTTTCTTGATTCCCTTTGATCCATTTTAAACTGAAAATCTGAAAGATCTCCCAGCTTAACTTTCTCACTGAAATAATAATCTCCGGATTTTACTTCTATATGGTAATCTCCGTACGGAAGATTTGTGAGATCAAACTGCTTATTAAATGCTGAAGTCCAAAGTTGTTCTTTATATACTAATCTCTGCTGATCATCCAATAGCTGAATTGTCACATTCTTCTCTCCAGACCCTTGATATACAAGTCTGTATAGCATGTCATCCTCGGATACAACCTGGCAAGTGGTAGTAATGTCCGTTGCCCAGGCTACCGATGCACTAAAAACTGTTAATAGTGCCAATGTGTAAGTGATTGTGTGTTTCATAATCATTGCATGTTTTATTGATGAATGATGATACAAAGTTGGACACATCACTAGCAAATTCGCAAGCACTGAATGTTTTTATTAAATGAAATGCATGTTAATCAGTTTATTTTTTCATTCCATTCAATGAAAACGTTGTAGTATTTAAATCATTCATGTTTTGGACCTTCAATCACATGATTTATTGCATTATTTTTATCCAGTTTGGTAATATTTTAATATTTCAAAGAAAGCAGCTTGAAAATTGACAGTTTCGAGAAATCACAGAATCAACCTCTATAAATATTTCATTTATCGAAATATCTTTCGGAGAACAAACCTCAAAGAATGACCGGAACGTGATAATGAACTCAGGAAAATCATAAACTGATGGCAAAATTCCTGAAAAAATGCTTCGTAAATGATCAAAGTTTTACCAGTATGTGATGCTTATCATTCTTGTATTAATAAGATTTGAGCAAATATTTACTGATCTATACTTTTCTTGGCTTATCCCTATCATCTCAATCAATGCAGAGAAAGCACATATATGCAGGCTTCTGGCCCAGGTTAATGGCTCACAATATTGACTTAATGGTTTTGCTACCGATTTACTACGTGGGTTCTTTATTTATTGTATCAAACACTTTCTTGTTATCGCTCTGCGTAATCTTTACGTTTTGCTATGAAGTAATTTTTGATTGCTCCGATTGGGGAGGCACTCCAGGCAAGAAGATCATGAAAATTAAAATCATAGATAGATCTGGTAAATCGATCAATCTCAAGAAATCCCTAATAAGAAGCATTTCCAAAATGATTACAGTTGGGACTCTATTTATCGGATATCTGGTGATTATACTTCGTCCAGACAAAAAAGGAATTCATGACTTGATTGCTGGTAGTCAGGTAATTTTTACCACTTCAAATTGAAATTTCAACTTTTGATTCTCGCGAAACTTGAGAATAATGTATCTTTCGGCTTTGTAACTAGAGCAAATAAAAAATGGCACAAGATTCTGGAATTAAAAATTTCGAAAATTTCTTTGAAGGATTCATGTTTTGGAGTAGATGGGTACAAGCTCCATTGTATACTGGATTGATCATTGGATCATTTCTTTATCTGGTGAAATTCTTTCAGGAATTATATCACACTTTTCAGCAAACCACCACTCTTCATGAAACAGAGATGATGCTGAGAATCTTGGGTCTGGTAGATATTTCCATGGTAATGAACCTGGTGGTGATGGTAACCATTGGTGGTTACTCTATTTTCACCAGTAGAATAGATGTAGACTCCCACGAGGATAAGCCCCTCTGGTTAGAAGATCTTGATGCAGGGCAGTTAAAAATTAAATTAGCTACATCACTGGCTTCTATCTCCGGGGTTCAGCTTTTGAAAACTTTCATTGACTACAGAGAGGCTGAGCAGAAAGCTGGGGCTGAAGGTATTATCATCGAGATTGTGATTCACATGGTCTTCATTATTTCTGCATTGCTACTTGCTCAAACAGAGAAGATCACTCACAGTTACAAGCACGGCCACATGGCTACCTTGAAGCATACAGAAGAACATGACCACATGGAGCATGGTGATGATCACTAAATGTTCCTGAATAGAGATAAACAAAAAAGGGTGCTTTCAGCACCCTTTTTTTATTCTATTTATCATTCTCAGACAAACGTCTGATAAACTCTGTCCATCTAAAAGGATCCAGTAGATGGTTGGGCTGTATCTGCCCGGTTAATTCATAAATTCTCCTGTCTTGCTCAACTTCGTAGGTATACTTATCTTCCTCAAAGTTCTCCTTCACTGTTTTTGCAAGATCATGTCTCAATTCCAATCCTCTGCTTTCCATGTTTGGCCTGGGCTGAACACTTAGAAATTCCCTGTTAAATTCTTCCTGAGTTGGGAAAGAAAACACCTTAACTTCATCTAACAAAACAGTATTCGGTTTCAACATTTGAATGATGCCATAATGTGATTTCTCCAGTCCATCAGGAATAACAAACGTAGAAGCTTCGTATCTCAAGTCCCGAAAAACCAAAGTGTCACCTTCCAAAGCTTCGATTTTAAAAAAACCAAGTGAATCAGTAACTGCTTCCTTACTGGCAGTTAAGTTAAAGATGTATGTTCCTTCAACAGGCAGAACATGTTCCTGATCTATTACTACCCCCGAAAACACATGAGGCTCCTGCCCCATACACCAAAGAGACAGCAGCGTTAAAAAACTAAAAATTGAGGTTTTTATCATCATTCTGGTTTTATGCGATTAATAATTCCAATCGGCCTGATCTATTTCCTCAAGTGCGCTCACTAACAATTCCACAGATGCTGAAATATCACTTTTGTGTGACATCTCTATCACTTGATGAAGGTGACGCGTGGGGATAGAAATCGCGCCAGCTATTGATCCATTTTTGCCCATTCGTTGCAGACCTGCAGTATCGGTACCTCCGGCTGCCAGTATCTCTGGTTGCCAGGTAATTTGATGCTTATCTGCCGTTTGTTTAAGAAATCTAACCATTCGAGTATCGCAAATGGTCATGGCATCCATTATTTTAACGGCTGTTCCTTTACCAAGTTCCGTCACTCGTTCATGAGGCTGTGCTCCTGGCAGATCATAAGCGATAGTCGTATCCAGTGCAATCCCAAAATCCGGATTGAGGGAATGGGAAGCTACATTGGCTCCTCTAATACCTACTTCCTCTTGCACGGTAAATACACCGTAGAAATCAAAAGCCGGGTTTTTAATCATTTTAAGAGCTTCAATCAATATATAAACTGAAACCCTGTTATCTATTGACTTACAGTTGACACATTCTCCCATCTCTATTAGCTCACGCTCGCGGGTGATAGGATCGCCTATTTCGATGATTTTTTCAAGCTCTTCTTTGGACATTCCGCAATCGATGAAGTATTCCTCTATTTTGGGAGGCTTGTTTCGCTCTTCAGGCTTCATCACATGAATTGGCTTACTCCCCATCACACCAATCACATCTTGTCTACCATGTATAATTACACGTTGGGCAGTAAGTGTTTTGGGATCAAATCCACCTAAAGTTTGAAACCTGATAAATCCCTGCTCATCTATATGCGACACCAAAAAACCAATCTCATCCATGTGGGCCGCTACCATGACCTTTTTATTTTCCGGATTTTTCACACCTTTTTTTATGGCGATCACATTACCCATATTGTCCACAGAATATTCATCCACATGACCCTTGATCTCATTGATAATCAGGTTTCTTACAGGATTTTCAAAACCTGGAGCACCAGGCACTTCACATACTGCCTTGAGCAGTTTTACATCTACATTCATTCGAATTGAATTTTAAAATCGAAAAGACAATTTTCTAAAAACAAGGGAAATCTAGTGCATCATTACCAATCTCCCGACATTTTAACTCATATATACAAACAGAGTTATGATTTAGATGGAGCGACATGCCACCAAATAAAAAAAGTCCGGCTAGGAACCGGACCAGATAAATATTGTGCGCACGAGAAGAGTCGTCGCTGCGGCGAACCGCCTTCCACGACCAAAAAAACATGTCAACTAAAAGTGCCCAGAGCGGGAGTCGAACCCGCACGCCCTAAAGGACACATGGCCCTCAACCATGCCTGTCTACCAGTTCCAGCACCTGGGCAGATGCGGATGCAAATTTAGACTTATAATTGAAAACCAAAAGTAAGTGCAAGTCGAATTTGACAAATAATTCCAACGAAGAGTCTAGTCGTTTAACCACTTTTTGAAAGGACCCGAGCGCTCTACACTTACCACCACATCCATAGCATTTGGTGGAGGGGGAACCAGATCTATCTTTACCCTACTTTTAGAATACGCCACCATGTTCTGGATGCTCTGATATGAAATGATAAACTTTCGGTTTATCCTATAAAATTTCTTAGGATCCAGACTTCCTTCCAAATCCCCCAAATTCATATTAATGATATGCTGCGTGCCCTCTTTGGTAACCAGAAAAGTATATCTGTCTTCACTAAAGAAATAAGCAACCTCATCCGCAGGGACAGATTTTATTTTTTCACCAAGAGTCACCATGAACCGCTCCTGAAACTTCTGATGAGAATATGGACGTAGTGCCTCCAATAAATTATTCACATCATACTCATTGCCATTCTGCTTCCAGTTCTTATACTTCTTTATAGCTACATCAAGCTCACCTCGGTCAACTGGCTTCAGCAAATAGTCAATACTATTTTCCTTAAAAGCCCTAATAGCATACTGATCGTAAGCCGTAGTAATAATGATAGGAGTATTACAGTTTATTTTATTGAAGATATCGAAGCTCAGGCCGTCACCCAACTCGATATCTGAGAGTATCAGATCAACTTCGTTGTTGTCCAGCCACTTGACAGCAGCATTAACACTATCCAACTTGGCCACAACCTGTGCATCCTGATCGACCTCACTCAGTGTTTTCTCAAGGTCTTCTGCAGCAAGCGGCTCATCTTCTATTATTGCAACGGTTAACATTTGGTGATCTATTTTTTAAAAAGTTAAGACTTATCCTTTAATAATGGAATTTTAGCAATGTAAAAATCTCCTTCCTGCTTGAACACAGGCTCGTCAAGAGCCAGGTAAGACAGTCGCTTTTTGAGATTTTCCTGCCCGATTCCGGTAGAATCTCTCTTCGAATCCTTTGGCTGAAAATTATTTCTAACAATGAGCCAGCTGTCCTCTAGAAAGACTTCCACTTTCAGTGGATTCTCTCGTGTGACAATATTGTGCTTAAGGGTATTTTCTACCAACAACTGCAAAGATGCACTTGGTATTTGATATAACCGATCTTCTACTGCAATCTTATTTTCAAACTGCAACGCATCCTTGAACCTAACCTTCTGCAGGTAGATGTAGTTCTCCACGAAATCCAATTCCGACTGAAGCAAAACCAGATTATCATTATGCTCCAGCAGGTACCTGTATGTGCTGGCCAGTTTCTTCACAAAATCCCTTGCCTCCGAGTGGTCATAAAACATGGCATGAAGGGTATTCAGAGAATTGAACAGGAAATGTGGGTTGATCTGATTTCGAAGGTTTTCCAACTGAGCCACCACCCTTTCTTTCTCTACGCGCTCAGATTTGATCAACAGCTCTTTATTGATTATTCTAAGATTATGGGTCTCAATAGCTCTTTTGATGACGATTTTCATCTCATCATAAGTCCACGGTTTGGAAATATAATAGTAGATATGTCCGAGGTTTACTGCATTGATTACCGTCTCCATATCAGCGTACCCTGTCACCAATATTCGGATACTATCTCTGGCGATATCAATAGATCTACGCAAAAACTCCACACCACTCATTCGCGGCATGCGCTGATCAGTCAGAATTACTGGAATGTCAGGGTTTTCCAATAATACTTCCAAGCCTTCCTCTCCGGAAGTTGCAGTAACTATTTCATATTCTCGCCGAAATACAGACCTGAAATAATCAATATTTCCTCTTTCATCATCAACATAGAGGATTTTAACCAGTTGTTCTGACATATTACACCATTAAAACATTAACCTCCCATCCCTCGCTTTCTTAGCAATATGACAAGTAATATACCAAGAACAAAGATTAGAGCTAACATTAATGTCTCAATAATGGCAGGAATATATCCAAGATCATCTTTGATCATTATTAGCAGAATAGACATTATAGCCAGAAACAAAGTTCCAAAGTAGACTAAGCGTCTGATGATTGTAATCATATTATGTTAGGTTTTGGTGAAACATCTCCAAAATAGTCCTTTTTCATTTTTTAACCCACAGATCAGGGCATTTTTGAATGGGCGATTTCAGAATTAACCTTTATGGTAAGTTAGATAGCAATAGGTTGCATTAGCAACAAATGGAATATGATTTAGATTATCTCCGTTAAAATATTTCTGATGCTGACCTATAACAAAAAGCCCGAAATGATTTCTCACCCGGGCAATTTGTTTTTCACTTAATTGGGAATCTTATGCAGCTACTTTCTGCTTTTCTTTCTTTTCCAGTTTCACAGCTTTTTGCTTCGCCATTCTAATGACCCCTAAGGCATTCAAAAGTTTGATTACCTGATAAGTAGGATCAATTTCGTGCCAGCGAACCCCTCCGAAGTTTGCACGTGAGCCATGTTTGTGATGATTATTATGATAGCTTTCTCCCATCATCAGAAAATCAAAAGGCAAGAAGTTTTTGGAGGTGTCTCCCACTTCAAAGTTTCTGTAGCCGTACAGGTGTGCAAACCAGTTAATAATAGCTCCATGAACCGGAGAAAGTAAAAATTGTATTGGCAAGAGCAACCACAACCACCATGCATCTGCAAACTGCCAGTACACCATAAAGTAAAGGCCAGCCCATAAAAGACGTGACGACCATGAACGAGCAAACTTGTCAAAGGCTTTCCACTTAGGCACTCCATCAGTAAATCTGCTATCTACTTCTACACGCTCACTTGTAATGTCAGAATATATTGTTTTGGTTTTCCACATCATCTTAAAGATGGTTTCATCATATTTAGGTGAGTGTGGATCATTTGGGGTATCTGCAAAGGCGTGGTGCATTCTGTGCATCACTCCGTAACCATAAGGGCTGAGATAATTAGATCCTTGAAAAATCCAGGTGAGAACAAAGAAAACTTTTTCCATAAAAGGACTCATGGTAAACGCTTTATGCGCCGCATATCTGTGCAGGAAAAAGGTTTGAAAGAATAGCGACAAATACCAGTGTGCTATAAAAAAAAGGATTATTACTTCCATTTGGCTTGTTTTACTAAATAAGTTTCGTGAGGGGTTTTCCCTCCTAGTTTAATTAGTAAGACAAACTCACTTTCAGTCTGTGACAAAAAAGATGAATTATTTTCAAAAAAATTATTGTATTTCTTCACGCTCATCATTCAGATGATTGATCAAATCATCAAATTCTCCTTCAGAACAAGCTTTTTTGAAAGCTTTGAAATAAGCAGTAGAATCAAAAGAATAGGAAAATTTATCGGTTTCCTTGGCCAGCTTTTCTTTGGCACGGCATACTAGCTGTCTGCAGTGATCTTTCTTTTTGTCAAAAATCTTCTGTAACTCGTCATACTCAAAATCAAAACCTTCTCTCAACAGAAAAAGCCCTCGCTCCAATGGACCCAATTTTTTATGAAGTATTTTAAATGCAGCGTCCATTTCAGCCTTTAGATCAAGATGTGAAAAATCAATCTTTTCAAAAAGCTCCGGCATCTTCACAGACTCCAGATACTCTTTCTTTTTTTCCTTCAGGCTGTTAATATGGTTCAGACAATTGTTAGTCACAGTGCGAATCAAATAGGCTTTTGTATTCTGAATCTTCTCTGGATCCACTGCCAGATACTTCAAAAAGGCATCCTGAACCATGTCTTCAGCATCTTGCATACAACCTAGCATTTTGTAAGCTATGGATTGAAGCATAGGCTGGTAAAGAGCGATATTTGCGGCGTGTGACACTTATTTTATAGTTCTAATATTGAAGTCAAAGCTACGGATGTTTCTAGAAAAAGCCCGAATTTTCTTCAAGCTGACACAGTTTATCTGCGCATATTTACGATTTCTAAATGAAAAATCAAGTGCTGGAAATACTTTATCAAGACAATCACCTGATAGCCATCAACAAACCTCCGGGATTATTGGTTCACCGCTCTCCAATAGCCAAAGATGCTGACGAGTTCGCTGTTCAGCAGCTTCGTGATCAAATAGACCGGCATGTCTACCCGGCACACAGACTGGACAGAAAAACATCAGGTGTCTTACTCTTTGCACTCAACCCTGAGACTCTAAAGGAGCTGCAGGTTCAATTTGCCGAAAAAACTGTCCGAAAGAATTATTTAGCCATCGTCAGAGGATTTTTGGATAAAAAGGGAACGATTGATTATTCGCTGAAACGTGAGGATGGGAAGGTTCAGGAAGCTGTCACTCATTATGAATGTATAGCACAGGCAGAACTTCCGGTTCCGTTTGGCAAACACCATACTTCCCGATATTCTTTGGCGAGTATCAATCCGGAGACAGGTCGCATGCACCAGATAAGAAAACACTTTGCGCACATACTTCATCCAATCATTGGTGATAGACCTCATGGCTGCAATAAGCAAAACCGATTGTTCAAAGAAAAGTGGAACATGACCGAAATGATGCTGCACGCTAGAAACCTCGAAGTGATCCACCCTGAAACAAAAGAAAAGCTCAACATTTCCGCTGAGCCTTTTCCTGAGTTTTTAAGAATGATGGAGATGATGGGGTTTGATAAGGAAATCATTGTTATTGAAAAATTGACTTAATGGAATAATCGTTAACTTTAATCATAATTAATTGAATACAAATGAGTGATTTAAGTTTATATACTAAATTATCCATGCTTCCAAATGCACTTAAATCTGAAATTTCAGACTTTATGGATTACTTGATTTCGCGAAAACTAAAATCCGATCAAAACCCTCAAAAAGTAAGAAAAGCGGGCTTTCTAAAAGGGACATTCACCATAAGTGATGACTTTGATGATCCAATCGATGATTTCAAGGATTATATGTGAGCATGAGAATTCTTCTTGACACGCATACTTTCATTTGGTTTGCAGAAGATGATTCTCAACTTCCCAGAACTGTTAAAGAAATTATTGAAATTCCAAGCAATGAAGTCTTCTTAAGCATTGCCTCCGTTTGGGAAATCGCTATCAAAATGCAATTAGGTAAACTAAACCTTTCGAAATCAATAGGAGAAATTATTGAATCCACATCAGAAAATGGGTTTGAACTTTTACCTATTTTACCTGATCATATTATTCAATTGACATCATTAGACTTTCATCATAGAGATCCTTTTGACAGAATAATAATTGCTCAATCTCTAAATGAAAAATTATCCATTGCAGGTAAGGACAAAGCATTCGATAATTATGGTATAACTAGAATTTGGAATTAATGAAAAGCTCAACATTTCTGCTGAGCCTTTTCCTGAGTTTTTAGGATGATGGAGATGATGGGGTTCAAACTTTAGTACTCCCAAAGATCTTCCATTTTGTAAGGTGCACCTTCGATAGTCCAAAGGGAACCATCAATGTACCTAAAATCTGTTTCGATACTATTGATGGATTTCATTTCCTCATCACTCAACTTGATTTCTGCTGATTCAAGGTTCAACTTTAACCTACCTTCATTGGTAGATTTTGGAATTACAGCCACTCCTCTGTTCACTTGCCATGCCAGCAAGATTTGAGCTGGCGTTACAGAATGTACTTCTGCGATTTTCTGAATAGTTGTATCCTCCATCAACTTAGGTTCGGTGCTCAAAATTCTTTCCGCTGGCCGATCACCCGAGCCTAACGGTGAATAAGCTGTAAGGTGCAACCCATTATCCTGACAGTGCTTCACAAGCTTTTCCTGCGCCAAAAATGGATGCATTTCTACCTGATTCATCTCTGGCATCACCTTCGCATTTTTCATCAAGCCATCCAGCGTAGTAATATTGAAATTGCTTACTCCGAGATGTTTTACTCTACCAGATTCATAAATCTTTTCCATTTCAGTCCATGTTTCATCCAGAGGCGCTTCACTAATCGGAATAAACTGATCAGCAGAATTAGGAAAACCGGTTCCTGGCTTGAGTGCCACAGGCCAATGCATCAGATAAAGGTCCAGATAATCAAGCTGCAAATCGCTGGCAGTCTTCTCAAAAGCAGGAATTACATCTTTTTTCAGGTGATTTGCATTCCACAACTTGGAAGTAATCCACAGCTCCTCTCGCTTAACATCACCTTGCTTGAATGCATCTGAAAAAGCTTTCCCAATCTCATCCTCATTTTGATACGCAGCGGCACAGTCAAAATGTCTGTAACCTAACCTGATGGCTATTCTGATCGCATCATAAACTTCCCCTGGGTTCGACTTCCAGGTCCCCAGCCCAAGCGCTGGCATCTTATCTCCATTTTTAAATGTTAAGAATTCCATGTATGTATTATTAAATCATATTTTCGCAGTAAATTGAACCCGCCTATCGCCCTAAGGTTCTCAATTTTTGCAAATTTGTTCTGCCCTATTGTTTAGGATTTCAATGAAAACCCTAAGCTAAAGGCAAATAACCATGATAGACCTAAATAACAGTATTGAATATGATTAAGTGCGTGGCAATAGATGATGATCCACTTTTCCTCAAGATGATCGAGGTGATGTTTAAGGATATGAAAAGTGCCAGGCTCATTGGCACCTTCCCCAACCCAGTGGAAGGAATGATGTCTGTAGTAAAAAACAAGCCTGATGTATTATTACTTGATCTGGAAATGCCATATCTGGATGGAATTGAGGCTTTGGAGACTCTGGACAGACCTCCAAAAGTAATCGTAATCTCTGGTCACCTGAGCTATGCTGATGGCAAAGATCAACATGTTACGATCGCGAAGTATCTGAGTAAATCTGATGTTCAGTCCAGTGAAGTTCTGGAGAGAGCTATACAGGAAGTAGTCTCATAATACAATTACCTTCTAAAACGAAAAGTCCCTCACCGGTTTACGACGAGGGACTGCAAGTAAAGAGTTGAAAGAATTAATTGTTTAACTCAAAGTTATCAATCCAAGCGGTAATTCAAAAACTATTCACTGATAGCGAGTAGCAAATCACTTTGAGTAAGAATATGAACTTTGTTCCGCTCATCTCTCACTAGCAAAGCTTTATTCTGCTTACTAATCAAAGAAGACAAAACGTCTACCGTATTGTCCATTCCCACAAATTGGAAAGGCTCATCCATCACCTCAGTTACTGGTTGATTTTTGATCTCCGGATTCTCCAATAATGCTTTGAGAACCTTGGTATCATTCAGGCTTCCTACAAACTGATCACCGGAAACTACCGGAGCCTGGTCTATACCGTGCTTGTTCATGGCCAGTATTGCCTCTCCTACTGTTATTGCTTGATCGATTGTCTGCAAAACAGTCTCTCCATTCCGTCCTGAGATGATGTCTTTGGCGGTTGCAAACTTCCTGGATTCCAGAAACCCATGATCCTTCATCCAGTTATCATTGTAGACTTTACCCAGATATCTGGTCCCATGATCTGGCAAAATGATCACCATCACATCATTTTCTTTGAGATTTTCTCGGGCATATTCCAAAGCTCCATGAACCGCAGAACCACAAGACCAACCTACAAATAGTCCCTCTTCACGTGCTAGTCTTCGTGCCATCACTGCACCGTCTTTGTCAGTTACTTTCACGATGTGGTCAATCATTGAAAAATCCACATTCTTTGGTAGAATGTCTTCACCAATACCCTCTGTGAGATATGGATAAACCTCTTTTTCATCGAAAATTCCCGTCTCATGGTATTTCTTGAAGACGGAACCATAAGAATCTATAGCTATAGAAACCACCTCACCATTCTGCTCCTTAAGGTATTTGGAGGTGCCACAGACCGTCCCCCCTGTTCCCATTCCCGCTGCATAGTGAGTGATCTTGCCATCTGTATCTCTCCATATTTCTGGTCCGGTAGTCTCGTAGTGAGCAGCTGTATTGGAAATATTATCATATTGATTTGGATAAAATGAATTTGGAATATCCCGATTGAGTTTTTGAGCCACCTGATAATAAGACCGAGGATCATCCGGAGACACATTCGTCGGACATACAATTACCTCTGCTCCTACAGCCCTGAGAATATCCATTTTCTCAGGGGACTGCTTATCTGCCAGGGTGAAAATACATTTGTAACCTTTGGCCAGAGCAACCAGTGCAAGTCCCATTCCGGTATTACCGGAAGTTCCTTCTATAATGGTGCCTCCTGGTTTCAGGACTCCTTCTTTCTCGGCATCTTCAATCATTTTCAGTGCAATCCGATCCTTAATAGAATTCCCTGGATTGAAATATTCTACTTTCACCAAAATCGTTCCTTTGATTCCAGCAGCGACTTTATTGAGTTTTACAAGTGGGGTGTTACCGACAGTTTCTATCAGCGAATTGTAATAGCGCATTATTTTTTTATTTAGATCGGCAAAAATATTGAAACTACTCGTGCAGGTTTATTCTTTTTGCAATAGAATCTGACAAAACTGCCAGAAAGCAGTTAAATATGTAATATGGCGACAACAAAAGAAAAATCTCCTGCTAAAAATCTCAATGTTCATTTGCGTCACCTTCAGCTCTCTGACTATCCTGAACTCCGCGAAATCATGGAGCAGGTATATCACGGTGTTGATGATCCTTATTGGGAAAAAATGGATATCAAGCGCCTTCTGAAAATTTTTCCCGAAGGTCAGCTCTGTATTGAGATCGATGGTAAAATGGTAGCTGCGGCTTTGGCCATTATTGTCAATTACAAAAAGTTTGGAGACAATCACACCTACAGTCAAATTACTGGAGATGAGACCTTTAGTACGCACGATGACAATGGTGATGTGCTGTACGGCATTGATGTTTTTGTTCATCCCGACTTCAGAGGACTAAGGCTGGGAAGAAGGCTCTATGATGGGCGTAAAGAGCTCTGTGAAAATCTGAATTTGAAATCTATTGTGGCTGGAGGGCGCATTCCCAGTTATTCCAGATATGCCGATGAAATGTCTCCACGCGAGTACATTGAGGCTGTAAAAAACAGAGAAGTCCATGACCCAATCCTCAATTTTCAGATTGGAAATGATTTCCACGTCAAGAAAATTTTGAAAAACTATCTGCCTGGTGACAGCCAGTCAAAGGATTATGCTACGCTGCTGGAGTGGAACAATATTTACTACCAGGAAGAGGAAAAACTGATCAATGCTCCAAGAACTTATGTGCGAGTGGGACTGGTGCAGTGGCAGATGCGTCCATTTAAAGATGTAGAGGCTTTGGTAGAGCAAATGGAATATTTCATCGATGCTTTCGGTGACTATCAATCCGATTTTATATTGTTTCCGGAGCTATTCAATGCTCCACTCATGGCAGAATTCAATCATTTGGGTGAACCTGAAGCCATTCGCGGCCTGGCCAAATACACTGATATCTTAAGAGAAAAATTCACGGAGTTTGCCATTAGTTATAATGTGAATATCATCACGGGTTCAATGCCTGAGATAGTAGATGACAAACTTTACAATGTATCATATCTCTGTAGAAGGGATGGCTCATGGGATAGCACCAGCAAAATCCACATCACACCGGGAGAACAAAACTCCTGGGGAATGAGTGGTGGAGACCAGGTAAAAGTCTTTGATACAGATGCCGGTAAAATCGGTATTAGTATCTGTTACGATGTGGAATTTCCGGAAATCTCCAGGCTCTATGCAGAGCAAGGCATGCAGATTCTTTTTGTGCCTTTTCTCACTGATACTCAAAATGGATTTAACAGGGTACGCTACTGTGCACAGGCACGAGCTATCGAAAATGAATGCTATGTAGCTATAGCCGGATGTGTTGGCAACTTGCCAAAAGTGAATAACATGGACATTCAGTATGCCCAAAGTGCCATCTTCACTCCATCGGATTTTGCATTCCCGACTAATGCCATCAAAGCCGAGGCAACTCCAAACACAGAAATGACCGTGATCGGAGATCTGGACCTGGAACTTTTAAAGGAAATTCATGAATTTGGCAGTGTTAGAAACCTTAAAGACAGACGACTGGACCTTTACAACATCAAGCTCAAAAAATAATTTCTCAAATAATCTGAAAATCATCAATATCACGAAACTCATCATAGACTTCTCTAAACATTCTAAATATTCGATCGACTGCCTCTTCAGAACCTTGAGTTTTATTAAACATTAAATAAGCACTTTGAGATTCAGCTTCATAATGAGCCCATGTTTCACCTCCAAAAAAGTTCTTAATGATATACCTATATATCCTAAATCGCTGAGTATTTGAAGTACTGCTCTCTGTTTTGTCTGCCTTTTTAGTAACTCCAATGAACCCGAAAGAAGCTTTTGTATTTTCTCTGTAGATGCCCACAGCAATATCGATTACTGTTCTTATTACACCGGGTGCATCACCTTCTTCGGTAAGTAAATTGTATTTATCAGGAGAATGCCTGTGAGCCTTGAGATAAAACTTTATAGCAAACACATTGTATTTGTACTCCTCAACCTCAACTATATAGATTGAATGCCTGCCTTTAAATGAATAGAGCCTGACTGCTTTGAGAAACTGGCCTCATTTACGAAAATTATTCGAAAGATTTACATTGGAATAATAAGAGGTATTAAACAAGGCTTTCTATCTTACTAAATAAGGATATGATGAATTCCTGGACGCTTTAAGTTCTTGCTCAGACAACTGCTTAACCAGAAGAGTCCCTTTTTCAGAGATATTCACTTTTGAGGTATCTGGTTTTGAAATTTTGATTTTAGTAGATGAAGTTTTCATAACAATCACATTCAAAATTAACGAATAACAACGAATAAGACAGAAAATAGGTCTACCCAATTCCATCATTATAAATACCACATTCTGGGTATTGTGATTGGTTAATGTTTTTGCGACCTTTATATTCAGATTGAGTAACGTACATACTTCATCATTCCTCTTCAGATTACGCGCCCAACAACTGGCGCGTAATTTTTTTGTCCGCTCACTTTAAATATCACTTCTAGTTATTGATTTTCTACCAAAGCTCCTGCACCTCAGCCCTGATGTACTCATCATAGATTTTCTTCACAGCTGTCATCTGGTCTGAGTTGAAGTCTGGAAGATTAGCTGCTTCAATGTTAGAAATCACCTGTTCCGGACGACTGGCACCAGGTATGACTGTACTTACTTCCGGAAACTGAAGAATCCACTTGAGGGCATACTTATACAATTCATCGTCTCCAAATAGTCTTTTGAGCTCATCCACAGCTTTAAAACCCAGATCTAACGGAACCCCGCTAAAAGTTTCCCCTTTATCAAACATCTCACCATTTTGATTGAAGTGGCGGTGGTCGTTTTGATCAAATTGTCTATCTCTGGTAAGCTTACCACTGAGCAATCCACTAGCTAATGGAACTCTGGCAATAACACCAATTCCTCTTCCATTGAGCAGACTAAAAAGTTCTTCCGCCGGCTTATGCCTAAACATATTAAAAATGATCTGAACACTTTCCACCACTTCATAATCGGCTGCCATTTTAGCTTCCTCTACTTTTTCCACGCTCACTCCAAAGTGCCTGACTTTCCCATTTTTCTTGATCTCTTCCAGCTTGGCAAACAGATCATCAAACTGATATACTGCTGTGGGTGGGCAATGTAGCTGAACAAGGTCCAGGTAATCAAGCCCTGTGTTTTTCAATGCATCATTGACAAAACTCTCCATTGCTTCCGGAGTATAAGCATCAGCTATATGAGGACTTAATCTCCGACCAATTTTTGTCGCAATGATGAGCTTATCTCTCTTTTCCTTAACAAACTTTGCAACCGTTCGCTCACTTTGCTGCCCATCATACACATCCGCAGTATCCAGGAAGTTTACTCCATGTTCGATGGCAGTAGATATAATTTCATCAGCTACTTTCTGATCAAAAGTACCTCCCCAGCCGCCACCTACCTGCCAGGTGCCTAGTGAGATCTCTGAAATTTCCAATTCGGTTCTTCCTAGTTTTCTATATTGCATTATTCCTTCAGTTTTGATTTTTTCCTTTGGCATTACAATGATAACAAAGAGGTAAATGTTTTAATCTCTAAGCGAACAAAGTATCCCATAATTTTGATCATCCTCGAAATGTACTTCAAGGAATGAACCAGCTAAATTGATTTAAATAATCCTGTATATTGAAAATTACATTTTCATTTTACGGTAATAATATTTATTTTTATTCCTGTTTTATGCAATTAGCATTTCTATTATACTGGAATAATTTCTTATCATGTCTATTGACCGTCTGGAATCAATAACTATAAAAAAGCGAATGACCCAATTTCCAGTAGTAGGAATCATCGGTGCCAGACAAATTGGGAAAACTACTCTAGCCAAATCTCTTTTGACACCCGATGCCCTCTATATTGATCTTGAATCTGACCTTGACACGGGGATCATGAGCCAGCCTGGATTGTTTCTCCGTCATAACAAAGACAAATTAATCGTCATCGACGAAGTGCAGAGAGTTCCGGAATTATTTCCTCTTTTGAGGTCTATCATAGATGAGGACCGCAGAAACGGACGAATGATCCTTCTCGGCTCAGCTTCTCCAAACCTGCTGAGAAACAGCTCAGAATCCCTGGCAGGAAGAATAGCCTATGTGGAATTAACCGGGTTGAATATCCTGGAAACAGGCAAAGAAAATATGCTCAAACTCTGGTCTCGTGGAGGGTTTCCAGTTTCATTTTTATCAAATTCAGATGAGGACAGCTATATATGGAGAAAGCAACTCATTAAAAGTTATATAGAGAGAGATTTACCTTTGCTAGGACTAGATGCAAACAAGCAGATTCTATCACGGCTGGTAACGATGCTTGCCGGCGGGACAACCCAACAATTCAATGCCTCAATGTTCGCCAAGTCTCTTGGAATTAGCGCACCAACTGTGAGAAAATACGTGGATTTCTTACAAAATGCATTCGTTCTTGACCTCTTGCCCGCATATCATCTCAATATCAGAAAAAGGCTTGTAAAATCACCGAAAATATATTTTAGAGACACAGGTCTTTTGCATGTTTTACTCAACCTAACTTCATACAATGATCTATTGGGAAATATCATCTGTGGTCCTTCCTGGGAGAACTTTGCTATCGCTCAAATTAAATCGATTTTCAGTGATAGATTTGAATATTATTATTACCGTACTCAGGATGGCTCAGAGGCTGACCTGATACTAACTGAGGCTGACAATCCTGTTTATTCCCTGGAATTTAAGTTCTCCAATAATCCGAAACCAACCAAAGGCACCCATCTTGCTCTAGCTGATATAGGAACCTCAAAAAACTTTATCATCACACCGGATTCCAAAAGGTATCCTTTAACTGATAACCTGGAAGCTATTAATCTTGATGCGTTTGTTCAACAGGTTAAATCGGATCTTTCTCAAAGTTGAAATAGAACTGACCTATTTTTGTTATCAAAATAACTTTTACTCCAAATGCTCAAACGACTAGCCGTATTCTGTGGATCCAACACTGGTAAAAATTCCGATTATCAAGCTGCTGCAAAGAAAGTAGGAACCCTGCTGGCTGAACAAGGAACAGGCATCGTATATGGTGGTGGAAACATCGGACTGATGGGAATAGTGGCAGATGCAGCCCTTGCCGCAGGAGGAGAAGTTATCGGAGTAATCCCCGAAAAACTCATGACTAAAGAGGTTGGCCACACCGGACTCACTGAACTCCATGTTGTAAAAACGATGCACGCACGCAAAGCCATGATGGCCGAGCTATCTGATGGATTTGTAGCCCTTCCTGGAGGAATCGGCACAATAGAGGAGATCATTGAAGTATTTACCTGGCACCAGATCGGCTATCATAATAAGCCTTGCGCATTCCTCAACACCAATGGCTATTATGATAAACTATTCAGTTTTGTAGATCACATGGTAAAAGAAGGTTTTCTCTCTCAGCAACAGCACGACGAGCTCATCATTGCTAATGAGCCAGATGAATTGCAGGCGAAAATCCAGTCCAGAATCAAGTCTTAGAGACAAGCAATATTTTTGAATTATCTGCTTTCCTCACCCGGTCAAAAAAATCTTTGGCTTTCAAGAAGGCGTCATCAGTGTATTTTCCATTATTGATTTTCAGCGTCCTTCTCACCATAATTTTACCATTCACTTCCTTCATGAAAATAGAGTATTCACCAACCTCCGACTCAAACTCTACAGGATCACTCAAGATACCGACCCTGAAATTTTCAGGAAGTTCAATTTCGTAATCATCGTAATAAGTTTTACCTCGACGAATATCCATTTCACTGTGCTCATCACCCCAGGAAGAGATGACCATATTGTCACCAAGTACACCAGCCTTGATCACCATTTTACCCCGTACTTTTTTGGCAAAATTTCTAATCACCAGATCATACTTTTCCCTTAGCTCCACAAGGCCGTTATCCAACTCATAGCTGAAATCAACCACTTCGAAATCAGCAAAATCAAACTGCTTATAATTATAATCCTTGAGACGTTTTTCATCGAGTGACTGGTAAACCATTGCATCAGAAAACAACACTCCTTTTTTTGATGAATCGATAGCGCAGGTGGCATTTCCTTCTTCATTAACTGTAATTACAGCTTGAGATTCCTTCACATTATCACTAGTGTGATATTTTTTGGATCTAATGATTTCACTCTGGTTTCCATTCACCCATAGCACATCTCTATCATCAGTAAAAGTGCCCATGTAATTCGGAGGAACTAGCTGACTTGTGCATTCTAGCCAAACGGTATCTAACTCGCCTGGAACTGCCAAAAAAACATGATTAAACTGGCTGCTCGGCAGATCGGTGATGATTCCTGGTTCATCTTCACCTGCATTGACCAACACATAATTTGCATCTATACCTGCATAATTCAACATAGCCTTGGTATAGGTACTGAGTGCTTTACAATCACCATACCCATTGGCATCCACAAAATCAACCGGTAAGGACTGAAACCCGCCAATGCCCAACTGAATAGAAACATACCTGGTTTTATCCTGCATGTACTTATAGATCAACCGAATAAGCTCATATCGATTGCCCGCCTTTTCTTTCAATTGATCAATATCAACTTTTGTTGATTCAGACAAATCTCCCAGATCAGTGTTTAACTGGTTAAACCAATTTCCAAAATCTGCCCAGGACTTGAAACTACCCTGTTCTCCATCCAACTCAAACTCCTCAGGCACCACGGTAACAAAAGGCTGAGATTCCCTCAATGATGGAGTGTATGGAACCTCTGTAATTGACGGCATATTTTGCATCATCCAGTGATAGATTCGTGTATCCTCCTCTTGAGTCACTGTTGGTTCAGACATACCATTGTAAGACTTTACTTCAAAGTTTTGACCATTGACATACTTCACTGTGAATGAAGAACTTTTCACTTCTACACCATACTGACTCTGCGGGTACCACCTTGGAAATGCGATATAACCTCGATAATCTACTTCGTATGACAACTCTACCGTATAAGGGAAGATCTTTCTGGATGTATTGATGTAGAAAATTTTTGAATCATCTATTTGGTATGAAGGATTGAAGTTAACCTCTACTCCGTCCGATTTGGAATATTTCTCCACTTTGTCCCCATTGGCATCATACAAAACAACTTTCACACTACTAATTGACCTGAATTTATCAATGTAATCAACCAAAAAACCATTGCGAATCCCTTGTTCGTTGAGCACTTTCACCTTACGTGAATAGCTTAGAGTGGCTGATGTCGGAGAGTTGATTTCATAGGTAGTCTCAGAAGATTCAATCACAGCATTGGTCTGACCAAAAGACGCAACAGTGACCAAACAAGTTAGGATTAGCAATAGATTTTTCATTTCGATTCAATTATAAAACTATCAGTCCCTTAAATACTGGTTTAAGGAACTGATAGAAATTGGTTAGATCACATTTTTAAGTCCTTTTTACTACTTGAATGGTTTCATTTAACTTAGAAATCATTTCTGAATAAAAAGTCTGCAGATAGGGGTATTCCGCTTCTGTAAACACAGACTTATTAATTTTTAGTCTTACCTGAAGGTTGACACGGTTTCCCGATCCATTACAGACAAAGAATATTTCTCCTCCATTTTCAGGCAACCTCAAAACAGCATTTTCCGGCAGTGTACCAATGGTATGATCTTCATCCAGTGTGATATTGACTATAAACTGTTGCACGCTTGGAAGAACAAAATCAACCGGATACTTTCTTTCAGGGTTTTTGAATGGATTTTCTGAATCAACCATGATTAAGCCTGGCACATAAAGTTCCTGACCAAAATCATCTACCAACTCAGTGATATCACAGTCCAGATGCTCTACAACGATCGTTTCATCAGGCCGTGCCTCTTTGGAATAATCCTCTATAACAATACCAGGATAAGATTCTTCCAGTTCAGCTTTGTACTTGATTTCAGAGTTTAAATCTTCCTGATGATCAATCCATCTCAAATAATCATGACCAGTCAGCTTGCGGGAAACCTTTGCTTCCCAGCCGTCATCTGTTTGATTAATCGAGATCATCGTCTGATTCATAAACCTTGAATCAGCCCCCAGATCTACCCAAGTGGTATATTCTTTTGAAATGAGCCTCCCCTGTCCATTGATGCACCTTTCTGGCAACATTCCCGGCAGTAAATCCTCATCAGTAGCATCCAAAGCCATTCTAACATCATCCTGATACACATAGGCTATTACATAGTTAAGCTTGTTCAGAGAAGGAAATACGGGATTGAGAATTCCATTGCTGCGAGTGGATAATACCACTGGAAATGTTCTTACGTCCATTTTATTGAGGAGATTGACCAGCATTAAATTGACTTCCGCCGAATTTCCCATGTGATCATTGACGAAATTATTCCTCAAAAATGTAGTGGTATAAATGGAAGAATTGCCATTCCATTTGATGTTGTCTCTAATGTAGTTATAGGCAGTATCAATCTTTTCCTCCATAGTAAGGTCAAGATCCTTCACATCCTTAGCAAAGCTATTAAGGAAAGAAGCACCATTGAGTGCTCCACCAACATAATCATGATCCATCAGGTAATCATTGAGCGCCTCCCATGAAGAAGTGTATTCTTTATATATCCTTCCAGGGACAATGATAGATTTTAAATCTATTTCAAACTTGGTGATATAGTTACTGTAATCGCTGATATAAGGCTCAGATTTGAAAGAAGGCATATTTTTAACCATCCAGTGACTACCCGAAGTAATGGAAGTAACAGGTTCAAAGCCAAAGTGATTCATACTGAAATGCACATATTCTGATTTTTCCAATTCTAGTTCACAATACTTGACAGGAATCCTTTGCTGAAACCTCCATTCAAATGGCAGGCCTACAAAATCATACTTGATATCAATGACCGATCCAACTTTAACATTTGGCATAAAAACCTTGTAGACTACATAGTCCTCTACAATCTCTTCTTCATGAATGTTAGATTTATCTAATTTTTCCTTTACAACCTCGCCATTCTCCATGTTGTACACGATACCACGAATAGCTCCTTTCGATGGAACAGGAAAAGTCCAGTTTCCCCAGTGTGTTCCGGATTTTTTCAAGATTTTAACTCTTAAGTGACGATAAAATCTGAATGTCTGCTTATCAAACTTTCCAATATCACTCAAAATAACTGCTTCAGCGGTAGAGTCTTCCGGATACACAGTCATCTTCATTTCTGTGCCGCTTACTTTTCCGAACTTAATATCCTGGGCAAATAATAAATTAGTGGTCATTAGACAGGCTACAACAAAGCCCATCATTTTCAATCGGGATAGATTCATGATAGATAGGTTAAGAATTTGCAATAACGGGTGCTATATTAGGAAAATATACCGACACCTTACCTGAAATACATCAGTTTTTCAGATAATGTATACCAGTAATTGGTATAATGCAGGTAATTATTTCTGATTACTTTGGAAAAAATTGATTAAAAGTGAATTGTGCAAAAAAGTTACATAGCAAACACTAAAAGCTAAAACCGGGCACCAGGTGGTTTGGGTGTTTTATTGTTGAAAGCATACTCGTATATTTACACTATGGTTACGGTCAGGATCAAAGACGACAGCAAAGAAGCAAAGGCGATCATTGAGATGCTCAAAGCTTTCCCTTTTGTAGAAATGGATCAGTCCACAAGGTACAACAAGGAAACTGAGGAAGCCATCAAAGAAGTACGTACTGGCAAGGCCAAAATGATCCGTGCAAAAAACGCTACAGAACTACTTAAAAAGCTCAAATCATAAGAAGTGTATTCAGTAGTTTCCAGTACCAAATTCAAAAAAGACTACAAACTTTGTCTTAAAAGAGGCCTAAAATCCGAGTTAATAGATGAGGTTATTCTTTTGTTGGAAAAAGAAGGTAAGCTTCCTACCAAATACAAAGCCCATATGCTCAAAGGTGACTATGCTGGGTGCTGGGAGTGTCATATCCAACCTGACTGGTTACTGATTTGGGAACAAAGCGATGAGATTAAGCTCATAAGCCTGATCCGCACGGGTACACACAGCGATCTATTTTGAGGAAGTTTGTTTGAACTCTTTTGCCTCTTTCCAATCCTCCGCAAACTCCTTCCTCACCTTTTGCAAAGCTTCTTCTGAAATAAGTGATTCCTCTGGCAGCCAGGTATCGGGAAAATATTTCGCAGCATAAAGAATCAGATGATAAAACGCCCAAACCGGACGATAGAGTATCCAATGTTTCACCTTATTGCGATGATTAGTAGGCATGACTTTGATGTATTTCCTGCAAAAGGTTCTGAGAACGAGTAACTGCTTTTCTGAAAATGATTTGTGGACCTGCCGGGAAGAGACATTTTCCAGAGGAGCTATTCCCATATAATTGGTGATTTGCCTTACAAACTGGTTTCGATCAGCTTTCAGGTCTTCATAGAAAAGAACTAGAGGTGGGTTTTGACAGTACGCTTTAATTAACTCCAGCTTTGGTCGATAAAGCAGATCCTTTTGCTGCCAATAGCCTTGATCATTCTCTAAATCCAAAAACTCCTCAAAAGAACCAAAGAAACCATTCTTCACATGACGCTTGTACTGTGAGGCAATCCACTCATCATGTCTGCGTAGCAAAATGATGATTTTAGCTTCAGGAAAATCTTTGGTAAACCAACGAACTTCCTCTTCAAATTGTCGGTCAAATTCCCGGGAAACCAGGATTTTCTGTTCACTATGCTGAGAAATAATCTGCTTAGACTTTTTATACTTATGAGTGGAAATGTAGTGGACTCCATTCAGCTGAGGAAAAATTTGCTGCTGCAGATAGGTAGAAGCTACTTTCCCTAAACCTACGTGAAAGAAAATTTCCTGATGGGCTGGCATATTAGCGAATTTACAGGATTGGGATAGTATGAGGTTGATTTTTCAATGACTAATGGACAAAAATCTGCCGGAATTTATCGATTCGCACAGGTAATATTGACTTAATATTTTAGTAATCTTTATTAATTTAGCGCACCCTTTGTAAAAGGCAATTTAATTTTCAACGTATTGCTGATTCTTATCAATCACCTTGTGAAAAAGGACAAATTCAATCGAAAAAATCTTTTCCTCTTTTTGGAAATCAGTTTGGTAGCTGCATTTTTCCTGGTCATTATCCTCAACTATTTCTATCGGTTTATCATCTGATTCGGCTCCACAAAACCGAAAGTTTCACCTCTGATCAGATCAAAACTCCTTCTGTATAACTTGGCCATGAAATAACCTGGTCAGCTCGTAATGTGTCTTTATCAACTAAAATATTGACGGATGAAGACTACATTATTTTTTCTACTCAGTGCAATCACATTTTTTCACTTATCAGCGCAGGACACGCTTGACATCTCCAATCCTAAACTTCAAATAAACCAACTGAAGGAAGGAACAGATAACTATCTGGTGTACATGTACAATAGTGATGTAGATACTTTGATGAGTACTTCTGTATGGAAACGAAGTGTGAAATCCTCCAAATTGAATGGCATAAAAACCTTCACCATCACGCAAAGCTGGGGAAATGGAATACCTAAGTACAGTCGTGAAGTGTACTCTATTGTAAATGCTCAGGACTTCTCTCCGATCTATCACAAAACGATTTCAAGAGGCAAAGTCGAAGCTTATAATTTCACCGGCCAAAAAATCATTGGGGCTGATTCTGTTACTGGTAATTCCAAAAAGGACTTTGAGTTAGTCACAGACATCTTGCCTTACAATTGGGAACTTGATCTGGAAATGTTTCAGATGCTCCCTTACAAAAAAAGCAAAGATCTTTACATTTTGTATTATCATCCGGGTGGCAGAATAGAACCAGGCTACTACAAATATGCCAATCAAGGCGTCGTATCTCTGGAGCAGCCAAAAGGCGAAACACCTATCGATTGCTACAAAATCTTTATTGAATATGGCAACAAAGGACATGCTACTTTTTACGTAAGTACCGCCACCAAAAAAGTACTCCGCATGGAAGAGCAGTTTGGCCACATCACCCGATACAAAATTCGACTGTAGATTTTTCAGGATCGGCTCAATACGCTTTCTTGTTCTGGTTAGATTTGCAGGATGGCAAATGAAGTGCAGGCAGACTATCTCAACGAACTCAATCCTCCACAGCGCGAAGGTGTAATCAATACGGAAGGCCCGACAATGCTCATAGCTGGTGCGGGATCAGGTAAAACACGGGTTTTGACTTACCGGATCGCGCATCTGATGAGATCTAAAAATGTGGATCCGTTCAACATCATGGCGCTGACCTTTACCAATAAGGCTGCCCGTGAAATGCGTGAGCGGATTGAGCGGATAGTGGGCAATGAAGCCAAAAACCTGTACATGGGCACCTTTCACTCCGTATTTGCCAGAATTCTGAGATCTGAAGCAGGCCGGCTTGGCTTTCCATCCAACTTCACGATCTATGATACGGATGACTCTAAAACTCTGATCAGGCAGATCGTAAAGGAGAAAAACCTGGACGACAAGCTCTACAAACCAGGTGTGGTTTTGAACAGGATTTCTGCTGCCAAAAACCGCCTGGTCTCCTGGCAAGATTATACGAACAATCCCATCTACGCGGAGGACGATTCGGCAAACAACCGACCAGAGATGGGCAACCTGTACAAAACTTACGTGTTGCGTTGTTTCAATGCAGATGCCATGGACTTTGACGACTTGCTGTTTCATACAAATGTCCTCTTCCAGGAAAACCCGGATGTACTCAACAAATACCAGCAACGCTTCAAATACCTGCTCATTGATGAGTTTCAGGACACGAATGTTTCCCAATACCTGATCGCTAAAAGGCTGGCGGCTGTTCGTGAGAATATAGCCGTGGTGGGTGACGATGCTCAAAGTATCTACGCCTTCCGAGGTGCGGATATTCAAAACATTCTGAATTTTGAGCGGGACTATCCGGACCTGAAAGTGATCAAGCTGGAGCAAAACTATCGGTCTACCAAGACGATTGTGAATGCGGCCAACTCGGTGATCAATAAAAACACCGCACAGCTCAAAAAGACAGTCTGGACAGACAATGAAGAAGGTGAACTCATCGAGTTGATCAAGGCTACATCAGACAATGAGGAAGGCAAACTGATTGCTTCTTCAATCTTTGAAACGAAGATGCACACGCAGAGTAGTAACAACGAGTTTGCGATCCTCTACCGTACCAACAGCCAGTCCAGGGCTATGGAAGAAGCGCTGCGCCGAAATAATCTGAAATACCGCGTGGTAGGAGGCTTATCATTCTACCAGCGCAAAGAAATCAAAGACCTGATCGCTTACCTGCGCTACATCGTCAACCCAAATGATGAGCAGGCCATGCGCCGTAGCATCAACCTTCCCAAAAGAGGAATCGGGCCGGGAACAATCGAAAAGCTGGTGGTGGCGTCCGCTGAAAATGAAAAGCCGCTCTGGGAAATTATGGAGCATGCCCAAACATACGTTGGTGGCCGAGGCGGCTCGCAGGTAGAAGGCTATGTGACGCTGATCAAGAGCTTCCGACTGACAGCTGAGAAAAAAGATGCTTACGACACGGCTGCTTTTGTGGCCAAAAACTCCGGCCTCCTCAAAGAGCTCTATGCAGACAAAACCATAGAAGGGATCAGCCGCTATGAGAACGTACAGGAATTGCTGAATGCGATCAAAGAATTCACAGATGACCCGGAGCGTGAAGACAAAAGTCTGGCGGCTTTCTTACAGGAAGTGACCTTGCTGACAGATGAAGACCGCAATGAAAACCCGGAAGAAGCTGTCACCCTAATGACTATTCACATGGCCAAAGGTCTGGAGTTTAACTATGTGTACATCGTAGGGATGGAAGAAGACCTCTTCCCTTCTCAGATGATGCTGAGCAGCCGCGCTGACCTGGAAGAGGAACGCCGCCTGTTCTATGTGGCCATCACCCGAGCGAAGAAAAAACTTACCCTCAGCTATGCACTGAACAGATATCGATTTGGAAGGCTGAAGGCTTGTGAACCGAGTAGATTTCTGGAGGAGATTGATCCGCAATACATGAAGATCAATAAGAAGTTTAGCAGCAGTGCTCCGCTTTCTTCAGCAGAAAGCTATGTGACGCAAAACTTCGTGAAAAACCTCAAAAAGGATGTCAACAAACGAAAGTTTGCTTCAGCTCCACAGCACCAGCCAAGCCCAGACTTTAAACCAAGTGATACCAGCACCCTTACAGAAGGCATGCGCGTAGAGCATCCAAAGTTTGGTTTTGGGAATGTAACAGTGATAGATGCAGATGGCGCCAACAAAAAGGCAAAAGTCGATTTCGAAAATCATGGAGAAAAGACCTTGCTACTAAGTTTTGCCAAGCTGAGGATTGTGGAGTAAGGGGAATTCGTTATGTAGTTTTAATGTTTATATTTCCTCCAACAGCTCTCAGCACCTTCAAAATGGTATCGAACTGAGGCCTTGAGCCCTGAGACAAAGCTTTATACAAACTAGGTCTACTCAATCCTGTATCCGCAGCGATTTTAGACATCCCTCGGGCTTTTGCTACGTGTCCCAAGGCAGCAATAATATCCTCGGCATCACCATCTTCAAGTACAGTATTCAGATACTCTGCTATCATTGCATCATCATCCAGATATTCCGCGATATCAAATTTAGTTACCTCTTTAGTTGTCATTGTCAAATTCACCTTTGTATTTCAACCATAATTGTTTCGCTTTCTCAATATCATTCTGTTGTGATGATTTGACTCCTCCATTCAACAAAATAACAATTGTTCCTTTGTATTCCTTTAACCCGGATTATTCAATAGAATATTTAGTTAATGATACCAAAATATTCTATTGAATAATGACGAAATATTTCTTTAAAAAGAAATATTTGTCAGGGTAACCCAGACAAAGCAAAGCTTTCGTCTGCCCTTTGGGCAAATTTTGGGTTTAAATAAACCCGGTAACCTTTGGCATAATGAATCCGAAGCTCACTAATTCCCTGCCCTACCGGTTCACAGTCACCGAAGTTACCTTGCTCTTGTATCCGTTGAATTCTGAAAAGGATTTTAGCTTTAGCTCGCTGATCTTTTAACTTCTTCAGCCATTTGTCAAATACCTCCGTCTTTTCAATAGAGTACATATACAAATGTATTCACTTGGATACAGATATACAATTCATCCAATTTCGAAAATCATGGAGAAAAGTTTTGCTAAGCTGAGGATTGTGGAGTAAGGAAGACTAAGCAGGTACTCTGGGCTTTTTAAGACCGTAGATCATAAAACCAATTCCTATTGCGATATAAGGAAGACTCAAAAGCTGTCCCATATTGAATGTCATACCTTCTTCAAATCCGACCTGATTCTCCTTTACAAATTCAATAAGAATTCGGGCAGTAAAGAACAAAACAGTAGCCAGACCGAACAAGAACCCTTTCCTAAATCTGTCTCTCTTGTATTGGTATAAAAACACCATAATACCGAAAACAAGGAAATAAGCAATTGCTTCGTACAATTGAGCTGGGTGTCTGGGGATATTATCGACCCGTTCAAAAATCACTCCCCAGGGTTTTGTTGTAGGGATACCGATGATTTCAGAATTCATGAAGTTGGCCAATCTGATGAACCCAAAGCCCAGGCCGGAAACCACTGCAATCTTATCAATGGTGCCTAAAATTGAATGATTTGTCTTTCGTGCATAGAAATATAACGCAAGTATCAACCCCAGCACTCCTCCATGACTTGCCAGGCCCTGATATCCTATAAACTCCACTCCTCCTTCGTCAAGAAATTTAATGGGGAAGAGCATTTCGAGCGGATGTGCCAGGTAATACTGTGGTTCGTAAAACAAGCAATGTCCAAGCCTGGCTCCTGCGATAATTCCCACAATTCCATAAATCGTCAGTTTATCTAAATCTGAAAGAGAGATGCCCTCCTTTTTAAAAATCCAGCCAAGCACTCTGATGCATAATAATATGCCTGCGGCAAACAGCAAACCATAATACCTGATCGGAAAACCTAAGAGTGTGAAGATCTCCGGATCAGTATCCCAATGAATATAACTTAAAGCCATAGCTGAAATTTAAGGTTTTAATGTAATGTCGTTGAGTTAAGTTTCTTTTTTCACCCTACACCTCTCTTGATCAGAGGGAATTCCCGGTTTTAACTCAACGACATTGGTTTCAATTTTCTAATTATCTAAGAGTCAGTTGTATCATTTTACAGAAGCCTCTTGACTTCCATTATATCCAGCCTTGACTGCTTCAGCAGTTTCTTCCCAATCATAGGCAGACTCAATCAAGAGTAGGGAAATCATACCCAGAATAATAGCTATTACATCTCTTCTTTTTATTTTCATAACGATTGGTTTAATTCAAAAATTTAAGGTTTAAAATCAGCTGAAGCCACATGATGAAATAAGTGACTACAGCAACTTGATCACAAATCAGATGTTTGCTCCTCTTTCCATTGGTTATACTTCTCTACAATCGTCTCCATGTCACTGTACTGAAGTTCATCATTCGATATCATGCTTTTGAGCTCAGCTGCATCTGCAAAGTATTCACTCATTTGCTCTTTAAACTCGAGCTGACTCACTTTCGTGGTTTTCGCTGATTCGGTGTTGTATAGATAATATTCATAGTTTGGAACTGGCTTTTGGGTGGCCTTAAACCCGCCAACTCCGTTTGGTCTGGAGCCCTTGTATTTACCCGATTTCTTGATGTAGAATAATTTAACATCTCCGTCAATCGTCAATCTTGCAAAGTTCCTTGTGAAATCATCCTTAACAATCAAATAATCTACAACACCAGCTTTTGAATAGCCTCTGATATCTTTTGGTAAATAGCCGTTTTCATCGCCATTGCCGGTAATGAAAGTGATTTTCCTTGGGCCAATGTGTAATCCCGTTTTGTCTTTGACTTTCCCGCGAATCGTATCCTTTTTCAAAGTGATGATATATCCTTCTGAATAACCTTTCTGTGCAAAAGCTCCTGCAAAAAGCGATATAAATAAGATGGTAAAGCCTAACCTGTTGATGTTCATAATCTGATGCTAAGTGCTACTTCTCTAAAAAGAAATTTCATAAACCGCAATTGTAAACATAAAGGGGTAGATTTTTGAGTGAGAGGCCAAGTACCACCCCTAAATAGACCAATTCTGATATTGAAGGCATTATTGGTTCTTGCATCATTTCACTTTTAATCCCATACCATCGATAAGATCGTTGAGTTATATGATGAGAAAGTGGCTCTACTAGAGCGCCTGCTAGCATCTGAGCAGGAGAAAGTAGAGTTGTTGAAAAAAGGGAAATGAAGTTGTGTTTATAATGTCAATGCAAGAATCGTAGCTTTGGTTCGTGCATTTGGCTTTGCGCGGCTATGATTACTCACATAATGCTATCGCCTTTTTTTTAATTCCTTTATTATCAGTTTTCCAGTTTCAATCTCATCCTCATTAAGCCAATTTACATCCACAAAATCAGTTTCAAGATTGTTTCTGGACCAGACAAATTTAATAGTATCCACTAATTTATTTTCTTCAACCGTTAAATGATCCTGAAGTCTCAAATTGGCCAATTCCTTGGATTTATTTGTAAACTTGTAATAAGTATCTCCTTCAGGAAAATGAAATCCATTTAATGTCTGCTTTTCCAGATTAAGTCCGCTTAAAACAGAGTCTGTAAAATCAACATTTTCAACCTGGCGTGATTCCATAAAAAATAAATCTCTTGTTGTTCCAGAAAATGACACATCTTTTAGTATGCACTTGCTTAAAATTAGCGCTCCTGTTTTACAACTAGAAAAATGACAATCTTGGAACGTTTGATCATGAACATGAACCTCAGAGAAATTAGCGTGTTCGAATTTAACATTTCTGAAATTGTCCTTTATTTTTCTAAAAATTATTCCTCCGGCTTCAAATGTAGAATGTCCAAAATTGGTTTTTGCAAATGCTATCTCATGGAATTTACACCCCCAAAAATTGGTAGCAACAAATCTTGCTTCATCGAATTTGGATCTACTGAAAATACAATCAAAGAATTCACACTCTTCAAAGTCCGAATAGGAAAAGTCGACATTTTCGAAGCGCTTTTTTTTAATCCTCATACCTTCAGAAACATAGGTTTTGTCTCGTCCTGAATTTGATTTTTCTGTTGTGTATTTTTTTGGGGCAGAGAAACCTCTTAAATCAATCAGCTCATTGGCTGTTCTGGGCAAATCAAGTCTATTCAAGTCGCCTTTTTGCTTTAATTCATGAGTCACTAAATCTCCGATTGCTTTTAGCTCGGTTTGCCATCTTGTCTTAAGATATGATTTAGTCTCCTTCATCTAATTGACGATATCGTCCAACTAAAATGGGTATGCGCTCCAGTTGCTAGCAGCATTTAGGTTTCTGGTTCGCATTGCCTTATCTAGGTGCTCAGTTCGCATATTCATGGAAGTGTTTGTTGTGATCCGTAATTTTTAATCTAAGTCACTGAAGCTTCGTGCTTGAATGTTCGTAACGCCTGAAGTTTCAGGAATTTGAATAGGGCTCGGCACTTCAGTTGAAATGAAATTCTCTCTCTGCTTTGAGCAAATTTTCTCAAAGTCACATTCAGAACATTTAGTTCCACTCGGTCTCATAGGAAATTCTCCTTCAAGTATCCTATTGACAGCCCATTCAATATTTTCAAGTGCAGAGTTCATCGCCTCCTCTGAAATAGGAACATCTACTCGGTTCGGTGAATCATCAGTGTTCTCGGCTTTCAATAAATGAACTGAACCAGTTCGAGCATTTTCTCCTAAAACCACTTCCGCAGCATGAGCATACAATTGAACTTGCAACGAAAGGTTAATCCAGAAATACGGACTAAGTTCCCCTTCAGGAAAATCCATTGATTTAAAGTCAATGACTTTTGCTTCCAAAATGTTTCCTTGATTATCCTCGCGGAGAAGTAAGTCAATAGATCCTGTGATTAATGCCTTGTCGGCTTTTATTTCAAAGCGTTGTTCAAGTGAACGACTCTGCACAAAATCATCTGGATAATCCTCCACATAATTCCCTACAAGATTTTTAGATGCATTTTTAGCTCTTTCATATGGGCCTTCTCGATCGGGATCGCTTGAAGGGAAAACATGCTTGATGTGAAATACATCTTCTGCAATGTCTTCTGCCTCTGTTCTTGTTGGTGCTGAATTATTAAACAGTTGATGAATTCTATTGATTGCTGTATGGGTTGTTAGACCATAGCCGAATAGCTCTGGTACTGCCGGGCTAAACCCATAGATTTTACGAAACTTATATTTCATCGGACATTCTAAATAGTCCTTTATTTCTGTAAAACTAGTAGGCATGGACTCCTCATCAATTCTTGGATGGGGTTCACAAGATTCGATATTGTCCGGCAGATTATTTTCATCTGTTACAACCTCAGAAAGATTCAAACCCTGTATTCTTAGCTTGAATGGACTAGGGTTTTTTGGTCGCTGAAGTCCTGGATGGATGCTGCTTCCAGTAATGTACAAAAATCTCTCAGCTCTAGTCAGTGCCGTATAAAAGAGACGAGCTTCACCACTATTATTTGATTGATACAGGCCTCTTGAAAGGGTGTTTTGTATTAGGACTTGAGGTAGCCAACCTCCATAACTTCTATTTCGACCCGGAAATCTTTGCTGAACAACATCAACAACAAACACAACAGGGAATTCCAATCCCTTCATTTTGTGAACTGTAGAAATTGTAACTGCATCAGGTCGAGACATCAATTCCACTTGTGTTGTATCATATCCTGATTCCGCAACATTTTGCAAAAAGTTTAATACCGTTTGATAACGTTGACTAGTATCAATACTGACGAAGACTTTTTCAACATCAAGAATTATTGCACTGAAAACACCTAAATCTCTCATAACCTGTTCACGGTTAGGGAATTCAGTAGTGGACACATTAAATGCCTCAATGAGTTCGTGAACCAAGAGTTGCGGATAAACTTTCCTTCTTGCGCCACCAAGTGGGCGGTGAATTTGATTGTTCCAATCTGACAAAATATCCAAAAACCGATTCAAATCAGCATTTGGAAAAACTGGAAGAATATTGGAGTTGAAAAAGGTTGTAGCATCTCGTCTTGAAATTCCCGGAGTTCGAAGTAGCTCCATTGCTTCGCGAATTTCCCTTGCATGAAGTCTTTCAAAAATTGACCCCTCTGCTTCAATTATATAATCAAGTCCTGCATCTTGTAAAGCATTTGTAAAATCACGATGAGGTGGAGCACCTCGGTTTTGACTTCCACCTTGAACTGATCTCATGAGGATTGCAAAATCTGATTTTGTTAATCCTCTTTCAGTTCCATTTCCTTCAATGTATTTTGTTCCAAGCAGTTCGTTAATTCTGTTCGCGATCCAATCCGCCTCATTTTGACGTGCTTTAAACCACAAATTTCCAAAATGCTGAATATTGCCGTCTGAATTGGAGTTTGGGGTTTTGTCAATCCTTGAGGTACTTAGTTCGAGTTGGATGAATCTATCGGAAGCTGAAACGATGCTATTGGTGCTTCTGAAATTGGTCGATAGTGTGTGAGTTGCACAGTTCGGATAGCGTTGGTCAAATTCAATGATATTTCTTACATCTGCACCTCGCCAACCATAAATTGACTGGTCGTCATCACCAACCACAAAAAGAGAAGTCAATCTTCTGTATAATCCTCTTATTAATCTCTCTTGAGAAATATTGACATCTTGATATTCGTCTACCATAAGATGATTGACTTCTTCTAATACGGAGTTTATCTCTGCATTATCCGCTTCAAGTGCTTCAACCACCAGTCGAATCATTAGAGAAAAATCAATGTACTGATCTGAATCTAATCTTGCACTTATGTTTTTAAGACAAGTTCCCAATGGGGCATCATGAGTCTCAATTTCATCGTAGGAGAGCATCTCATCATTCGCCATTTTCCAAGCGTTTGATACTTCGGCAATGACTTTGAACATACCCGGTCTTCCTGAGTTTCTGGTGTTTTGTACATCTTGAAGACCAAGCTCATAATATCTGGAAAGTAAGAAGAGTTTTAATCGATTTTCGTCAAGCACTTCATATTGTCTGTATTTGGCATTCATTGCTCCCAGCAATTGTTGGCAGTATGAATGAATGGTTCCGATATACATAGCACCCACAAGAGCAACTGGAATGTTTGCCTTGTCTAAAGCATCCGCTACTCTTCTCTTTATTGATTCAGCGGCCTTTTCAGTAAAAGTGAATGCGATTATACTTTCAGGTCTTGCCCCTTCATGCATCAATCGAGCAATTCTAAATGAAAGTGTTCTGGATTTACCTGAACCAGCACAGGCTAAACAGAGTACTTCGTTAGTTTCATCAACAACAGCGTTGTATTGTTCCGTTGTTAGTTCTCCGGCATTGTACAGATCATCAATAATTGGCATGAAGGTTACTTTAAGTGGGTAGCTATGTGATTCTTAATATTATCTGCTTGGATTTTGCTAAACACCGGAGGTAGTGCGTTTCCTATCATTAACGCAATCTTTGTTTTAGGTGCATCCAATGGGAATTTATAATTCTTCGGAAATGATTGGAGCATTGATGCTTCTCTTGCAGAAATGCACCTGTCTTGTTCAGGATGTAAAAATCTTCCTTTAGAAGGATTTAGGCAACCACCTGTAATTGTGGTTGAGTAATCATCCCATCTAAGTCTTCCGTAAACATCATTGAATCCAATATTATCTTTTTGGTGACACTTCAATTGTCTCTTCTTCCCCAAATCTTTTCTGCTTCCACCGTTTTTGGGAATGTCTTCTATAAGTGATTGGATATGACTAGTATGAACTGGATAGATTTTATGTAGAGGGTCTTTTGAATCTTCAGGGAGTGGCAATGTTCCAATTACCTGCCTTACGGTTCTCTTTTTGTTGGTCGGATTAGCTACCATCAGTGGTGCCAAACGTGATCCAACCAAAACCAGTCTCTTTCTACTTTGCGGAACACCATAATCTTTGATGTTAACAATTTTCCAGTCAGGCTTGAAATATCCAGCATTTTCAATTTCTATCAAGGCATTTGCAAAGGATTCATCAAGTGCTAGGCCGGGAACATTTTCCATCATGAAAGTATAAGGTTTCAGTTCCTTAACAAATCGAACAAACTCTGAAATTAAACCATTCCGGTCATCGGCAACTGGATTTGGTTTGTTTAATCTTCTAATTGAACTGAAACCTTGACATGGGGGACAGCCAGCAAGAAGATGAATAGTTCTCCCTCCAAGTTTATTTTTTACATCTTTGATTGAAACATTTCTAATGTCGTCAGTAATGACTTCAGTCTTTTTGTGATTGAGCTTGTAAGCTTTGGAAGCAATTTCGTCTATTTCAAAAGCCAGTTCTGTCTGAAAACCAGCTTTGTGCAGCCCTTGAGTTAGGCCGCCAACACCGCTAAATAAGTCAATTGAAATTAGTTCCATAAGTCAAATTTCATCATTCCAGATATGGATCATAACGGAAAATTGTATGAGTAGTGGCAGATTGCGTGGTAGTTTCCTGTCAAACCGCTACGCAGTTTGAGCGGGCTATAAACCATGAAATTAACCACATCACCTGCCATTACTTATACAAAATGTTAGGCGCTGACATTTATTCTATTTTTTTAAAATCAAAGTTTTCTGAAAAATATTCCTTATGAACTTTAATTTTCTCATTAAATATTCCATAATCAAAAGTAAACTTTTCTATTATCGATTCTGGGTAAGGATTTACTATTATTATTTCAGGCATCGAATTTTTTTTGGAAAATGCATTTTTAAATAATTCATCAGTTTTAATATCTGTTTTTGGAAAAGAATATCCAATGATTGTAATCTTATCTGTTTTAATTAGAGATTCTTCTGCTTTGTTCCATAATTTTTCAAACAAGTTTCCATAAAAATCATATTTTTTTTCTTGAACAGGTGGTATAATCAAAGGCATCGATACTAATCCTTTATCTTCTGACACTCCTTTGGGGTTATAACCAGTCCGAATTATATTTCTCACAAGAAGCATATCGTCTGGTAACTTTTTCCCTATGAGTGGTAAGTTTGGAGGATAATATCCATATGAAAAATCGCTATAACCGCTCATAAACCTTCCGTCATACGTATTATAGGGTTTAATTGTTGATTCATATACGAAAAACTCGTCTGGTGCGATTTCTTGGAGTAATTTGAATTTTCCTTCCTCAGCAATCATATAACTTGTAAGCCAATTTGTTGAGCCATGTAATTTTATTAGGTATGGAAAATCCGTCTTCTCTTGTGAAGAAGGAGAAACCCATTCGTTTCTGTATATTAAGTTCGGAGTCAAAAAATATCCATTATCAGTCGACCAATTTGTTTCTTGCTCTAAAGCTCTATCCATCAGAGTATCCCAGTTAAATGTTAAAATGGTATCATTAGAACTAAGTTTCTGAGTTAATTTTATATGCGACTTTGAAACTGAACCATTTTGAATCTCATTAATAACACTATTAAATAGAAAATTTAATTGAACATATGCATTACAGGTCATCAAACTATCCACATCATTGAATCCATCTTTATTAAGTTTGAATGCTTCAATTAATCTATTCTCAATTTCAGAATGCAATTTCTCTATATCTTCATTGTATTCTCTGAAGTCATTAAATTTTAAATTATGAAAACGGTCTAAATAATTCAGAATGTAACCAACAAGTACCCATGTGTTTTTTGATATTTCAAGTCTATTAAACGTAGAGAAAAAGTCAGTTGCAATTGGCATTTTTTCTTTCGTTTCTGAGTCTTGATATGATTTTGAAGCTCCTGCTCCTAAAATTATTACATTCATAGATTTATCTTATCTCTAAGCGGTTTGTTTTGTTTGCGCCTAACATCTAATATAGTTAATTCACTATAACCAATGATACCATTTTAAATATAATTTATTGATTCACAGTAACATACTCGTTGGTATCCGTTTATAACCGCCTGTCTACCGACAGGTAGATTTAACGACGGATGTAACAACACCTATCTCCAGTTTGTGAAATATTATTTGAACCCAATTTACGGACACCTCCTTTACCAAGCAAGTTCTACTATCCGAAAGGCTTTCTTCGATCATTACCGAGGAGTTTTCCAAAGTATGCGCTTACACGAACCAAAGTAAGCTCGTACAGAGGTCTGAGTAAGCGTTTACTCAGCCTCAAGTAAGCACGAGCAAGGGGTCACGTAAGCGCTTTGGGAGAAGCAACCCTGTAATGAGGGAGTACAAAATTTCCTAAAAGATGGTTCCTGATGCTTATTCCGATAGCATTGGATTTATTAATGAGCACTTATTGTTTAATGGTTAATAACGTTTTTAACGACTCCTGCTATAGAAAACTCTAACTAACTTTTGCAGCATATTTCATAAGTTGCAGCATATAAACTGCACAACCTTTCAACTCCCTGGATTATGAAAAACAATCTGCTATCCCTAAACCTCCCGATCTTACACCTTTTGATATTAACATTGGTGCTTTGCTCTTTTACGATTAATGGACGCTCTTTTTCCAGTGAGAAAGAATACAAAAAACTTTATAAAAAAGGCATTGAAGCACTTTTAAATGGCCACTACAAGGAAGGCCACCGAATATTAACACAAGCCCTGGAACTGGGCAGGAAAGACTGGTCTTACGATCCATATGATTATTCGGAAGCAGCCTACGAGCTGGCTTTCAACCAATACAATCATCAGGCTTATGAACAGGCGATATTCCTCTATCAAGAAGCACTGGATGTATGGGAAGTAAAGGGCAAAAAGGAATCTGACAAAGTCTATTATTCGGATGGCATGGCGGATTGTCTGATCGAAACGGGGCGGTTTTCTGATGCTGAACGATTTCTAACATATTGTAAATCCTATTATGAACAACAGCTCCCAGATGAACCGTATGATTTTGTAACAACGGGAGAAAAACTTGCCAAAGTGCATACCAGGCTGGGTAACCCGGAAAAAGCAATCTCCGAACTTCAGAGCCTGAGAGCACTGGCTCCAGGCGGCATGGACAGGTCGAGAATCATGCAGTCAGAGGCACATTTACATCTTTATCTGAAGGCATATGACAAAGCCGAGAAACTGTATCTCGATATATTGAAGGATCTTGATGACCAGTACTATTCAGATAATTATTTCCATGGATCGGCATATCTGGACCTGGCCAATTTTTACAGCATGCAGCAAGCCTACGGGCAAGCCGAAACCTACACACAAAAGGCCATTGATATCTTGTCTAGTGGCTTTTCAAAAGAAGGAATTGAACATGCGGCAGCACTCTTAAACCTTGGATTAATATATGAAAAACAGGGACTCACAGATTCGGCTGAGTTAAAGCTGAAAGAGGCCATCAAAATGACTGAAAAATCCCTGGGAAAAGCACATAAGGATTACAGCGTTTTCAGCAGTTTCATGGCTGAATTCTATGCTGCGCACAACCAACCTGCCATGGCTGCAAAATATTACCTGGAATCAGTTGAATGCCTGAAAACCGCAGTTGGCCCCAATCATCCGGACTATGCCAGAGCTCTACAGGATTTGGCACGAATGAAAGAAAAACTGGATGAAAAAGATCAGGCTAAATTGTTAATGGAGGAAGCTATGGATGTTTGGATCGATCAGCTCCAGGTTAATGTAACAGGTCTTTCTGAAACTGAATTCACCAAATTCTATCAGAGCTTTTCAGAAAATTTTGAAGTATTCCAAGCATTTGTGCTACGCAATCATCAAGCATATCCCGAACTGGTAGAGAAAATGCTCAATCTGCGACTTGCCACAAAAGGTGTTTTGTTTAGGAACACACAAAAACTGGAAACCGAAATAAGCGAGAGCACCGACAAAGCGCTGATCAAAAAATATGCTCAATGGAAAGACCTGAAGAGAAAAATCGCCTCGATTTATAATCTTTCAACAGCAGAAAGAACGCCACTGCTTCTGGATTTGGATGCAGCCACTGAGCAGGCAAATTCGCTGGAAAAAGAATTATCACTGAAAGTCCACCGCTTTGAGACACCTGATTATGCCGCAGACTGGAATACAGTCAAAAACCAATTGAATCCTGATGAAGCAGCTGTAGAAATCATTCGCCTCAAAGACCAAGATCGTCAACAGAACAACTCTACAGTATACCTGGCTTTAGTTATGCGACCAGAGTGGCCAAAGCCTCACCTTGTGGTATGGGAAAATGGCAATGAGCTGGAGCAGAAAGCCCTCAAAGTCTATAAAAACCTTATTCAATACAAGCTCAAAGACACCAAAAGCTATGAAATCTTTTGGAAGCCAATAACCCAGGAACTCACTGATGTAAAAAAGGCCTACCTCTCTTTGGACGGAGTATTTCACACGATCAGTCTATACTCCCTCTGGAACGCAGCAGAAAACCGCTATTTATTTGACGAAGTTGAGCTTGAACTTGTAAATAGTCCCCTGGATATTTTGGACGTTTCAAGTTCTGTTGAACTGTCAAAAAATGCTGTGCTGATCGGGTTTCCATCATACAACGCCAAAATCAATAGTAATACCAAAGCACTCTATAGTCAATTATCAAGATCCATATATACGGACAGCACCTCCAGGTTTGTGCAAAAAAATGGAGAGATCACTCCCCTGCCTGGTACAAAAGTGGAAATATTCAAGGTTGATTCTTTGCTGGGAAACAGCCATCACTCAAAAAAGGTTTTCATGGAAATGGAAGCCACCGAGCAACAGGTCAAGAACCTGAGAAACCCACAGATACTGCACCTGGCCACCCATGGTTTTTTCTTAAAGGATCAAGATTTACAGACTTCTGCAAACCCTTTTGGGTTTCAAGAAAGCCTTTACCAGGAACATCCGCTCATGAGATCGGGAATTTTGTTTGCCGGAGCAGAATATGCCCTGCAGGAAGGAGGAGATGGCGTGCTCACCGCTTATGAAGCCCAAAACCTTTACCTGGATGGAACAGAGCTGGTAGTATTATCCGCTTGTGAAACGGGACTTGGAAATATACGGAATGGCGAAGGAGTATATGGACTCCACAGAGCCTTACAAACAGCTGGAGCAAGGGCCACTATTATGTCGCTGTGGACTGTTTCTGATGAAGCTACCCAAAAACTCATGACCTTATTTTACCAGTATTGGATACAAGACCAGCTTCCGAAAAAACAAGCTTTCAGGAAGGCACAGCACTCACTCAGAAATATTTACCCTGAACCATATTACTGGGCTGCATTCATCCTTGTAGGACAATAATCATCAAATTGATAATGAGTTCGTACAATGTGAGTATGGCCGGATAGGTATGATTTCGCAAGGAAATTCGGGCTTCAAACCTACCAAATTACCACCCAAAATTGATACGGGTGATACCGTTCGAAAACCTATTAAACCATTACGCACTATACACATTATTATCTGCTGTGCCTTTTATTTCAATCTTTAAACTATAAATTAAAACCCTCCAATTGGAAGGTATTTATCATCTTCCGGTGCTTCCAACCTGCCCGAATGAATTCGTTCAGGCGGGAGTATCAGAATGGCACTGCGCCTGCCGGTATAGGCGGGTTCAGAAAGATGAAAAACTCTTGCTAGATACACTCAGTAGAAAGCAATGACCTTTCCCACCTGCCTGCCGGCAAAGGCAGGGCGGCTGATTCATGATGAAGTTCGCAAATAACCACTTAGGCACATTCATGCTACACATGTTACCTTCCGCTCTCAGATTCCTTTCAATTTATTGGGGTTTCTGGAAGTATGGAAAACCTTTGAAATGGTTACATGATCTGATGCCACCTTGTAAATTATCTTGTAGCTCCACACAACAATGAATCGGTATTCTGTTTTCTTGTGAGCAAGAAGTGGTTCAACTCTACCCATTTTTGGTGTTCTGCTAAGCAGCGCGGTTGAACTAAGAATTTTGTTAAGGACCGTTTCAGCATAAGAGACTCCATGTTCGTCTTTGATGTATTTGACATTGCGTTCAAGTTGACCTTAAGCTCTTTTGTTCCAAATTACTTTAACCATTCTTTTGATTGCTGTTCGACTTCAGCTTGAGTTAGAACCTCACCGTTCCGTTCCTGTTCTTCTGAAATTTCAATATCTGCTAAAAGAGACAGTTGTTCGTAAACATCTTCTAAAGTTGAGTCCGGAGTTAGTCGATCGGCGATATGAATTAAGTGTTCCCTAAGCTCTGTTTTCATGTCAACTAAGTTAAAGAATCTAGCCAAATTTTGATTAGGTAATGCTAAACTTTGAATCTGGGCGTAGTGGAAGGTAACGGATGACAATAAGAAAGGCAGGGCATTTCGAAGCACCTACCTATCAAGCTGCCGAGCCGTTTATTAAATGTTATATTTTTCAAATTTAGCACTTTCCGCCCTATGTTTTTTATTGTGTGTTAGCTGCTAACCTTATTTGTCACTATTCGGGGTTGTTAGTAATTTTATATGAATAATTAAATGCAGTTGCATTCTCATCTACAGGTTCTATTTTGTCTAATTTTCTTAATTTCTGAAATGCCTTTTTAATTTTATTAACATCATCTTCTCCGCTTAAATCTCTTACTATCCGATTCGTTATAGTTCTATTCTCAGAATCCTCTGAATGATAATTTAGAATCACGAAAGCGCATACTTTGGCAGAAGTAACCGTTTACTTTTAACCAAGGCCACCTTTCCCGAAAAAAGATGACCTTGATTGCTTTATGTTTGAATAGATATCTAGTAATCCAAAGTAATGATCCTGCCCTCTGTGAAATCAAAGAATTTGTCCTTCTGAGCTACCTGTACGCCTTCGATCAAATCTTCAGGAGCAAAACCCGCTATTTTCAGACAAGTAGGACAAGCATATACACCAACGCCTTTGTCCACCAGTTGCCGTACATAGGTTTGGAATGAATCAAAATCGGCATAATTCATATCCTTGGCATCCTTCACCAGTAGCTCCACGGCATGAATGTCCATATAAACCAATACATCCTTATCTTTTGACATCATCATAGCCATTTTCAAAGGCATCAGCACGCTATGTGGATCGTTGTAGCCTTCGGTAATGTGAATGAAAACTCCGTCTTTGGGTTTTTGCAATTCAGGAGCAGGTTGCTTATCCTGAGCCATTGCATTGGTAGTTGAAGCATTTTGATTGCATGAAAACATCATGAATCCCGCGAGCAGTAGTAAACCGAATTGTTTCATTGTGGATATTTTTAGTTAGAGATTGTTTCTAGCTGATTGGCCTTTTTCTCCAACACTATCGTTCGAATAAAAGTTGCTCAGATCATTATGATTTAAATCAACACTATATAAATGAAAAAAGGCGCGGAACTACCCGCGCCTACCACAAAAAAACAGCTAATTTATTCTGAGTTTATTTCTTGATTATTCCAATTTGTCAAGCCCGCCTTTTTACCCTGAATCTAAATGAAAGGCGGTAAATCAATTTGCTCCCTTCATCCCGATAGCTATCGGGAGGGTAATCCAAATTGATTTTTAGTTTCACTACCGGATTATTCGGCTTTCAAAACCCGGATGCCATAACCCTGAGGGTCGTGTGGAGGCTCAGAGTTCCAGTCTCTGTAAGAATGCGAGCCGTCGGTTTCGTAGTAAATCCTGTACTCACCAGCAGGCAAAGTCAGGTTCTCTACGGCAATTCGGTTTTTGCGGGCTCCTCCGGCATGATCGGTATCACCATACTCCATTTCCCAGATGATTTTGCCGGTATCCATGTTTCTGATCCAGCCATAATCAAACATCTTGTAATCCTGGCCTTCACCCATGGCTATGACGGTAACCCTGGTTTCCTTGTCAAGGATAAATGACTCTTTTTCGTACTCATCATCACCTACCATTGTGATCTCAGCGATCACATCTTTTGATCGGTAATCCCGTGGATCAAAAGAGCTCACATTATTGAGGTCAGACTCATCGGTAGCCCAGATGGTAATTCCATAGCTTTCTGCTTCAGCCGGACGGCTTGAGTTCCACGAGCCATAAGCATGCGAACCATCAGTGCTGTAGTAAGCGATATAATCACCTTTTGGTAAGTCGATCACGTCTTCTGCTCTTCGGTTCTTGCTGGCTCCACCTGCATGTTTGGTGCGGTAGCCTTTCATTTTCCAAACGGTCTTTCGGGTATTGGCATCCACTATCCAGCCATAGTCTGCCATTTCCTCCTCATCGTCATCCCCCTCTCCAATGCAAAGTATACGCACATCCATGTCTCTTTTGAGAGTAAACCCAACAGACTCCAATTCATTGTTTCTTACCCTGGTTATTTCAGCAATTGGTGTCACGATTTTCGGAGGATCGTATTCAGTAAATTTCTTTGCATCCGCTGAAGACTCAGGTGTGACCGTAATACCCCAAAATTGCGGATCGTCCGGCGGCAGGGAGTTCCATCTTTCGTAAGAGTGTGTGTCGTCAGTGCTGTAGCTCACCAGGTAGCTGCCTTTCGGCAAAGTGATCACTTCGTCTACTTTCAGGTTTTTATCAGCTCCGCCAGCAAAGTCAGTGTTTCTGTAATTCATTTCGAAAACTCGCTCACGTGTGGCTGCATCAATGATCCATGCATAGTCGAAAGTTTCATCTTTGCGGCCTTCACCAATGGCATAAACCCGCATTTTGGCCTCTCCGGTGAGCGTAAATCCCTGCTCAAAGTGTTCGTGATCTTCAGCACGAGCAAAGTATATTTTTGATTTTTGAACTTGTTTCTGGAAAAGGTCATCCACATCTACTTCTTTCAAACCTGAAGCAGCAACTTTTACAAACAGATCTTCCTGCATGCCATATTGAAACTTTTGCTTGTCACGGGAGTCAAATATTTCGTCCAGCAAGTCATCGAATGAATTGATCGTCCACTCGCCACTCCAGCCTCGGTTGTCATAGGCTCCGGTAAAGTACAGCTCGTAGTTACCAGCCTTCAATGGCACATCAACAGAAAAGTCAAAGAAGCCATTCTTTTCTCTAAAATCACGGTAACCTTTGAGTTCATCAAACAAATGCCAGACCACCTCTCTGGTATCTGAATCCAGGATCCAGGCATAGTAAATAAGGATTTTGTAGTCATCTCTGAAGACCCCTCCGGATCCATCGATTTTCACGGATTGATCTGTAGATAGTGTGAAAGCTTTGATTTCCAAATCTCTGGGACGGATGTCGCCGATAGATACAGATTGCCCAATGGCATTGCTCAGTAGTCCCAGTGTTAATAGCAGAATAGAAGCAGAAATTTTCATTTTACTTACGATGATTATTTGGTTCGGACACACTATGCCAATTTTTGTGCCGTAATCAGAAAGCGGCCAAAATCGCAATAAAAGCACTTTTAATAAAAACAATATGATCGAAATCGGTCACTTCTGTCCTTTTGTGGGCAGTTTTGGGCTTTGGGTTTTGGGTTTTGGGTGTTTGGTTTTGCCGCCCGCCGAAATGAAATGCAGGAGGGGTATTGGGTATTGGGTATTTGAATACTTTAAAACCAAAACCTCATCAAATACTTCCAAACGCCAACAGAAGTGAAAGCTCTTATAAGTGAAGGAAAACTGGAAATGATTTTTTTTGACCGAATCAGGTAATAGGCTTTCAGCAAACACAGATAGCTGCGCTCAAAACGCGTTTTTAACAACCCGGAAGATTCTAACCTCCAGATAAACATTAATGCGTTTTCTAACTTCACTTCCTGATCATGGATTCTATATTTTGCTCCGGTGAAATCAGCTGTTTTCATTTTCACACCAGCAGCTCTCAACTGCATCATCAGCCAGCGATCTTCTCCATATCTGAGGTTTTCCGGGAAGGAATACTTTTCAAAAACCGATTTTCTAAAGATCATGGAATGGATTGCAGGACAGTAGATCAGGAAATAACCCGGCTCTGATACCGGTTGGTGATGGTACCTATTGAGGTGATAAGTAAAGAGTTTATTCGTCTTTCGGAATGATGGTAAGGAATGATTGTCTGTGAAAAGCTCCGATTTAGCAATGAGGACTTCTGTATCAGGCTCAATTTCTTTAGCTGCCAATTCAAAAAAGTCTGGTATCAACAGATCATCATCATCCAGGAAAACCACATAGTCTCCTATGGCAGACTTCAAGCCATAATTACGAGCCGCCGACACACCTGAGTTTTTGTCCAACTGAATGAATCGAACAGATTCAAACTTCGAAACTATTGCTTCTATTTCTGCCCGAGCATCACTTTGTGATCCATCATCTATCACCAATATTTCAGGCCTGGGTATTTGCACCAGAGCGGACTGTATAGCTTCTTTCAAAAAAGCTACCCGATTACAAACCGTGATGACGACTGAAAACTTCAAAATTCCATCTTTTTAGATGACCGAAAAAGAACAAATCCGTACATAATCGAACACTCTAGTAATGAACAATGATTAAAAACAATCACTAAATCAATGACTTATCTTTTTGGCACGTGAGTTGACTCTTTCCAGCAAATTAACTGAAAAGTAAGATGCTAAAAGTATATTTCAACATTGCGCTTCGATCACTGCTAAAAAATAAGTTTTTCTCATTTCTCAATATCTCCGGACTTGCAGTGGGTATTGGCTGTGTGCTGATGATCTACCTGTACGTGAATCATGAGCTTAGCTATGACAACCACATTCCTAATGCTGACAGGATTTACAGGGTCAATACCAAAGGGAAGTTTGGAGGAAGTGATATACATCTCTGCATTGTCAATGCATCTATGGGTCCAATTATCATCAATGACTTCCCGGAAATTGAATCTTATACCCGGTTCCGTGAAAACGGATCTCAGATTATCAAGTATGGTGAAAATTCGATCAAAGAAGATCATGCAATATTTGCTGATTCCAACTATTTTGAATTTTGGGGAGCTAAAATGCTTGAAGGTAATCCAAAAACAGCACTGAAAGACCCCAACAGCCTCGTTCTATCTGCACAACTTGCCAAAAAGATCTTTGGGGATAAAGAGGCCATGGGGGAATATGTGAAGTTGGCTGGCAAGTACGAATACAAAGTCACTGGTATCATGGAGGCAATGCCTGACAATACTCACTTTAAGTTTGAGGCATTGATGAGCATGGCTAGTCTGGAGGAGGCCAAAGAACTGCCCTGGTTAAACATCAACTTTCACACTTACTTTAGATTAGTACCTGGGGCTTCAGCCGCAGGACTGGAAGCCAAATTCCCTGCGATGATCGAAAAATATATTGGCCCGGAGTTACAGTCGATCATGGGTGTGTCGTTGGCCGATTTTAAAAAATCTGGTAACGATATTGGGTACTACTTGCAACCTCTGAAAGATCTTCACTTACGGACCACTGCTGAAGGCGGATTTGATCGACAGGGAGATATCAAATACATCTACATTTTCTCTGCCATTGGTTTGTTCATTCTTACCCTGGCTTGCATCAACTTTATGAACCTGGCTACTGCTCGATCAGCCAACCGCGCCAAGGAAGTAGGCATCAAAAAGGTAATGGGTGCCTTGAGACACCACCTGGTCAGCCAGTTCATTTCTGAATCGACATTGATAGCTTTGATCTCTTTGATTGGTGGAATTGGGCTAGTGTATATCAGCTTTCCGTTTTTCAATGAAATCGCAGGACTTCATCTTTCCCCGGAGGCATTGTATCAGGCAGACGTCATATTCTTTATGGTGCTGTTGGTTATTTTTATAGGCATAGCTGCAGGTAGCTATCCGGCGTTCTTCTTATCCCGCTTTCAGCCTGTAAAAGTGTTGAAAGGCAAGCTCTCCGGAGGTGCCAAAAGCAGCGCTTTGCGTAGTGTGCTGGTCACTTTTCAGTTTGGAATATCCATCTTCCTGATTATCGGCACATTGGTGGTATTTAACCAACTGCAGTACCTACAGAATAAAAAATTAGGTTTTGACAAAGATCAGATTATCATCCTCGAAAACACTTATATGCTTCGTAATAGCATTGAAGCATTTCGAGATGAAGTCTTGCAAAGCACGGCTTTTAAAGATGCCACGATCAGTTCTTACACACCATCCCCGGCAACCTCTAACTGGGTAACTGCCTTTTGGGAAGGTAAAACAGTAAATAAGGAAAATACCTCCACTATGAGTTTCTATCAGATAGATGAGCATTACCTTTCTACCTACGGAATGGAACTCACCACAGGCAGGAATTTTGATCCGTCTATGTCCACAGACACAGCTGCTGTGATCATCAACGAGGCTGCAGTCAACCGGTTTGGATTCAAAGATGATCCTGTTGGAAAATACATCAGTCACTTCAATAACCTGAATGGAAATGCTCAATCCATTTCTACATTGAAAGTAATTGGTGTAGTTAAGAACTTTCATTTTAAAGATTTGAAATCTGCTATTCTGCCACTGGTTATGGCTTATGAACCCTCTGACGGACGCATTTCTTTTCGAATCAATACGGATGATTACAATGCGGTAACAGGCTTGTTAAAAGAAAAATGGAATGAATTTGCACCAGGCCAACCATTCGAATATAAATTCCTGGATCAGACACTTCAATCGCAATATGAAAATGAACAAAAAGTGAGTGAGCTCTTCGAGATTTTTACCGGGCTAACCATTTTCGTGGCCTGCCTGGGACTCTTCGGTTTGGCTTCTTTCACCACAGAGCAACGCGCCAAAGAAATTGGAATACGCAAGGTCCTTGGAGCTTCTGTATCAGGGATTGTGGTTTTGATCTCAAAGGATTTTATGAAGCTAGTATTGATCTCATTTATTTTGGCAGCCCCATTGGCGTATGTTTTTATGTCGTCATGGCTGGAGGATTTTGAGTACCGCGTTTCCATCAGTATCTGGATTTTTGTAGGTGCCGGAACAGCTGCATTCCTGATCGCCTGGCTTACATTGAGTTATCAATCTATCAAAGCCGCAATTGTGAACCCAACCAATTCCTTAAGATCGGAATAAGTTTTAGTAAAAAATTTAGTTGAAAGCCCGCTTCCGAGTGGGCTTTTTTTATGCATTGTTATCTACTAATAATGAACCGAAAATGGTTGATTTGTAGTTGAGAAAAACAACATGGCCGATTCGGAAAAAATCATATTGCCTCCCAAGTATTACCTGGACTACTTTCAGTACTTGCTGGATTTTATTCAAAATGGTTCAGCGCATTTGCTGGGAGATCAGGACAGAGATTTTATCCAAACCTTTGAGGCTCTCAGTGAAGATGCCCGCTGCCTGATGGTACGCATGATGAATCGTAAAGGCGAATATTTCCGGTTGGAGAAATTCACTTACGAAGAAATCGAGAACATACCTCAAGCTGCTGAAGAACTGGTAGAAGCCGAACTGATTTCACTGGAGCCTCCGGATGATTTTTTGCTTTTCCGATTGTTTACAAAAGCCGAGCTTGACAAGCTTTTTCCAGACAGAGAATTCTCCAAAAAGAAGAAAGATGATATCCTGATCGAATTAGCTGAGGAGAATAACCCCGAAGATTATCGAACACTCCGAAGCAAATACACGATCATGCACTTCCTGGAGCAGGAACAGATCGAGTATTTAAAGCTGCTGTTTTTTGGGCATGCACACGGCATGATGACAGAGTTTGTCATTCGGGATATTGGTAATGTGAAACTTGAAAACCTCGACAACCATACATTCACTCCCTGGTTTGATTCGGAGGCCGAAGCGAGATCTGTCTTCCATTTATACCAGTGGGATCGAACCATCCGACATGCGATTCCGGTGTTGCTACCGGAAGAAATCCTGGAACTAGTCAGTGTAGTCAACTGGAGCAACTTCCTGCAACATCCCAAGTCCAGAAAGATCGGTGATAAGTTCATGCTTCGTCTAGGTGAATATTTTGAGAAAGCTGAATTCCCTTATGATGCCATCAATTTTTACAGCCTCGCCCGCAAGCATCCGGCCCGTGAACGAAGGATTAGAATTTTGGAAAAACTGGGAGAAGAAGACGCAGCTAGGGAAATTGCCGAAGTAGCACTGGAACATCCTTTCAATGCTACTGAAAAGATCTTTGCACAGGATTACCTGGCTAAGACCAGCAAGCGAAACTATCGCAGCACTACAGCTAAGATCAATACCAGCCCGGAAATTATCATTTCTGATCCCAAAGGTCATCGGGTAGAACAGCACGCACTGTCTTACTATGCCGAGCAGGGCTTTGAAGGTGCACATACGGAAAACTATCTCTGGCGCGGACTCTTCGGTTTGCTCTTTTGGGATGAGCTTTTTGACCAACAGCATGCTACGTTTCACCATCCACTCCAGCGCATGCCCAGCGACCTTCACAGTGAGGCTTTTTTCGCCAATCGTGGTGAACTTCTTCATAAGAAAACAGCCCAACTGAAAACAAAAAAACAATTGGTAAAAATGATCACTCAAACTTATCAGGCAAAAGAAGATATCAGCAATCACCTGGTGAGCTGGCACGAGTCGCTGCTCCCAACTATTGAAGCTTGCGTAAAACACCTTCCTCTGAAAAGCCTCTACGCCGTGATGCTGGAAATGGCTAAAAACATGAAAGACAATAGTGCTGGATTCCCGGACCTTTTTATCTGGACAGAAAAGACCTATCATTTTTACGAAATCAAATCACCCAACGATCATCTTTCTGCACAGCAGCTCTTCTGGATTGACTTTTTCAATAATCACAAAATCAAAGCGGATATTTTGAGGGTTAAGTATAATAACTAGTCCAAGTTTGTAAACTTAAGCTGGTCCAAGTTTGCAACTTGGACCTACTGATAAGAGGAAGTTTTTAACTTCAAAAAACCAATGTGTGATTCAGCCTAGCACAAGTTTGCAACTTGTGCTGATTTATAAAAAGAAGTTTATAAACTTCAAGAGAAACGGAAAAACACTCATATAAGACATTATTAAGTCACAGACTTAAACCTATCTTTTGACCTCAGTTGCAAACTGAGGCCAGCTACTAGCACAAGTTTGTAACTTGGGCTTACAGATAGTTAGAAGTTTGAAACTTCAGTCAAGAAATACCAAATCCAACAACCCTTTACCTCCTGCATAATCAATTGCACTGCTGTAAACATAATGTTCCGGTTCATAAACCAAACCAGCTCTAACCGGATTCTCATGAAGGTAATTCAAACGTTGATCCATCATTTCATTGCTGGTAAGTTCAATCGGATGATTGTCCTGCTGCCAAACCTGAAAGTTTTTATTGTTGGCATTTTGTTGTCCATTAGATTTAAACAACCACAACATCCAGTTCTTTCTACTTTCCTGAGTAGACTCCTGTGCAAATTCATATATACGCTTACTGGTGAATTTCTTCAGATCTCTCAGAATATCTGACAATCTGTAATTTTCTCTAGCTGAAGCTATTAGATGAACATGATTACTCATAATCACATACGCATGAAGGTCCAGTCCCTTTTCTTTTTGACAGTGGCGTAAGGAATCTATAACAATATCTTTTACTTCAGGCCTTGAAAGGACATCCACCCATTGAACTACTGCAAAAGTGATAAAGTGAATTGCTTGCTGATTGTAGATTGCATATTTATGGCCCATGATTCAATCTAACCTCCTAAACTTATTTTTGCAAATAACTAATATTATGACAATTCAATATTTAAGTCACAGACTTAAACCTATCTTTTGACCTCAGTTGCAAACAGAGGCCAGCGCCTAGCACAAGTTTGTAACTTGGACTTACTGATAAGAGGAAGTTTACAACTTTAGTAAATTGATCTGAATCAACTACCCTCAAACATCAAATTCTTTTCTAACTTAATCGCTCAATGAAGGACAAGCGAAAAATACTCATGCTAGGGTGGGAATTCCCTCCAAAAATCTCCGGTGGACTTGGTGTTGCCAGCCAGGGTCTGGCTGAAAGTCTGGTTAAATCAGGTCATGACATCACCTTTCTTTTACCTAAGAAATCCAAAAAACAGGTAAGTCAGCATGTGAAGCTGGTAGATGCATCCACATTGAAGCCTGATCTGGATTTCTGGAAAGAAAAAAAAGTTGCTACCGAAATATGGCATGAAATAGAAATTGGAACACGTTTATTGCCTTATCTCCCCCCTGAAACTTTTCAAATTGCCCATGAAAAGCAAAAGGTAGTCGAGTCATTGGAAGCAACACAAGAGTCCGAATTATTGGAACATCTGCCCCTCACCGGAAGCTATGAAGCGGATCTTGGTGCTGAGCTGATCAAATATGCACTGCTATCTGTGCAGGTGGCGCGAAAGCAAAAACCAGATCTGGTGCATGCTCATGACTGGATCACTTTCCGTGCTGGCACAATGATCAAAAAAATACTTAAAAAGCCACTCTTCCTCCATGTTCATTCTACAGAGTATGATCGCAACAGCATTCATGCTCAACCTTTTGTGGTGGAGGAAGAACAGAGGGGTTTTGATGCTGCTGATCATATATTTTGTGTGAGTGAGAAGTTGAAAGTAACGATTTGTTCACAATATGGCATTGATGAAAAAAGAGTCACCGTAGCTCCAAATGCGATCAACCAGGCAAGTGCCGAATCCAGCTCCAAAAGAAAACCCAAGACGCTGGCATTCGTCGGTCGCCTGACTGCCCAAAAGAGTCCGTCTACCTTCATTGACATAGCTCGTGACCTGACTTCCAGAGGACATAATTTTCAATACTTAGTCATCGGAGATGGTTATTTGCGTGGAGCATTGGAAGGGCGGGTAAAAAGCTCCAATTTCTCCAATTTGATTACTTTCACAGGCTTTCTGGAACGTACTGACTTGATGAAAAAGCTAGGAGAAATTGATCTTCTGGTAATGCCTTCTGCTTCTGAACCATTCGGTCTGGTAGCACTGGAAGCCATCATGAAAAAAATCCCTGTAGCAGCTGCTAGTGGATCAGGAGTTGGAGAATTCATTCCAAGTATGCCTCATGTGGATCGCTGGGATCACTATTCTTACATCCGATTAATAGAACAGCTAATGACTGATTCTGACTACCGTGAAAGTGTTGTGGAAAAATGTTATTCAGAAGCCAGCAAACTCACCTGGGATAAAACCGCAGAAGTGGTTGAGAAGTTATATAGGAAGGTGCTGAGATAGTATGGTTTAATCAAATCTAAATCTCCTTACCCAACTAACATATGCCAGCAAACCAAAGAACAAAATTGCAATTGAAAGGGTCGGAACTCCCCAATAAAAATTAACTTCTCTTCTGATTTGAGTATTCTTATTGTAATCCTCCAAGTGAAGAATTTCATGCTCATCAACTTTCAATACCAGTATTTGTGGATTAGCTCTTGCTGCTACAAATTGATTTAATATATAATCCCAAAACCCAGGATTTTTTACATCTTCAATCTGTGCCCTGGTTGTTCCAACTGCAATACTCTCCCCACACTTTAAATATTTTTCACCGTTTACTGCTAGTAATGTTCTATATGAGGTTCCAGAAATTTTAAAGCGATACTTGTACCGATCTATTTCAATAAGATAAAACTGCTGTTTTCTCATTCCTCCTGTCTCTGCCTTCTTGACATAAGAAATTTTACCTTGGAACCAGATAATCTGTGATTGCTCAACACCTTCTGCAAAATATGCTTGAAAAGTTGACCACTCTAGAAGTGACAAGAGAAGAACAGCTATGATAGAGGAATAAAAAAGTCTAATTTTCTTTGGGTCAGGGGCTGTCTGCATCAAGATTTATGTAATCGTGTAAGGCTAACAACTTAAACCGAACAAAAAAATCTCATATTATCAATACCTCAACCCCAACTTCTTATAGATAAAATGCATCAGCCATGCCGGACCAATCAACAGAAACTGAAGATCTTTGAAGAAAGAAGGTTTTTTCCCTTCCACATTGTGTCCATAAAACTGTCCAATCCAGGCCAACACAAAAATGGTTAGACTTACTTGCCATACCGGAAAAGGTATATTCATTTCCATAAAGTGGATGACAGTGAGGCATAGAAGTGAAAACAACGTCATGCCAATGGCTAGAGGAAAAGATAGCGTCATATAGTACAATACCGTCACAAATAGCAGAATAGAAGCCCAGTTATTAAAATGGCTCGTACCAATTGTATATCTCAGGCTATCGGATGGTATGGACCAGATCATCCCTACAATACTTAGAAAAATAAAGGGTACACAGATCCAATGAATCAGCTTATTTGTGGGGTTTTGGTGACTTTCACCATACTCATTGAGTAGTCGATCTATTTTCCTCATTAATTTTGGGTTTATTAAATATATACGTCGTTTTGCCAATTCCGGACATTGCCATCTACCCAAAAGCGTATGACAAAAGGATGATCAGGAATTTAGCTTGGTCAAGCGACCTACTTAGCAAATTAAACAACAAAACCCGATGGTAAGTTTTTGGGAACAACAATCGTTGCTACAATATGATGTAATAATCGTAGGGGCCGGCATCACTGGGCTCTCCACAGCTGCTTCACTGAAGGAATCTCAACCAGACCTTAATATCCTGGTCATTGAAAGAGGTACTTTACCTAGCGGTGCCAGTACCAAGAATGCTGGTTTTGCATGCTTCGGTAGTATTTCAGAACTCGCCGGAGACCGCAGAGCACTTGGTGATGATGGAATGGTGAAGCTAGTCAATCGCCGGTGGAAAGGTCTCCAAAAGACCATCAACCGACTTGGTGCAGAGAAGATCGGATTTTTACAAAAAGGTGGCTATGAACTACTCAACAACCAGAACATTCATCACCTGGAAGCTATTGACCAAGTAAATGACCTGCTTTCTTCGGTTTTTCCGGAAATTGTTTTCACTGTTGAAAATGAAAAAATTAAGGAGTTTGGATTGGGACAAACTCAAAGCCTGGTTTATAACCAATACGAGGGACAGCTTAATACAGGTGAACTTATAAGAAATCTGTGGCTTTATTGCAGCCAGCTTGGCATACAGATCATCACAGGAACCGAAGTAAAGCAAATTCTGCCAGATGGAGAATTTACAACCATCGTAACGCCCAATTTTCAGTTCAAAGCCAGAGCTGCTGCACTTTGCACCAATGCCTTCACCCAAAATTTTATGGATATTGATCTGTCACCAGGACGAGGTATGGTCATGGCTATTACGCCCTCAAAACCCTTAAAGCTTTCTGGCACTTTTCATTACGATGAAGGATATTTTTATTTTAGAGATTTTCACGGAAAACTCATTTATGGTGGGGGTCGCAACCTTGCTATGGAAGATGAAACCACCACAAGCTTCGGAATCAATGCTAAAATTGAAGCACGACTACACCGCGATTTAAAGGAAATCATCCTACCAAACACTGATTATCAGGTAGATATGAAATGGTCCGGTATTATGGCCTTTGGCCCAACCAAAACACCAATTTTAAAAAAGACGGAAGACGGTCTATTCGTAGGAGTTCGCCTTGGCGGAATGGGAGTAGCACTGGGAAGTCTACTCGGCGAAGAACTGGCGCAGTTGATCATTTCTGACCGTTTTTGAAATTTGTGTTATCTTTTCGTTTTCCAAAAAACAACGCATGGCGATTAAGCGAGAACCTACCCTATTAGAAGCTTTCATACCAGTAATTTTTCTTATAATACTACTCTCAGTCAATGTAGGCATTTTTGGAGATGCCGCATTGGATGGTTCCAATCAAATTGTGTTGATCTTATCCGCTTCGGTTGCTGCTTTGGTTGCTGGCAGACTGGGCTATCGCTGGGATGAAATTCAGGATGGAATTGTAAAAAGCATCAGTTCTGCCATGACTTCCCTGTTGATTCTTTTATTGATTGGCTCGCTGGCCGGCACGTGGTTGCTGAGTGGCATTGTTCCGGCAATGATATATTATGGACTTCAGATACTGAACCCAAAAATATTTCTGGTAGCTGCTGCGATTGTTTGCTCTATTGTGTCAATAGCAACAGGAAGTAGCTGGACCACCGCTGCTACAGTAGGAATAGCACTGATTGGAATAGGAAAAGCATTGGGTATTTCCGAAGGAATGATCGCTGGAGCTATTCTTTCCGGAGCCTACTTTGGTGATAAAATGTCGCCTCTTTCTGACACTACAAACCTGGCTCCAGCAATGGCTGGGACTGACCTGTTCACTCATATCAGGCACATGGTAATCACCACCGTTCCTTCTATACTGATCACTCTGATCATTTTTCTTATACTTGGCTTCACTCAGGACACTACCGGTGCCGCTGTAGACACAGGTGTAATCCTATCAGCCATTTCTAATAAATTCCACATCACTGGCTGGCTGTTTATTGTGCCAGTCGTGGTAGTTGTGTTGATCGTGAAAAAAATGCCAGCTATTCCTGCTTTGCTTGTAGGTACACTGCTGGGATCAGTATTTGCTTTGATATTCCAGCCCGACCTGGTTGCTGAAATTGGTGGTAGCATGACTGCCGAAGGAATGTTCATTGGCACCATGAAATCATTATACGGAAGCATTTCAATCACCACTGACCATGAAATGGTCAACGAACTACTAAGTTCCGGAGGTATGGCTGGAATGTTAGGCACCATCTGGCTGATCTTATCTGCCATGATTTTTGGCGGAGTAATGGAAGGATCAGGCATGCTCAAAAGAATAGCTAAAGCAATCATTAGTTTGGTCAACAGCACCGGTGCACTGATAGCTTCCACAGTGGGCACCTGTATATTTTTTAACATAACTGCTTCTGATCAGTATCTGGCCATTGTAGTACCTGGTCGTATGTATGCTGACATTTACAGACGTAAAAACCTTGCACCGGAAAACCTGAGCCGCACACTGGAGGATTCCGGAACGGTTACTTCAGTACTTGTGCCCTGGAACACTTGTGGTGCCTACCACAGCAGTGTACTTGGTGTATCCACCCTCGTTTATGCTCCCTATTGTTTTTTCAATATTTTGAGCCCGATCATGACAATTTTTATAGGTTATATCGGCTACAAAATCAAAAAACTAAATCCCGAAAAGTAATAGTCCCATGTTTGCAACCTCAATACCAAAAGAAGAAATAAAGCATCTGCCACTAATCCGATTTGAAGGTGAAACTCACCTGATCGAGACTCCTGAACAACTTAAAGAAGCAGTGCAAGTTTTAAGTAAGGAAACACTTTTGGGTTTTGATACGGAAACCAAACCAACCTTTAATAAAGGTGAATACAACCACACGGCTCTGATTCAGCTTTCAACACTTGATGACGCTTACATTATCAGAATCAATGGCATGGGGATTTCTGATGAACTCAAGGGATTACTTGAAAACAAATCCGTTCAAAAGATCGGGATCAGTATACGTGATGACCTAAAGGAACTTCGTGCGATCAGACCTTTGAAAACGGGAGGATTTCTGGACCTTAATGATGTGGCTAAAGACCTTGGCGTCACGCAAATCGGGATGCGTAGCCTTACCGGAATTTTCCTAAAATCAAGAGTATCTAAAAGTCAGCAGACCTCTAACTGGGAAGCCAAGGAGCTAAGTCCCGGGCAAATTTCTTATGCAGCCACTGATGCATGGGTGTGCATTAAGATTTATACCATGTTGCAGGAGAAAGGGTATGTTTAGTTGGTGAGTTGAACAAGTAAGATTGAAAAGCAAAAAGGCCGAAAGCTACACCTAGAAAACGACAACCTACTCAACAGTAAACTTCACATTCATCAACTCCAGTTTACTCTCCAGAGGCGCTACATCTTCATCCTTCAGCCAGCCAGTAAATTCGCAATCAGAAGTGTAAATTTTATCCTCATAATCAATCATGAATTCAGAAAGTGCGCGCTCTACTTCGCTTGTCTGGTCATAGTCAAATTTGAGTCTGAATTTAGTTTGTGAATAGACAACCTCGGTTTTAGCCTTTGCCAGAGCATCTTCAGCGGCCGTTTTGTAGGCATTGATCAATCCTCCCACTCCAAGCTTGGTACCTCCAAAATACCGGACCACCACCACCAGACAATTGGTCAACTCTTTGGAGCGAATCTGCCCTAAGATTGGATCACCAGCTGAATGATTGGGCTCACCATCATCATTAGCACGATAGGATTGAATTTTCAGTCCAATGATATAAGCATAGCAATGATGGCGAGCATCATAATACTGTTTTCGCAAATCATCTAATCTTGCTTTGATCTCACCCTCTGACTTCACATGGTAAGCAAAAGCCAGGAACTTGCTTCCTTTCTCTTTGTAAAAACCCTCGGTAGAAGAAACTATGGTTTGGAATTCATTGATCATGAGTCGCAAATATAACCTGTGTAGAATATCAGGGTTAAAGATGCTTCTTTAGCTTCTTGGCCTCATGAATCAAATCTTCAGCCTCGCTATTATCTATTACCTGATCAAGGTTGTATTCAGCTTTTTCACGAAATCCTCTCTTTGCGTAGATTCTGCCAAGGCCAAGATATGCCAGGTAGCGATAATACTCTCCATGACCAACAATTTCGGATCCGGCCCTGATACCTTTCTGGTAATAAACCAGCGCCTTATCCTCGTTTTTCTTCACCTTTTCATGATACAATCCCCAAAAAGCGTCTCCAGCCATTTGGTAATAAGGTCTGTCAGAGGCAGCCAGCTCAGCAATGTATTCAACAGGTGCATTCACAAAATCTTCCTCTGTACTCAGAGATTCTAACAATTTGGCTTTTATATAAGGGTTTTGAGGATATTCCTTAGTCAATGTCCACAGATAATACTGGGCCTTTTGCGGCTTGTATTCATAGCGCAGATATACATAAGCCAGATACACATAAGCTTCCACCTTCGTGATAACTGCTTTCTCAGTAGCTTCTTTCATCTGGGCTATACCCAGCTCAATGTCACCGCTTCTGAAAAACCACAAAAACGGCTTATACACCGGATACTTTTCAGGGTATTTTTCTCTGAAATAATTATAAACCCCTGTAGTTAGTAAAAATTCTGGCACTTCTTCGGAGAGCTCAAAACCTTTTTTGATCAGGTCATAAGCCTGACCCGCCTCACTCAATGCCTTCATATAATGACCATCATCTGCATAATACTCAGCCAATAGGCCGCGAGCTGCCATTTCAAAAAATATTGCTTCAGGGTGCTCCTGACGACCACCATCCAGATATGCGGCTAAACGAACCGTTTCCTTTAAATATCCACTAAATTCTTTGAAAACAGAATCCACTGTCACCACCGGAATATTCTGCCACAGCACATTCATTGCCTGCATCATAGGTACAGCAGGATGATCCGGCAACCTCAGCGCTACACTATCGATATACATTTGGGCCGAATCGGACTGTACATTGTAGATATAATCCACGCCAATTCTAACCAATCGAATATTCTGAGGATTATCGAAAAGCTGAGCACGAGCATGCCAGCAATTGAAGAGTAAAATGGCGATGATTACTTGTTTCAATTTGTGAAATGAAAAGAATATTTTGTACAAAAACCAGAGTAATTTAATTCAAACGCAATAGAACCGGAAAGTTTCACCTGACTAACTTTGAGGACACACCCTTTTAACAAATGGATGGTTTATGCAGAAAACACCCTCAGCCATGATTTATTGTGATCAGGACTATGCGCGGGTGCAATTGTACACCAATTATTTCCGTTATCAGACAGATTCCGCTCTATTTTGCTTCGAAATTAAGAAGGATTATGGGATTAGTCTGCCTAAAAGTCCGGTTGGTGGATTTTGTTTTTTTGGTGAAAATCAAAGAAAAATCATCCAGGAAATCCAACAGCTTGAAACAGAGCTCCATAAGCATGATGTGAACAAGTTAAAAGTCACAACCACTCCGGAATATTATCCAGGACACATTACCAAAGACGTGATGTTAGCTGCAGGTTTTCAGGAAGAAGTGTCAGAGATAAGTCATTTCATATCTATTGAGAACAACAAATGGACCCATCGCTTACATCCAATGGAAAAAAGGATTTTGAAGAAGCGCACTGACTTCACTATTTCTCCAGATCAAAATCTGGAAGAGGTTCACGAGTTCATTGCTCAATGTAGGATCGCTCAGGGATTGACCATCAGTATTGAACTTGAAATTTTCTTAAATCTCTTTGAAACTTTTCCTTCCGCCTACAAGATCTTCTCTGCTCGTAAGCATGGCAAACTTATTAGCGCAGTGGTAACAGTGGCTGCTACGGATCAGATTGCTTATTATTTCCTGCCAGCTACGGACCCGGCACACAAAACTGGCAGCCCAATGGTTCATCTGATCAACTACATCTGTGAATGGTATCAGCAACAAGGCTTCAAATTGCTGGATCTGGGTATTTCCTCAGAACAAGGCAAACCACAAACCAGCCTGATTACTTTCAAGGAAAGAATGGGAGGCATTCGTACTTCCAGAATCACTTATACCAAAGACTTATAAACTTCTTCCAATTCACCGATCACCTTTTTGGTGCCAAAATTGGTTTCGAAAGCCTTTCTGACAGATTCCTGTGAATATGGATTCTCGTTAGCCAATGATTGTAGTCGCTCTGCCAACACCAAACTATCTGATCGAACAACTTCACCCAAACCCGGAAGTATCAATTCTTCCGCTCCAGCCCAGGCAAAAGAAATAACCGGCACACCACAAGCCATCGCCTCCAACATAGCCACCGGCTGGTTTTCATGATGGCTGGTATTGATCAGCACAGTTGATTGCTGCAAAGTCTCTCGAACCTGCTCCTGATTACATTCTCCGAGCCATTCAATTTTATCAAGTCTTAGCTTCATGGCATTTCTTTTAAGCGACTTTTCCTGAAAACCAGTCCCTATAATTTTGACCTCAAACTCAGCAATTCCTTCTTTCAGCAAACGCAAAGCCTCCAGCATTACCGGGTAATTCTTTTGTTCCTCTAATCGTCCTATAGCTACAATTTTCAACTTATCGGAAGAGTAAATACCAGGCACAAAAAACGAATCATCAATGAAATTGGAGACTTTTTTCGCTTCGATATCAAACTCACCCAATCGCTTTATTAAAGCATCGCTAACTGCCAATACTTGATTAGCCGCTTTCAATGGAGGCACAAGTGTCTTCCGAAAATCAGCCCGAAAAGAAGGCATCGGAAAAGGACTCATGTGCTCAGTAATCACAAATGGTATTTGATGTGTTTCTGCCAAAGCCTGAGCAATCGCTCCTGCCGGATAAGCCACGTGCGCATGAATGAGGTCGGGCTTTCCAAAATAAGCAATATGCCGTTGCAGACTTTGTTCCACCGCTTCGGTGATTCCCTTCAAATTTCCTCTTTTCAACTTGCGCGTCCAGGTGAAAGCCGGAGTAAAAAACTCAACACAATTGGTTTCCAGCATGTTGTCACGCTGCTTCAGAGGAAGCTTACCTCCGGCTCTGAAAAGATTGTCCAAAGGCCTGGAAGCTTTGAGCCAAAGCTTCGGCTCGTGCGATCCCCAAAGTCCAATGCCAATCTTCCAATCTGGTCGGTACTGTGCAATCAGACGTGATTGCTCTCTGAAAAAAATTCCGGTTGAAGGAAAAGCCTCAGAAGGATACCAGGATGGGATCACAAAAACATTCATACATAGTTGAATTTATGGAGACCTTTGTCAATGATTTTCATGACCGCCGCTAGTTCTGAATTAGTTAATCCATCTTTATAGTTACCCACCGAACTCTGAAACACAGGCTTTTTCAGGTTTTCATGAACGGGCAGATGATACATCTCAGCATTAGGAATGTGCTCATTGAAACCAAGCATTTGTTCCTCAAACTCCACTCCCAGATACTCACAAACAGCACTTAGTACTTTTTTTGGATCGGAAACCAATTCTTCGTATCTGATGAGTTTCACCTCCGTTTTGCTTCTCAAATATTTGTATTTGCTCAAACTGTGCATCCAGTGATTTGCAGCATTTTCCGGGTTTGACAAATCGCCTAACAGCTCAGCACCACCCTTTTTGTAAGAAGCCACCACGTCGCGTCCATCACGAACCAGAAACAAGTATTTGGCCTTTGGGAATGTGTTATAAACTTCCGGTAGGTAATAAGTGTTCAGAGGTGTAGTATCTCCCCATGTCTCAAAATCCCCGGACTGTTTGCCATAAAACCGGAACAAACTGTCGAGTAAAAACTGTAGGTTTTTGTGTTGCTTAGGCAAAGTATAAAGCTTCAGAAAATCAGGAAGATCTCTCACCGACCATGTATGGCTACCTCCACTCGGAATCAATTCGCCAGCAATAATTTTAACCAGATCACGCCAAATCGCAAAATTGTAATAGTGGAACTTGAAGATAGAAGGTCCAAGAAAATACTGTTCAGAAGGCAAAAAAAACTTGCTATGCTGATTGAGCATGCGATTGAGCATCGTGCTACCATTTCGACCCGAACCCAACACAAAAAATGGCTGCCGAACGGACGAGTCCTTGACGGGAAATTTTCTCGGTAGCATCCTTAAAAAATGAAACAATATGTGCGCCTGAAGCAGTTTGTTCATGCCTTTGTTTGGGTATGTGACAGCTAATTTGCTTTTTTACAATGATAAAGCCAATAAAAACGCTTCAATGTCTGCAAGCAAACTTTTTCGATGGACCTACAATGCCTTCCGCGCTGTTGGATTGATTCTCTCAAATCCAAAAAACCTCTACTATGTACTACACAATGAGGATGTTTTTGAAAAAGTTCTCGGACAGAAATTTCCGACATTCGTCAATGGTTTACCTCAGATTTCATTGGCTGACCTGACCAATTTGAAAGAACAGGAATTGAGGACTTACAGTTTCCTGGGTGGAACTTCCGAGCCAATTGACCTTATTCTTTTGAGAATTTTAGCTCAGAAATTCCAGAGTTGTAAGTATTTCGAAATTGGTACGTGGCGAGGAGAAAGTGTTACAAACCTGAAGGATGTTACTTCAGAAAGACATTCCCTCAACCTTTCCAGTGATGAGCTAAAAGCTCGCGGTTATTCTGATGAAGAAATCGCAGCTCAGGATTTTTATCTAAAGCATGAAGAAAATTTGATCCAATATAAATTGGATTCACGAGACTTTGACTTCAGTCGATTAGAAAAAATGGATTTGATCTTCATCGATGGAGATCACCACCGGGATGCAGTCGCTTCGGATACAAAGCAAGTCTTTGAACATTTGATTCATCCAAAATCCATTGTGGTTTGGCATGATTACAAACAACACTTTTCCAACACATGGTGGGAAGTATTTTTGGGCATTTTGGAAGGCGTCCCTCAGCAATTTCAAAACAGGTTATTCCATGTGCGCAACACTAATTGTGCTGTTTATTTACCTTTTGACATTAATGCCAAACCAGAGCAAAACCCCTGGCTTCCCGAGCTTAATTTTGAGGTAAATGTAAAATGGAAACAGCATGACTAAGCCGCCACTGGTTTCGGTGATTTGCCTCTGCTATAATCAGAAGGATTTTGTTGCACAAGCCATTCGTTCGGTGCTCGCGCAGACCTATCAAAACATCGAACTGATAGTAGTAGATGATGCCAGTACTGATGGCAGTAAAGAAGTCATCCGAGAAACGCTCAAAGACACCAATATTCAATTCATTGATATTGATGAAAATGTGGGCAATTGTAAGGCTTTCAATCAAGGTTATCGACTGAGTAAAGGCGAATATTTGATCGATCTGGCGGCTGATGACCTGCTGCTTCCAGCCCGTGTGGAACTGGGCATTAATGATTTTTCGAATGCTCCCGAGCTGGCTGGCGTGCACTTCAGCGATGCATTCATCATCAATGAAGCAGGTGAAATGCTAAATACCCATTATAATAGAACTCCTGATGGTCAGATCTCAGAATCCGTTCCGCAAGGCAATATTTACCAGGAGCTCATTGCTCGATATTTCATTTGTCCACCAACCATGATGTTTAAGCGTAAGGTACTTGACCGTCTCCATGGTTATGACGAAACGTTGAGCTATGAAGATTTCGATTTTTGGATCCGCTCTTCCAGGGACTTCCATTATTTATTTAGCCAGGCGCCTTTGGTGAAGAAACGAATTGTGAAAAGCTCCCTGAGTCAGCAACAAACAAAATTACGGAACAAGCATCTGCAAAGCACTTTTCACGTATGTGAAAAAATCTATGAACTAAACACTACCAAGGATGAAGACAAAGCATTGATAAGAAGGTGTGAACTGGAAATCAGGCAATGTTTGAAAACGCTAAACTTCAGTTTGATCAATAGTTATTTGCGGCTTAGAAAGAAAACTCAGCGGCGGTTATCCTCATCCTCCAGCATCGACAAATAGCTATAAAATCGCTCTTGGGTAATTTTCCCTTCTTCCAAAGCCGCATGGACGGCACAGCCAGGTTCATTGACATGTAAGCAATTATGGAACTTGCATTCGCCCAAATAAGCACGCATCTCTGGAAAATAATGCGCCAATTCATCTTTCTCAATCTCTGCCAGCCCCAGTTCTTTGATGCCTGGAGTATCTATCACCGCAGAATTTTCATCGATAAAAAACATCTCTGCAAAAGTAGTTGTGTGCACTCCCTTGTTGGCAAACGAAGAGATTTGGGCAGTTTTCTGATCGGCACCCGGAACGAGCAAATTGATCAAGGTAGACTTACCTGAACCGGAATGACCGGAAAGCAATGTGCGTTTTCCTTTAAAGACATTGCTCAATTCATCCGATAAATTTCCTTCGAGGAACGAAGCACGGAGACATGGATAACCTACCTTCTGCTCATAGATAAAACTCAAATAACCAGCCTCATCCAGTTCCTCCTCATTCAGCAAATCCATTTTATTGAAGATGATCACGCCAGGGATTCTAAAAGCCTCCAGAGTCACCAAAAAACGATCGATAAACCCAAGAGAAGTTCGGGGCTGCTTCAAGGTGGCAATCATCACCGCCTGATCCAGATTGGTGGCAATGAGATGATCGTGGTGTTTTTTACGAGGCGATTGACGAACGATATAATTTTTGCGTTCTATGATATCAACAATCACCCACTCATCCCGCTGGGGCTCCATAATCACTTCGTCACCGACCGCTATTGGATTGGTGATTTTTTTATCATCCAGCTTGAATTTGCCTCTCAAGCGTGCATCCATTTCCTGGCCATCCTCAGCCTTCACCCGATACCACGAACCCGTGGATTTGGTTACCAATCCCTTCATATCCCTATAATAATATCATTATCATCATCTCTACTGCCCAAATTTCTAATTTATTCCTAACAACCCCTCCGCCTAATGGCACCTCCCCTTTGAAAGGTGGGGTTCTAAAATATGTCCATCAAAAAAAAATCGAGTTTAACATTTATAGCTAAGTAATATTAACACCAGTATATTGAAAAACCTGAATCTATTTCAATCAGATATCCTTTCTAAAATGGCTTCCACTACTTTGTCTGTTGCTCCACTATGTGATTGCACATATTTCCGACTTGCTTCAGCAGCTTTGTCATAAGCACTGCCATCATTCAGCAAGAAATCTAATTGAACCTCAAGTTGTGGAAAATTTTCAAAAGTAAAACCTCCTCCTGCATTTTGCAGCTCATTGGCTTCCACAAATTTCTGGTTGGAAGGATGCGCTCCATAAAACACCGGAATGCCATAAACTGCCGGTTCCAATACATTGTGCAAAGCTCCCCGAAAGGCTCCTCCAACAATCGCAATATCTGCGTATCGATAAACCCGGGAAAGTAATCCCATACTATCAATAATAAGGACCCGATGTTTAGCTAAATCCTGACCTTCAATTTTTGAATAACAAATACTTCCTGACAACTCTGTATAAGGTTTGATTGAAACCTCATCCACATGATGCGGTGCAATGATGAATTTCCAATCAGGTTTTTGCGCTTTGACCAAAGACCACAAATGTTCCATATCAGATGGCCAGACACTTCCCAACACCATTATTTTTGCCTCTTGCTTAAAGCTCTCGATCAAAGGCAATGGCTCACTGTTTTGAGCGATTTCCAGCACCCGATCAAAGCGCGTATCTCCTGCTACTGTGAAATTGTCAATACCAGTCTTTAGGAGTAATTCACCTGAAGCTTCATTTTGCAAAAAATAATGGGTGATACTCTTCAACGCTGGCAAAAAGAACTTTCCAATTGGTTTGAAATAAAATTGATTTGGTCGGAAAATTCCTGAAATCAATAATGTGGGAATGTTCTGTGATTTGAGATTTGTGAGATAGTAATACCAGAAATCATACTTGACAAATACTGCCAAATCTGGTTGGACAATCTTCAGGAATCTTTCCGCATTGGTTGGAGAATCCATCGGCAGATAATGCACATAATCTACTGGGGCTTTGTCTTTACAGTGGAGATAACCGGATGGAGAAAAGAAAGTCAACAACAGCTTCACCTCGGGCTTTTCCTTTCTCAGTCGCTCCATCACCGGCCGGGCTTGTTCAAACTCTCCCAAAGAAGCTCCATGAAACCAGATCAACTGGCCATCGCGTGTTTTCAGGTCCCTTTCTAAACGCTCAAAAATCTGCTGACGTTCACGAAGAAAAAGCTTTGCGCGCTGATTCCATGGAGCCAATAAACGGATCAAAACAGTATACAACCAAAGACTCAAATAATACAGCAAAAGCATGGCTTAAAGCTAGCCTGAATAATTCAGGCCGAAGTGGAACGGATTACTTATTGAGAATCTTAAACGCATTGATAAGTAGGAGCAAAAGTCATGCATTGGATCATTTCAGACACTAAACACTCGTTGTGACGTGCCGCTCTACCTCAGGTCTCCATTGATCCTGGTTGGCCTTCATTTGGCTGAGTCTTTCCTGATAAAAAACTTCGTACCAAATTTCTTTATTGAAGTCACAGATGCGCTCATAAGTTTTCTCCGAATGGATCATAAGCCTGAGCATAAACGCTTCATTCGGTTGACGATGGCCATTCAGCACCTTACTCAGCAGCACAGGTGTAATATCTATGTCCCTGGCAAAATTGCTCCGCTTACTGTAAATCGTATCAATATATCCAGCCAAAAAATCCGTGAAGCCTTGCTCCTCTTTAACCTCCTGATGTTTGAGGAATCCCTCCATTTTGAGCTTCAGTTGCATCAACCTGGCTTTCATGATTTGTTCAGGGGAAATGTTCTGCATGCGCTGAAGCCTTGCCTCCATCAGTGTTTTCCCATCCTCCAATCGATCGTTCTTTGAATGATACCTAGAATCCACACCATATTCCGCTCCTTCTATTTCTTGACTATCCTTTTTATCCTTAATCATGATCATAGGTGTTAATTAAATTCATTGTTTCAGGAAATTCGACGCTAAGAGTTATACCACAAATTTTTCAACATAATGTCTGGCAATAGCCTCTTTCGGCTTTAAGGATACACATGCAAGTTCAGCGTATTCTCGCAATGCTATTTTTGAAACAAATGTCAAAAGGTTTCCTACTATGTTCTCATACTTTTTCAGATGGCCTTTATTCTCTTTTAAAACAGTAAGCAACCTCACATGTATCCTCCATTCTTCTGGCATTCGCTCCAATGATATAAGACCCTAAATATCAGTAGACTCAGCTATCACCAACTTATATACCTCCTGCTCCTTCTCTAGCCTCCAATCAAAGAAATACCTCGATTTTGTTATGCTCTTATAGTCCTTACTTTCAACTGGTTTGATTTCAACAATATGCTGTTCCCCAGTTCGAGTATCAACTATTACCATACTTTAAAGGCATTTAATTAGTTTCCAAAAAATGGAAATTAGCGAATTGAAATTTTACAAAATAAGGAAACACTAAGATCGCAAAAGCTTAGAAATATTGGCAAACTTATGACTCATTCTCCTACTTCACTATCGTAATCCAACGACCATCCTTATCTTTTTCACTGTCATAGACTGTTTGTTCATTTAACCAAACCTTCCCAACATATATGTCATTTTTCTGATTGACAACCGCACATTTTATGGTGTCAGTAGAATTTTCATCCCACTGAATAAGCGTCATTGGATTTTCGTCATTTCCTTCCACATTCGGGAACAAACGAAGGTAGGTTCCAAGATTTGTACTGATCACATCATATCCATTGGGATAATCCGCATAAGGTTTGTTGTAAAGTTCAGCCTTGCCTTCATTCACATAATAAACCTTGATTGAATCTGAATTAAGGTAATCTTCTGTATCTGGATCGAGAAGACTTTCTCCATCCGCATTTTGGACATTAATGTTTATATCTACGGAAACAACAGCGCAGCAATCTTTATTATGACAAGAAGATAGCAAAGCGATTAGTGCGAGTGTATAAATTATATTTTTCATAAATCTTCAGACAACCAATTCAAGGTAATGGTTGGATAAACTTAACAAATAACTCCAAGAAAAATCACTTTCAAGATGCCTTATAAATAAATTGTTATTTATAACTTTTCCATTATGAGTAAAAATCATCTAAATGTTTCGAAGTTTCTTCTGATTACCCTGAGTGCTTTAGCTATTTCCTGCAATCATCATAATGATGTAATGCATAAAACGGGCTCACAGTATATAAAGGGGGATTTACCTAATGAACAAATTGCATTCAATGATTCTACCGATACCTATTACATCAAGTACAGTAGTAGCCATTCTGAATCGTTGTACACTCAAAGTGTTACTTTCTCCAATTACACTGACTCTATCAATGCCTTTGATGCAGACTCCCTGGTAATTTTCTCCTTGGGTTTCAGTGAATCCTTTACGGAAGGGCAGCCAACGAACCAGGAGATTGATCAAATTTTCAAGGCAGGTCGTTATACCTTTCAAACCTCCGACATCAATGAAGGTCGTTCCGAAGGTGTTTCAATCAATTATTTCTCAGCCAAAAACGGTGATAACTGGACGAGTTATATCGGCAACAACGACAATTCATACTTTGAAATTCTAGAAGTGATAGATGACGAAAAAAAATACCCCAATTATCCAGCAGTATCAACACATAAAGTAATCAGAGGTCGGCTTAGTTGCAATCTGTATTTTGCGGAATTCAATGATCCAGAACATGACTTTATGGAAAAGATAGAATTGAAAAATGCCGAGTTTTATTTAAGAACAGCCATCTACTAAATAGGTGATCAATTGATTTAATTGGTCTTTATGAAAAAAGCCACTCCCTTTCGGAAGCGGCTTCTCATTTATTACCGAGTAACTATCAATTCTTATTCTACATCCACTGCATGTTCTTTGGCTTGCTTACCATAGGCAATTCTTGTGATCAACACATATAACACTGGAACCACAAAGATCGCCAGGGAACTTGCTGCCACCATTCCTCCGGCTACTGTCCAGCCAATGGTTTTCCGGGCTTCTGCACCAGCTCCTGTACTAAATGCCAGTGGTAATACGCCGAAGATAAACGCAAGTGAAGTCATGATGATTGGCCTCAATCGCAGCCTCACAGCCTCTAAAGTGGCCGGGATAATTCCCATGCCTGAATCCACACGCTCTTTAGCAAACTCCACAATCAGGATTGCATTCTTGGCCGACAACCCAATCAAAGTAATCAGACCAATCTGTGCGTAAATATTATTGGTAAGATTTGGCAAAAGCATCAATGTCAAAATCGATCCAAATGCTCCAACTGGCACAGCAAACAATACCGAGAAGGGCACAGACCAGCTTTCATACAAGGCTGCCAGGAAGAGGAACACAAACACGATGGAAATCGTGAAGATGATTCCTGTACTATTTCCAGCATTGATTTCCTCACGACTCATGCCACTGAACTCATAACTATAGCCATTGGGCAGTACCTGATCAGCCACTTCTCTCAGCGCTTCAATCGCCTGTCCACTACTGTATCCATTCATAGCACTTCCAAGGATTTCCGCAGAGCGATAAATGTTGTAATGCGGAATCACAGCTGGTGTTTCTATCACTTTTGTAGTAATCAGAGCACTGAGTGGCACCATCTCTCCCATGCTGTTTTTCACATAATATTTACCAATATCATTGATGCTTTGTCTGTACAAGGTATCCGCCTGGGTCACCACCCGGAAATTTCTACCATAAACATTGAAGTCATTGACATAACTACTTGCCAGCAAGGTGGACAATGTACGATATGCATCAGCCACATTTACCCCCATTTTCTTAGCTTTCTCTTTGTCCAGGTCCACCTGATAACTCGGTGTGCGACTATTAAAGAAGGAATAGGCCATGGCAATTTCTGGTCGCTGGTTGGCTGCACCAATGAACTTGTACATTACATTTTCAAACCCTTTGATGTCATCCGTACTGGTAGTTTGCAACAGCTCGAATGTAAACCCGGAAGATCGTCCCAATCCGGGAATGGCCGGAGGAGCAATTACGAGTACTCGTGCTTCCTTGATATCAGCGACCATTCCCTGAATCTGCCCCATGATCGCCTGTACACTCTCCGTCTCAGGATCACGATCGTGCCAGTGTTTCAACATCACGAAGATCGTACCTGTGTTGGATTTTTCAGAAAATGTCAGGATGTTCAATCCAGCCAACCCTCCTACTACATCTACCGCAGGAATGGACATAATGCGTTTTTGCAGCTCCAGATGCAGCTCAATGTTTCGCTCTGTGGAAGTACCTTCCGGCATTTCATAAGCCACATACATTCGTTTCTCATCTTCAGTAGGAATAAATCCTGTCGCCTTGGTTTGGAACATATAAACTAAACCTACAAACAACACCACGAGCATGATCAACACATAAGGCGTGCCTTTGATCCAGGAATGAACTCCTTTTGTATAAGAGCCAGAAAGTTTGGTAAACCACCTATTGAAGCGGTCAAAAAATTGATCCAGAAAATTCTTCTTTCTATCCTCATCAGTTGGCTTAAGCAAAAGCATGCTCAATGCCGGAGTGAGTGACAAAGCCACAAAAGCAGAAATCATCACTGAGATAGCGATGGTAATCGCAAACTGCTGATACAGTCGTCCAACGATTCCAGGCACAAACCCTACCGGCACAAACACAGCAGCCAAAATCAATGCAATAGCAACAACAGGACCGGAAATTTCCTTCATAGCTTTCACTGTAGCATCCTTGGCGGACATCTTATAGCTGTCCATATTGTGCTGAATGGCTTCCACCACAACGATCGCATCATCCACTACAATACCTATGGCCAACACGAATGCAAAAAGTGTCAATGTATTGATGGTAAAACCAAAAGGAACAAAAAAGATGAATGTTCCAATCAGTGAAACCGGAATCGCCAATATCGGAATGAGTGTTGCTCTCCAGTTTTGAAGAAAAAGGAATACCACCAACACCACCAAAAACAACGCCTCCAGCAAAGTGTGCATCACTTCGTTAATAGAAACCTCCACGACAGAAGTAGTCTCAAGCGGGATCAAATAATCAACATCCTTTGGAAAAGAAGCTTTCAGTTGCTCGAGTGTTTTCATCACACCTTCATTGGTTTCAAGAGCATTAGCTCCCGGCTCCAGATAGAGCAACATAAAAGCAGAAGGTTTTCCCATAATGAATGGGTGGTTTCCGTAGTTAAATTTATCCAGCTCCACTCGTGCAACATCCTCCAGATAAACCATCGAACCCGTAGCAGGATTGGTACGAATCACAATATTTTTAAACTCATCAACAGAATTGATGCGGCTATTACTCAACACATTGTATTCAAATATCTGGTTGTTCTTTTGAGGTGTTCCGCCTATTGTTCCTGAAGCAATTTGCAGGTTTTGTTCTGCAAGTGCTGCATTCACTTCTGCCGGTGTGATTTTCAGAGCCGCCAGTTTATCGGGATTTAGCCAGATACGCATCCCGAAATCATCGCCACGCGTAATAATATCTCCTACTCCCTTTACCCGAAGCATGGCATCTTTCAAATAGATATTGGCATAGTTGCCCAGAAAGGTTGCATCATGCGTACCATTCGGCGAAAAAAGTCCAATTACAAGAAATATACTCGGGTTTCTTTTACGTACTGTTAGACCAAGTCTCTTCACTGATTCCGGCAATGTAGGCTCAGCCACACTCACCCGGTTTTGCACATCCAGCGTGGCGATATCTATGTCCGTGCCCACGTCGAAAGTTACCGTGACTCCACTGGACCCGCTGGCCGTACTATTGCTGGACATATAAGTCATGCCCGGCGTTCCATTAATCTGGGTTTCTATGGCTGTGGTAGTCGTTTGCTCCACAGTCTGTGCATCCGCGCCTGTATAAATACCATTCACAGCCACTGTCGGAGGTGTAATGTCCGGATACTGCGATATGGGCAATGTATACATGGCTATCAACCCGACAAGCACAATCACAATGGATATGACCATTGCTGTGACGGGCCTTTTGATAAAAGTATCTGCAATCATTGAATATTTCTTTAATGTTTTAAATCAAAAAGGTTGAGAGCCACGTCATTAATCGATACTTACAGTTGCTCCTTCACGCAGCTTCTGCACACCTTCCACTACAATCGTCTCCCCAGTTTTCAAGCCATTTTCTACAATGATGTTTTTCCCAACCTGCTTGCCAAGCTTCACCTTTTGCTGAGATACCTTGTTTTCTTCCTGAACGGTGTAGACAAAAAACTCACCAAGCTGCTCAGTAATAGATTTATATGGAATCAGAATAGACTTTTCCTTTGTAGAAAGTACACGCAAAGTCCCTGTCATACCCGGCTTGAGTAAGGATGAAGCATTTTTAAATTCCACACGAACTTTGATCGTTCCAGTCATCGGGTCAACTGCCCTGTCCATAAAGCTGATGCTCCCAAAATGAGGATAAGCTTCACCATCAAAAACCAGTTGAAATACTGAATCTGTATTGTTTTCCTTATTAGCTAGAAATTTAGAAAACATGAATATTTCGCTTTGATCTATAGCGATATCCACTCCAATCGGGTCATTAGACGAAATGGTATTGAGCAAAGTCTGACCTGGAATAACCGCTGCACCAAGCTTCACCTGAGAAATACCAATCGTACCGTCAAATGGCGCCACAATGGTTGAATAGCGCAAACTTGTCTGTGTGTTTTGCACGGCTGCTTTTGCTGCTTCTACCTGCTTCTGAGCCGATGTATAAGCCGCCTCTGCATAGTCCAGTTGTTGGCGAGCTATCGCATCTTCTGCACTCAGCTTTTTATATCGCTCCAGATCTTTTCTGGCTTTCTCCAGGTTGGCTTCCTGCACGGCCACATTGGCAAGGGCCTGATTATAAGAAGCGCTGGTCTGCTGCGGATCTATGGAATACAGCTTCTCCCCCTTCTTCACCTGATCACCTTCTTTGAAATGGATTCCAGTAATGTATCCACTCACCTGTGGACGAAGTTCCACTTCCTGTAGCGCCTTCACTGTACCAGGATATTCTTCATAATAAGATGCATCTGACAATGACACTTTATGGACAGACACTGCAGCTGGTGGAGGTGCTGGTCTGCCCGATTGATTGCCACCGCCACAGGCCGTCAATAAAATGAGACCCGCTATTGATAATTGATAGGAGATATATTTTATGGTCATGTTTCTTTTTCGTTAGTAGTTGATTTGTCCGAGTGCACGCTGTACATCCATTTTGCTCGCCAGCACTTGATACAGCGCATTGTAATAGTTGATTCTGGAAGTGCGGAGGTCCGTTTCTGCCACAATCATGTCGAGGTATGTTTTCACCCCGTTTTGGTACTGAAGGCTGATGACATGATATACTTCTTCGGCAAGCTCTGTATTCTCTTTTTGGGTATTGAAGTTGTAGAGATTGCTCTTGTAAGTAGCCATCGAACGAGTGTATTCCGTACTCAGGTTGTTTTTCAGATTCCTGATCCCTTCATCCAATCGATCACTTGCCAGCCTTTGCTCCTGCACTTTTGCAATCCTCTTATTTCCCTGGAAAATTGGGAAGTTCATAGACAGTGAAAAATAAGAATAGGGATGATTAGACGAACTACTATAAAGTTCATTAAAGTTACTATTCAAATAATAGAGACTATAGTAAGCACTTGCATTAATGGTTGGAACAAATGCCCACTTGCTATAACTCAAATTTGCTTTCTGTAATTCTTTTTGTGTCTGAATGAGTTGATAATCAATATGATTATTATACATAATTGTCTGAGTGGTATCTATCTGAACCTGCTCTTCCATTGCTGACCAATCATATTGCAAAGGAAGTGGGTTGTCATTTGGGTATCCCATCAATGCTTTCAGAACCTGTTCCTTATAACCCAACATTTCCCTATTAGTCCTCAACTGGGTTTCAGCATTACTAAGAGCAATTCTAGCTCTTTGGTAATCTGTTTTATCAGAAATCCCTGAGTTATACCTATTTCTGGCATTTTCCACACTTTGCTTCAATCTGACCACAGACTCTTCACTTACCCGAATCTGTTGCATGGTTGCCAGCACATCATAAAATGCTTTTGAAACATTCACCACCAAATCGATTTTGCTCTTTTTGATATTTTGCTCGGACTGTACCCTCACAGTCGAAGCAGTTGTTCCTGCCAACAGAGCATTGGGGTCAAATAAATTTTGAGTTACTGAAAATTGGGCCGTTGCTAAATTTCTAATACCTAACGTTACAATATTCCCTTGAAAAGCCCTAGCCATCAATTGCGACCAGTATTGATAATTGTAGTCAAAATTCACCTGCGGGTACCAGTCTGCAAGCTTTCCTTTAATCTGCTTTTCTGTGATCTGCTGGTCAATTTTGGCCTGCTGCAATACGGGCTGATGTTTCAGCGCATAGTCCACTATCTCATCCAGAGAAGCCGACTCCAATACCTCCGGATCGTCTTGTGCCCAACCGACCAGAGGTAGCATGAGTGTGATGCAAATAACCAGATAGGACATCTGCTTCTTCGTAAAATTTACAATCATAAATTATTGTTCCTGTTTTGAGTGTTTGATTAACGTGTAAGGAAGGACTGGGGCATTTCCTCCATGAAAATAGTCTTGTAAATGACCTGCTTTCTCTTCAGTAAGAACTCATGATATTCTTCATCAGTCATACCATGTATCGTTTTCAATACCGACTGTGCCAGAAGCGGGTAATTACATAGGGCAATGAGGTTGACAATAAAATTCTCAGCAGTAATTGGTGCCAGATTGTTCGCTTTGATTTCTTCTTCCAACTGCTCACGGATAAGATCACTTGAGCGTACCCGGTCCCTGGAACAAAAGGCTCGCTCCTTATCCGGATGACGGGCTGTTTCACTGATTATGAAATTTTCCAGATGGGGATACTTCAATCCATGATCCACTATCACGTCGATGTAGTTGGCGATTTTTTTCCGAAAAGGCTGGTCAGCTGTCAACACCTTGCGCACCTTCTCCTTCTTCTCCACAAGGGCTTCGTCCAGCAACACATCCAACATATGCTCACGAGAGCGGAAATAATAATGAATCAGCGCCCTGTTGACGCCTGCTTCATTGGCTATTTCTTGTGTGGTGGCTTTGATGTAGCCTTTTTGAAAGAAAAGCACTTTGGCTTTCTCCTTGATCAACTGCTCCGTCTGTGCTTCTTCTACGCCCATTTACTTTTTTGTTTAACAAAATTGTTAAACGCAAAATTGAACAAGAGTGTTTTAAAAAAGAAAGGTTCTAAATGAAAAATTCAATAAGAAAGAAAGGGTATGTTATGGAATTGTGAAAAATTAAGAGGATTTCAGATAAACCATGAAATCACTAAAATGTTTAAAGAACTCCCAAAAGACAAAAGCTGCCTACAGATATCTTAACAAAAACTTTAAACTTTTGGCTGTTACACTTATTCAGGAAGTTGACTAAAATCTAAACGCTCAATGAATCGGTCAAAGACATATTCTTGCAAGCCAAAACCTTCCATTTTTAAAAGAAACCGATCATGTACCGTCAGAATCAATTTGGTTTCTTTGGTTGTATAATTCACAGAATACCATCCCGGCTGTCCCTTTATTTTGACAGATTTCAGCACACCATATTCATTATTGTAATCACTCCAATTGTTATAAACCAAAAAGTAATTTTTGGTCTGTAAATAATCTGATAAAGTAACCGTAAGAGGAAGCTCCCATTCAAAAAAGTATTTGGTAACAGCACTAAATGATTGTCCGCCTTCCTGAGACATTGTCTTTTCAGGTTTACCATAGAAATGATAGTTCTCAAAAGCATCAGGGATAAAATGAAGCAATTCATTTGCTGTCATCACTTTCTTATCCAGTGATCCATCCGTATCTGAAGTCCTCTTGTAATTATTAATGGTGTATTGCTCATCAAAAGATTGTTTCTGCTCATTCAAAACCAGCACATATTCATTCACCTGATTATTCAACTTATCCGATTCAGGTTCCTCAAGATTGCTACGATTGTACTGTATGTATTGAACCTTATCCTGATCATCCTGCATCTTCAACTGTCCAATAACATTTGATGAATATAAAGACAGGATGATTAAGAAAATTGAAAACCTCATGCTTCTGTTATTTATAATAATTAATACAAAACGGAAACAAACAAGCCAGGTTTAACCAAATGAAAAAAGCTGCCCCGAGGAGCAGCTTTTTCATGTGCTAATTTGAATATTATACTTAGTGAGAAGCGAGGTAAGAAGAAACTCCGTCTCTTGTTGCCTGCATAGCGTCTTTACCTTCTTCCCAGTTCGCAGGGCATACTTCACCATGCTCTTCTACGTGATGCCATGCATCTACAATTCTCAACATCTCGTCGATGTTACGTCCAAGTGGAAGGTCGTTGATCGTTTCGTGACGAACCACACCTTCTTTGTCTATGAAGAATGTACCTCTGTAAGCTACAGGAGCTCCATCAAAAGTCAACTCACCTTCTTCGTTGTAACTCCACTCACCTGCTAGTACGCCAAAGTTGTTGGCTACAGTTTTAGAGCTATCTGCTACCAATGGATAAGTTACACCAGCGATACCGCCTTTATCTTTGTCAGTCATCAACCATGCAAGGTGAGTCTCTTCTGTATCACAAGAAGCACCTACCACTTGTACTCCTCTTTTTTCAAACTCTGCAAGTTTTTCCTGGAATGCATGGATCTCAGTTGGGCATACAAATGTGAAATCCTTAGGATAAAAGAAGAAGATCACCTCTTTCTTGCCTACATAATCCTGAAGTGAGAAACTTTCTACAATCTCTTCACCATTGATTACTGCTGGTGCATTGAATACAGGTGCTTTTTTACCTACTAATGACATAGTCTTAATTTGAGTTTTATAGTTATAAAATAATTACTTGTTCATTTGGGTCCTGTTTTTCTCCATTAATCTGAAGTTTGATATCCTTGATCTTGAAGTTTTGGACCTTTTTCTTTTCAAAATATTCTCGGATCAATTCATTGAGCTCAGCATCGTGATAGTCCTGAATCTCTTCTGTATTCATACTATAGATATGACTGTGAGGTTCCAGGTTGGCATCATACCTTTTGGTGCCAGTTTTGGTAGCTACCTGATAAACCAGGTTAGCCTCCACCAGCTTCTCCAAAATCCTGTAAACACTCCCCAAAGAAACACTTGGGTTCTGTGCTTTCACTCTTTCATACAATTGATCAACACTTGGATGTTCATCCTTTAGCATTAGCTCATAAAGCACAGCAATACGTGGATGAGTAGCTTTGAGCCCAGCTGCAACCAGGGTTTCTTTTACCTGCTGATATGAATTGTTATTCATTTCCAAATGAGAATAATTCTTATTTGAGCGCGAAATTAGGATAGGGAAAATTTCTTTGCAAGCTATTCTCAGATTTAAAGAATACCACGAATTGGGTATAGTACGATGACCGGTGCGTGATTAACTTTGATACAACTAGTAAAAGTCATATTTATCCCTATTTTTGTTAGAAACAGAAAACATGCAACAATGAAAAATCTATTTTTTATCGCCATTATAGCCTTCCTCGGATTCTCTTGTGGGAATGAGGGAATAGGGTTCAATGTAGAAAAGGAATTTCCCGTAACCATTCCAATTCAGGCCAGTGACATACCCCAACCACCTTTTGGTAGTTTCGATCCTCCAGCTTTTACAGAATCTACAACTTACAAACTAGATGATGTAAAGGCGTTCTCTGATTATACTGACTATCTCAATGCTGTTATCATTCAAAATATTTACTATTCGATTGATAATGTGGATGCCAGTGAAGAAATATCAGTACAGTCAATGTCTATGACACTCACTGCAAACGGAAGCACAATTGGAACACTTGACGTAGCCAGTGATCTTCCTACCGGAAAGCTGACAAACTTGAGTAAAACAGCCATTACTAACCTGAATACTACAATACTTGCAGATGTACTTAAAAGTGGTGGTACTTTAAACGCAGACGTAGAATTTGATTTTGGAGAAACCCCACCATCATCTTTTGATTTTGACTTTGTCTTCTATTTCGATGTGTTGATCAAAGCCAGAGACTTATAATTCCCGCCAACTTTAATTCTTTAGAATCATGAAAAAACTAACACTAATATTCATACTTGGCGCTTTCATCACTTCAGCAAGCGCTCAGGATATCGACAAATTTCTTGAAGGTGGAGCTGCAGACGGTAATCAACTGCTAAAAAGCTACATGGAACCTGCATTCGTAGGATTTGGCTATGCCATGAACAGCGGCTGGTACAATACTGGAAAGCCTCACAAACTTTTGGGCTTTGACCTTACTGCCAATGTAAACCTGGCGTATGTACCAACAAGTGCTCAGTATTTTAATGTCGATCCGACCAAATACACCAACCTAGACACGCAACCTGCGCTCAACGGACAAACCAAATACCCAACAGTAATGGGACCTAACCTCAATGCAGACGACATTCCTTACCTGGTGTTTAACAAGGGAACTTCAGATGAGATCAAGATCACTTCCCCAACAGGTTTGGGCATGAAAGAATCAATTGGAACCAATGCAGTTCCGGCTCCTACTGTTCAGCTGGGACTTGGTTTGATCAAAAACACAGAAATCAAATTAAGATTATTGCCTAAGCAAACATTCGGTGACCCAGGCTCACAACTCACAACATCAATGTTTGGTATTGGTGTAATGCATGATGTGAAGCAGTGGATTCCAGGCATCAAAAATCTTCCTTTTGATTTATCCGGATTCGTTGGCTATACCAACATGAAAAATACGATGGAAATCAATAAAGACAATCCCGATCAAATGGGAGAGTTTAATGTATCAGGAACAACCATTCAAGGGGTAATCTCTAAAAAACTTGCCATCCTAACAGTGTATGGAGGTGTGGGTATGACTACCAGTAAAGTTTCTTTTAAGATGCTTGGTAACTATGACCTGACATCAGGAACAACTCTTAAAGATCCGATTGACTTGTCATACAAAAATGGAGGACTTAGAGCTAATGTCGGTGCAAGAATCAAACTTTTGATCTTTACTTTCCATGCTGAATATGCAGTGCAGAAATACAACACATTCACTGCTGGATTTGGTATCAGTATCAGATAAAAGCAATCACAATTGATGAAATATTAAGCGGGCTTCGGTCCGCTTTTTTTTGTGTTGAACTTTTTGGATCAAGCAAGGTTTGTGTGGGGAAATTGTATTATTGGAAGACACTTGACTATTCAAACCAAAACCTCAGAGGACTCTGAGGCTCGCCTACCGATGAGGCAGGAAACAGAGCCTTTTAACACAAGGGCTAAACGATTAAAATCGAAATATTCCCGAATGTTGAACCCAATGCGTTCCCAATAGGTTTTTTGAGAGAAAGAGAAGCAACCTTTGATTGCTTTCTCTCTGTGTTCAGCGACTGCTCTGTGGTTTCTATCTATTGAGGGAAGATAAATTGACGTTTTTCAAGATACACCACAGGTTTTCGAATTGATCCATTTTTGAGAGGGATAGTTTGTTTTTGTACTGATAACACATAAAAAAGAAAAGTCCCGATAGTGTCGGGACTCTTCAAAGATGTCAAACAGGTGTATGAATATAATTTGTGTTATGCATCAGTATATACTTTAGCTTTGAAGAAGGTAACCCCATAATCAGAAAAAAATGATAAAAGTTTTATTTGTATGTCTTGGAAACATCTGCAGGTCCCCATTAGCAGAAGCGATTTTCAATCAAAAAGTACTTGAAAGAGACTTAAAAGGACAAATACAGTCAGACTCAGCTGGCACTGCCAATTACCATATAGGTCAGGATCCTGATCACCGGAGCATTGAAGCAGCAACGAACCACGGCGTACCCATCAGCCACAAAGGACGACAGTATCACTTCAATGATGCCAAGGAATTTGATTACATCCTGGCTATGGACAAACATAACTACAGGGATATCATTCATGCTTCTGCATCTAAACCGGAGGGTCTCTACATGATGCGGGATTTTGACCCGAATGCTAAAGGAGATGATGTGCCGGATCCATATTATGGAGGTAAGGATGGTTTCGAGAATGTATACCAAATTCTTGACCGGTCTATAGAGCACTTTCTTGATTTCCTGATAAAAGAAAAAGGACTCTAGTGCTTTATGAATCCGAACATCGGTTTTTCTCAAAGGTTCTTCAGGATGCTTTCAATCATGAAGTTGAGGTAAGCAAAGTTCAACATGTCAGCGGTGGTGATATCAATCATGCTGCGAGAATCACTTCTACAACTGGTGAATTTTTTATCAAATGGAATCAGTTTCCCGAATCTGACATATTTGAAAAGGAGTCATCAGGATTGTCTCTGTTAGCTGCTTCCTGTACTATTGATGTTCCAAAAGTTTTAGGAATCGGGCAAGTTGAAAAGAAGAACTACCTCATACTGGAAAATATCAACAAAGCACATCACGGAAGATATTTCTGGGAAGATTTCGGTGAGAAAGTCGCAAAACTTCATCAGTCATCGAGCAATCAATTTGGTCTTGATGACAATAATTACATTGGTCGGCTACCACAACTGAATACTCCAACAGACAAATGGATAGATTTTTTCATTACCAACAGGCTACACCCTCAACTAAAAATGGCCCGCAGTAAAGGTATTATTCCGCATACGATGAGCGATCAATTTGAAATACTCTTCTCTAAACTGCCCGATCTAATTCCTGATGAAAAGCCGTCCTTGCTTCACGGTGACCTTTGGAGTGGTAATTTCATGTGCGGACCTAATCATCAGGCCTGGATCTTTGATCCGGCTGTCTATTTTGGCCACCGAGAAATGGAAATAGCATTCACTCACTTATTTGGCGGTTATGACGAACGATTCTACCAGTCTTATGAATCACATTTTCCGCTGGAGCCTGGTTTTGAGGAACGGGTTGACATTCACAACCTCTATCCACTGTTAGTTCATGTCAACTTATTTGGAACTTCCTATTTATCAGGAATTCAGCGAACTATCAGCAGGTTTACTTAAGTCTGTACAATACCTGATAGTTATTTCTAGTCTTTTGCTCAAGAATGATCTCCTTATTTTCTGGTAGATAGTCAAATGATGAAGGTTCGTAGTTTTTAATAGTCGCCAGTTCCAGACCTTCATTGTAAAGCAATTGAAAATCTTTATCAACATAATCACTAAGCTTGTCAAGCTTAGCTTTCTGGTAATCCATACAAAAGGTAAAAGTCAGCGCTGAACTGTGCATCAAATTGATTTTGATATTCACACTATCCATGGCCTGAAAGACCTTGACCAACTTCTTCTCATCCATAAAACTATTGTCTCGCACGCGAAGTGTTACCAGTAGCTGATTCTCCTTAAATACAAAGCAATGACGTGTGGCTACTTTATCTTGTTCAGAAATCTTAGTTCCATTTCCATCCGGGTCAACAAAAGACCTCACAAAGAGAGGAATGCCTCGCTGAGCCAGTGGACGAATAGTTTTAGGGTGAATAACTTTTGCCCCATAAAAAGTCAGCTCAGTTACTTCCTGAAAGGACAATTCATCAAAAAGCTCAGCCGCAGGGAATTTTTTCGGGTCAGCGTTCAGCAATCCAGGCACATCTTTCCATACCGTAAAACTTTCTGCGTTCAAACAATATGCAAAAATAGCGCCTGTATAATCAGAACCTTCACGTCCAAGTGTTGTGGTTTTACCGGTAAGATCTGAGCCAATAAACCCCTGAGTAATCACCGGACCATCCACAAGTAGTTTCGGCAACTCCCTTGAGATATAATGCTCCGTAAGCTGCCAATCCACATTAGCTTCTGTGAAAATACTATTGGTCTTCACAACACTTCGGGCATCCATCCATGATACTTTGATTTGCTGTGCTACATATTGATGAACTATGGTCGTTGATAACAGCTCACCAAAAGGAATGATTGTGTCATAATATTGCGACCAGTTTTGAAGACCAGACGGTAAGCTTTTCTCCATCTGAATGAACCAGTTTTCCACTTCATTAGGCACTTGTCCAAAAAGCTCTTCACAGATTTCGGTATGAAATAATTTGATGGAATCCAGTTCACTTTGATAACCTTGGTTTTCAAAAGCCAAACGTGCCAGATTTTCTAACGCATTTGTCATTTTTCCCATCGCAGATATCACAATTACAAGAGATTCATCCTGGTATTGCGAAATGATTCGATAAAGATTCCTTACACCTTCTGAATTTTTAACAGAAGTTCCTCCGAATTTAAATATTTGCATTATGCAAACGTTTTCAATTAATAAAAAAACCTATAATTTCGCGTATTGGTAATTCACAATTTCAATACGAGATGAACAAAAATAGTTTAGGACTTCCGATAGGTACCACGCTTGATCGTTTTATTAAGAAAAAGCAGGATGAGTTTGAGTTTGCGACAGGTGAATTATCCCAATTACTGAGGGATATTGCACTTGCTGGTAAAATTATTAACCGTGAGGTGAATAAGTCAGGATTGCTGGATATCGCCGGAGCTTATGGTTCTAAAAATGTTCAGGGTGAAGACCAACAAAAACTGGATGTTATCGCCAATATCCGATTCATCAGAGCCTTGAGAAATGGCGGCCAGGTTTGTGCAGTGATCAGTGAAGAAGATGAAGAAATCGTGCATCTCAACCCCAATTGCAGATACATTGTTGCTATTGACCCTTTGGACGGTTCATCCAATATTGATGTGAATGTTTCCATTGGAACCATTTTTTCTATTTACAGAAGAAAATCACCTGTTGGTGGTCCGGTGTTGGAATCAGATGTGTTGCAGCCTGGCACTGAGCAAATTGCCGCTGGGTACATATTATATGGATCATCTACAATGCTGGTTTACACCACAGGTCATGGAGTAAATGGCTTTACGTTGGAGCCATCCTTGGGTGAATTCGTATTATCTCACACCAATATGACTTGCCCGGATGAAGGTAAAATCTATTCAATCAATGAAGGCAGTTATCATCAATTTGATAAAAGCATTCAGGACTATACTAACTGGTGTAAAGAGGAAGGCCTAACCGCCAGATACATTGGCTCGCTTGTAGCAGATTATCACAGAAACATGCTCAAAGGTGGCATCTACTTATACCCAAACACACAAAAAGATAAAAACGGAAAATTAAGATTGCTCTATGAATGCAATGCGCTGGCCTTCATTGCAGAGCAAGCTGGTGGCATGGCTACCGATGGAAAACAACGTATTCTAGAAATTCAACCAACTACCTTTCACCAACGAACACCATTTTATATTGGATCAAAAAGTATGGTAGACAGAGTTTTGGAATTTGTAGCGGAGACTACTGCTGTATAAAAAATCACTTTCTTTAATCACTGCTGAACCGGAATGGGAACCCCATTTCGGTTTTTTTATTGTAAAAAGCCTGTAAAAAAAGAAACCCCGCAACCAAGAAGGCTACGGGGCATTCACCGCCATAATGATTAACTAATCGCTCAAATGTAATTCCATGATTTGAAAATACCTAAAAGTGGGTAGTTTTTTTTACCCAGTTTTGGGTATTTTTTTTTCAACACCGCTAGACGGAGTATTTCAGCCTGGTAATCATCTTCTGTTTTTCGCGCAAAATGATTGCATCTGCTAGTTTTGAGGCGATTTCGGGGGGCTCAGCCAAATTCAATATTTCTTTCACTCTTTGCTCAGATATATCGATGCGATACATCGCATTTAACAATCTACCAAAGTCATGATCCAATAGATATTGGACTTGTTTGGTCAGGAAATCGTGAAGTTGAGCAAATGGATCTTCGTCACTCAAATCAAAATCATTTTCTAACCCAAGATCCTTTTTGATGAGATTTAAACTACCAGCTGCTAATTGTATTTCTTCCATACTATAAAATCGACCCTCTTTAAGATCGGATCAATGAGTTGAAAACAAGCTTCAACATACATTCTCCAAAGAAGAGGTTAGTTTTACTTCAAATCTACAAAATATGACGCCAGAGCTGCGGTTTGAAGCATTTTTTCGAGAACACTATGCGGACTTGTGCAGAGGAGTCAACCGACTGATCAGAGACGGTGATCTTGCAGAGGACCTGGTTCAGGAAGTCTTCCTCAGGGTTTGGGAAAAACGCCATAAGCTGGAACTAGACGAGAGGTTTCTTTTCTACCTTAAAAAATCGTGTCATCATGAAGCTCTTCAGTTGCTGAGATCTCAGAAACCTAACCTTGAGCTTTCCAACGAACTGGCACTTACAACTGACCATAGTACAGATGAAAACATCCTTCAAAAACAACTGGAAGAATCTGTACTTACAAGCATCAATAAACTCCCCGAAAAAACCAGGTTGATCTTCACACTCTCCAGGTACGAAGAAATGACCTACAAAGAAATTGCACATCAACTTGACATTTCTATCAAAGCAGTGGAAAAACACATGAGCAAAGCTCTCAAATTGATGCATGATTATCTGGCTGATTTTCTGACTGTTACCATATTGATTGCACTTTTTTGAAAAAAACACTCAATAAAAGGTAGGGTGAGCCCCCTGCTTTTGCATTTATAATGATAGATCATGAGTAAAAACCAAAATACATGGGACCAATTCGCCAGCAATTTATCAGATGGCAGACCTCAGGAACCATCTCCTGACAATGAAGCTGATAAAATCTGGAAAAAAACTTCACTTAGCGATGAACCATTCAATCCTGAAACTGATCGTGCCTGGAAAAGCCTGATGCTCAAGGCAGCCATGCGGGAACAGCAAAGAGGAAGTAATTGGTGGAAAATTGCTGCGAGTATTTCTCTGCTGGCTGTCGTCAGCTGGCTACTCTGGCAATACCAGTTTCAGTCCTATGCCCCTTCAGAAATTATTGTTTTCGCTCCTGATACTGTCAAACAAGTGGATCTGCCAGATGGCAGTACAGTCTGGCTCAACCAATACGCTCAGCTTACCTATCAATCAGACTTTAATTCTGCCAGAGAAGTTTTGCTCACAGGAGAAGCGTTTTTTGAGGTCACCAAATCTAACGGGAAGACCTTCACTGTATTGACTGAAAACACCAAAACTGTAGTTCTAGGCACTTCTTTCAATGTAAAGGAAGATCACGATGGAGAAGTCACCGTGCAAGTGGCCACTGGAAAAGTGGCTTTCGGTGAACGAAAAAAAGAACAAAAAAACAGGGTTCTGCTCACTCCTGGCAAACAAGCTTCTTTCAAAGCCATTGCGAAAGACCCAATTACTCCCAAGCCCATTGATGACATTAATTATCGGTCATGGCAAAACCAAAAACTGACTTTCAACAATATCAACCTACCGGATATAGCCAGGAAACTGTCCAGTCATTATGAAACAAGCATCTCTATTGCCCCGGAACTATCGAGCTGCCGGTTCACTGTCAGCTTTGACCACCAAAGTCTCTCTGAAGTACTTGAAATTTTAAAATTAACCGGTGACCTGAACATTTCTAAAGAAAACAAGGGTTACCAAATCACAGGCCAATCATGTAATTAACCGTACCAAAATGAAAAGAACTTCCATTTTTTTGATGCTCGTCTGCTGTCTGTTTTCGAACATCAGTTTCGCCCAGGACCTCAATCAAAAAATCAATTATTCTGCGAGTAACAAGAACCTTGAACAAATACTGAATGATTTGGGCGACTCATACGATGTGAGTTTTTCTTACATGAATAATGAATTGCCCTCAACCAGAATGGATGTAGAGTTTGAAGGAATTACCATTGACCAGGCATTGACCAACCTACTTGACAACCTGGAGCTAGAGCATCTTATCCATAATGGAAAAGTGATCATCAAGAAGAGAGCAAAAATTGAAGTTCCTCCAACTCCGGCCATTACAGCCTCTGATACTATCAAACAGGAAAAACCCAAAGCGGTCGTACAAGAGCCAGTTGCCACAGAACCTATTGAAGTAGCTACTGATACAATGGCCGAAGCGGAAAATGAACCAGTTACATTACCCGAGCAGGAAGAGCTTATGATTGATCCAAACCAGGCAGTAGACTTTCAGGGAGCAGCCCAGCTCAATAAACCTGTCGATAATGGAGAATCAGAACCATTCACGCCAACAATCAAAGTATATGGAAAAGACAGCCTGACATTGGAACTGGCTAAAAAAGGTGAAGACTACAAAAACGACACAACTTTCATCACTGAAGAAAAAATCAACAACCTGGTCCATGTAGGTCTTTTCTACCCATTTAGCTCTAATGGCTATATGGCAGGGAAGTATATCAATAAAGCATCTTTTCATTTTCTTTCCGGGTACTCCGGGGGACTTCAGGGTTTTGAGATGTCAGGAGTAGCCAATATTACAAAGGGCGATGTGGAAGGATTCCAGATGTCGGGCGTGACAAATATTGTGGACGGAGAACTGAAAGGAACACAAATATCTGGTGTGACCAATGTGGTGAAAGGTGATGCCACTGGCCTGCAAATAACCGGTGGAGTGAATGTTGCCGAAAAAAATATGGTTGGAGCTCAGCTGGCAGGTGGAGTCAACGTCTCAAAAGGTGATATCTCCGGGTTTCAGATGGCGATGGGGGTCAATGTCTCAGAAGGTTCTGTAAAATTCGGGCAGGTGGCTGGGTTCATCAATATTGCCAGAAGACTGGATGGCCCGCAGTTTGCCGGATTCCTTAACGTGCAAAAAGGCGAAGGAAATGGCTTACAAGTTGCCGGTTTTCTTAATCAGGCACGAAACATCAAAGGCGGTCAGGTTTCAGGATTCATCAACAAAGCCCGCGATGTTGAAGGTGTCCAGATCGCTCCATTTGTTAATACAGCCAGAAAAGTAAAAGGTACACAGCTGGGGCTGATCAATGTTTCTGAACAAATGGATGGCACACCGATCGGACTACTCAACATTGTGAAAAGAAATGGCTATTATGACCTGGAGTTATTTTATGCTGATGACTTTCAGGCTAATGCAATTATCAAACTTGGCGCGAAACACTTTCACAACCTGTTTGCCTTCAGTTATGAGACTACTGGTTTAAACCGCTGGGCTTATGGCTATGGTTTTGGAAGCCAGTGGGGAGATGGAGGATTTAGAGTGAACACCGACTTACTGAGCTACTACATAGTGGAAAACAAATTCCCTAATGGAGGCTTCACAAATTTTGACTTGAATCTGCTATCTAAATTCAGACTACTGGCCAGCATCCACATGGGCAGCTTTGGAATCTTTGCCGGACCAACTTTTAATGTCCTGACATCTAAATACAAAAACCCGGAAACCGGGAAAATAGGCTCTGATATAGGACCCAAAGCACTCTGGGAAGCTACGGACAGCAGCGGCACCAATGTAAAAATCTGGATTGGCTATAATGTAGGCATAAGGTTTTAAGTTGATAACACGGTATATTTTGTCAAGCTCCTCTGTGAAACTTTGAGTTTCTTTGCGAAACTCTGTGGAATAATCACATAGGGACTACAGCCAACGCCCTGACGGTTACACAAAGGTTCTCAAAGAAGGCACCGAGATACACAAAGAGCCTTCTCAACCTTCGGTTATTTTCTCTATTTAAACCGCCTTCTCTGCGATTTCATGAACCCATTCTAAGGAAATCCTAACCAACTTATTCATTATTTCATCAGCACTAAGCCCACTGGATTTGGGCACTTTAAAGGAGTGATCAGCTAAGGAAAATTCCTCAAGGGTGGCTGGAGACAATCCGGCCACCACTTCTCTCATCATTTCGATGTTAGCCAACTTGTCCACCTCTCCCTGCAAAAACAATTGTGGTACTTTCACCTGTGACAGATGCTTAGCTCTATCCGTAGAATCTTTACCAGGCGCATGAAGTGGAAACCCAAAATAAATGATGCCTTTCACGGGCAAATCAGGATGATCAGCCAACAAGTGAGAAGCCATTCGACCACCATAAGACTTTCCCGAAATGAAAATATCTAAATCGGGAAAACGCCTGAAAACCTCTTCCACAACCAGCTTCCAGGTCTGAATATTTTTCTTTGGTGAACCAGAGAATTTCTTTCCAGCTTCCATGTAAGGAAAGTTGAACCTTACAGTTGTAATGCCTGCTTCAGCAAACAAACCTGCCAGACTGGTCAAAAAAGCATGATGCATACCCGCTCCTGCTCCATGAGCAATGATCAAAACTGCCTTGGGCGACTCTGCCTCATTGATTTCAAAAGAAATCTTACCGAGATCTTCATTTAGAAATAATTCCATTTTTGCTTTGGTTATAACCTAAGGAACCAAATTTCGGTATAAGTCTACCTAAAACTTTACTTTCTAACTACCCTATGACTATCAAAGAGATTTTTTCAGCCAACAAAGACCAATACATTCAATTCTTCCAAAAGGCCCTGATTGAGGATGAAGACAGTTTTCGGATCAGCCCAAATGACCCTGTTGTCTTTCCTACAAATGATACTCCTGAAAGTTTTACCCTCGGAGCGTTTGATCAGGACAAGTTGGTAGGAATTGTGAGTTTTGTGAGAATGGGCGCTGACCGGGAAAAGCTCAGCCACAAAGGAATGTTGATCCGCATGCTCGTAGACAAAACTCAGCGTGGCAAAGGAATTGGTAAACTTTTGATTCAAGAATTAATCAACAAAGCGAGGCAGATTCCTGGCCTGGAAATAATCAACCTGACTGTAGTAACACACAACATAGCTGCCCAAAAACTCTACGAAAGTTTTGGCTTCAAGACTTTTGCTTCTGAAGCGCGAGCCATCAAATGGAAAGGAAAATACTTTGGCGAGGATCAGATGGCGCTGAGGCTTAATTAGCTCTGAAAAAATCACTCCATCCACTGAAAGTCGTCCGTCTTAGGCATAATTTTTACCAGCTAAAGCCTAATAGCAATAATCAACAAAAGATATTTACTCTCTTTATGTAACGAATTCGTTACATTTGTGTAGTGAGAGAAATCGATATCACATCGGAGTGTTTAGAATTTATTGATAATCAAGATCAAAGGGTAATCGATAAGTTCTTTCAATTAATTGAAGTCATTGGAGAAATCAAGATTGTCAATACCAACTTCATCAAAAAACTTCAATCCAGCGAATTTTATGAACTACGCATCAAAGCTGGAAACGAATTCAGAGTTGTGATTTTCGCTATCGATCACATGAACTTCAATGAATGCTCTAAGGCAGTTTGCTTAAATGGATTCCTGAAAAAATCAAACAAGGATTATCTCAAAGCAATTAAACACGCTGAGCGTATTCTTGAAGAATATCTAAATGAGAATGACTGATTATGAAAGCAAAAAGCGCAAAAGATTTATTGAATGAGCGATATGGGGAAAGAGGAACCAAGCAACGCGAGCAGTTCAGAGAGGAAGCCTTTTCATTCTATTTTGGTGAAATCATAAGAAACAGAAGAAAAGAACTAAAGATTAGCCAAAGTGAACTAGCACAACGCATTGGCAAACAAAGGCCTTACATATCGAGAATTGAGAATGGTGAAGATATCCGAATTTCTAACCTCGCTCTGGTTGCAAACGCCCTGGACTTATCCATTGAAGTAACTGCTAAGTAAAGATCAGATACTAAGACATTCCTATGCAAATTACTTCTTGTTGGTTAGCTCACTCCATCCACTGAAAGTCATCTGTCTTAGGCACGCTTTCCAGCATATCCATGATCTCCTTCGGAGGGACAACCACTTTGCGCTCTGTCAGACTCATAAAAGCTCCGGTAGCGATGATCGTACAAGCCAGATTGCCATCCTGCTTCCACACCTGCTGACGAAATTTCCAGATTTTAAGATCCTTTCGGTATGACATGGCCGCACAGTCCACCGTGATGCGCTCATTCATGAAAACCTCTTTTTTGAAGGTGGTGTCTTCATGGAACAGCACGGGGCCATAGCCAGAAGCCACCAACTTTGCCAGTGGCAATCCCAGCTCATCAAAAAGCCCAACACGTACCTGAGCTGCATAGTCATTGTACGCTGTATGACGCATGTGTGCATTCGGATCCAGGTCAGCCCAGATCACCTGAAATTCTTGCTTGAATGGTTCCAAATTATTCTGATTTAGGTGCTTCTTCAGATGCAGAGTCGTCAGCCTCTGATTCCTCTTTCTTGTCCAATACTTCCGGTGCTATTTTCGCCAAAGCATTGTACCAGGTTACCAGCTTTTTGATGTCAGATACATACACACGATCCTCATCATAATCAGGTAAAATAAACTTCAGGAAAGATTTGAGCTCTTCCGGTTCAGAACTTGAGCTCAGCCCTGTATCGCCCTCAAACTCTTCGTGAATTTTGCGCATCACATCCGCAAGTGCCACTGCACCTTCCTCAGTAGTCGTATAGATTGAGATATCAGACAAAATAGACACCTTAGACTGAATATTGGCAATCATTTTCTTCTTAGTCCCGTCCATTGCTTCCAGGATCACTCCCGTCCTGGTTGGAGACACCACTTTAAATAAACCTCCTTTGCCTGCTACTGCGGCTATTTCACTAAACTCCATATTTGTTCGCTTCTGATTTGCCAGCAAAAATAGGGATTGACAATTAATAGCAAAAAGTATTTCGGTTGCGGGTTACGAGGTTTCAAGTTGATTGGCCTTTAGCCGACTTTTCTTTAATTATTATTTACTGGTGTCCGAGAAAAAAGTCAAAACGAATCACCAATCACGGGATAATACAATTTTAATAAATGGAAGGGGATAGACTCCCCTTCCTAAAAGCTCATTAACATTGAATCGACTAAAA
>Ga0070729_10000373_pt1 | contig 97785 bp, 88 predicted proteins | sample tdDd472_FD_66725 | JGI IMG/M metagenome (GOLD analysis project Ga0070729, IMG submission 66725) | Marine sediment microbial communities from the Atlantic coast under amendment with organic carbon and nitrate - tdDd47.2 | ecosystem: Environmental > Aquatic > Marine > Coastal > Sediment | place...
GGCGAGAACCCGCGCATCGACACCTACGACGTCGACATGGATAAGTGCGGCCCGATGGTGCTCGACGCGCTCATCAAGATTAAGAACGAAATCGATCCTACGCTGACGTTCCGTCGCTCTTGCCGTGAAGGTATTTGCGGTTCGTGTGCGATGAACATCGATGGCGCGAACACGCTGGCGTGTACCCGTGCGAACGAAGACGTGAAGGGCGATGTAAAGATCTACCCGCTGCCGCACATGCCGGTGGTGAAAGATCTGGTTCCCGATCTAACCAACTTCTACGCCCAGTACGCTGCGATTAAGCCGTGGCTGCAGTCACGTACGCCGCCGCCGCCCGACAGCGAGCGTTTGCAGAGCAAAGAAGATCAGGAAAAGATCAACACGCCGTCAGCTTGTATTCTGTGTGCGTGCTGCTCGACCTCTTGTCCTTCTTACTGGTGGAACTCAGACCGGTACCTCGGTCCCGCAGCGCTTCTGGCCGCTTACCGCTGGCTCGTGGATACCCGCGACGAAGCCACCGGTGAGCGTCTCGACGAGCTGGACGATCCTTTCCGTCTGTATCGCTGCCACACCATCATGAACTGCACCAACGCGTGTCCGAAAGATCTCAACCCGGCGAAAGCCATTGGTGAGATCAAGCAGATGCTCGTCGAACGTAGTCATTAATCGAGCGCAGTCATTAAGCCAATATAGCCATTCAGCGCAGTCATTAAGCTAGGTTACAGGCTTTAGGAAAACCCGCTGCGGCGGGTTTTCTTTTATGTAAGAGAAATAACTGTGCTTGTCGCTATAATGCGCCAAGCAACTTACTCAACAGGATCAACACTATGCGCCGTATCGTCTCCCTCGGACTGTTTGCATTCATCACCACGATTATTGCCGGTTGCGGCGGCGAGCTTCAGGACAACCGTGTTCTGAACAGTCAGCTGCCGGGTCTTTATGAAGGTATTCCCGTGGCGCAGCCGACAGTGGTTGCTTCGCCCGTCATTGCTCCCGAGTTCGACCTGATTCACATCACCTCAACAGGTGAGGCGCGTGGTCGCCTGGAAACGGAAGCGGGTGACTTGCTGTTGTCGGGCAAGCTGAACGGCGAGTTCGATCCTGACGGCAAGCTTACTAATGCAACCGGCGAGTTTGATGTCTGGTTCGTGGAGGCAGACGATGCACCGATGGCACCCGGCCCGCATGCAACGGCCGAAGTGCTATCGGCCAGCCTGACCCGTGTGACCGAAGACGGCGAGATTGTTCTGAAAACTTTGATGTTCGAACTGGATTTCGATCCTGTTGAAAGTCAGCAGAGCAGTCTTCCGGATGAAGGGTTCCATGCTTTCGACGGTGACTATGCAGTAGAGGCGAGTAATTCCGAGCTGCGTATCTACAATCAGGCCGCCGACTATGCGCGCACCTGGGGTGCCTGGAAGCACCCTGCCTTTGAAGACATTGAGCTACTCGAAGACAGCATTCAGCTGTTTATCCTGGAGGCCAGCGAGGCGGGTGAGGCTGCCGGCGCGGTAGCTTATGACGACGAGTACTATGCCGACTGGTGTGACTGGGACACGTTCGCAACCGCCGCCGCGGGTGATCTGTTTATTGACCCTTACGATCAACTGGAAGGCAAGCCGGTGATTCGTAACACCTACCTGCTGCAGGGTACGGCTGATTGTTTCGACGGCGTGGGCGTAATGGAAATCGATGCGTTCGGTTTTGTTTCTGAAGATGATAATGACGTAGGTGATGAGCGCCTGCGTTTGTTCGCTGAGCTGGTTCTTGCCACTGAGGGCGAGGAAGACGTGCGTCTGATGGCTGACTGGATCGTGTTCGTCGACAAGGGCGCTGCACAGCTTGGGTTGGACAGTGCAACGGTCTACGTGCCATTTGATGTTGCTGAAACCGGCAACATTGAATTCGATCTTTGGTACGAGGGCGAGGATGTGCCCGGCGGCTTCGACGTGGAGGTGCGGTTTTTCTCGGCCGGCTTTGAGGATGAGGCATGCGAAGACATTCTCGACCTGAGTCCGGTAACCGTAAGCTGTCCGGCTACAGCAGACGATTGTGACCCCGTGCTGGTGCCTTACGACTATGCAGGCGGTAATGAGATCTTCGGGTGCTCCTTTGATGTCTACGCCGATGCATTGCCCGGGTTTGTCAGCGGTGCCAACAATACTGGCGAGCTGATCATTGATGACTAGCGGGATGACTAGCGGGATGATTGGCTGGACGACTAGTTTGACGACTTATTAATGAGCACTGAATTTACTCCGGAGTTTCTGCATAAACTCCGCTGGCGTTGCCGGCGGGGTATGCAGGAGCTCGACTTGTTGTTGCTGGCTTTTATCGACAACGAGTTCGAAACAGCCGAGCCTGAGATCCAGCAGGCCTTTCTCGACATCCTCGGTATGCAGGACCCGGAAATCTTCCACCTGCTGACCGGCCGCTCAACCTCTGACGATCCGAACGTGCAGAAGGTTATTGAGGCGTTGCTCGAGATTCACAACTAGCTTTAAACTGAACACATAGTATGTAAGAGTGCAGAAGCGGGGGCTTCTGCTCACCGGAAATTTGGGGATTGATTCAATTAGACTTCTTCCACTGCTGTTGTCTGCAGTATTTGTTCTGTCTGCTTGCAATGATCTGGACGACAACCGGATTGCCAGCAGTGACGTGCCGGGCATTTATGGTCTTGGTACCGGTTCGCTGTTTGTCGTGCCCTTATCTGTCCCGGCTCAAACCGAACACGATGCTATCTTTTTCGACGAGCTCTTAATCACCTCCACCGGTAAAGTGGTCGGTTCTTCCGGAAGCCTGCGAATCGAAGGGCAGTTGAACCCCGAGTTTGATCCTGATGGTGAGCTCATTGGCGGTAGCGGCCAGTTCGACGCCTGGCATGCTCCGGGTGCGTTCGACGAGGCCGCGTACGAGAAAGGCCCGCATGCGACAGCGGAAGTGCTTTCTGCAGAACTCGATTTTGTAACGGTGCAGGGCAAGGGCATCGAGTTTGTCATAAAGGTTGTTACCTTCGAGCTGGATTTCACCGCAGTTGAAGGCCAACAGGCGCTGCCTGAAGACAACGACTGGAATGCCTACGATGGTGTCTACGAAGTGACTGCCGAAGACCGTGACGATCCGTATCTGTTGTCCGGTGATTTCGAGCGTACTGCCGGGTTCTGGGAGTTTTACTACTCCTTGCCGCCGATCGTCATTGGTCCGTGCGAGCCGGGTCTGTTTATTGAAGAGTCCGAGTGTTTCGGCTTTGGCCCGGTTTCTGCGCAGTCCGTTGACGCACAACCGGTGTTGATACCTATTGAGCCGCCCGAGCCCACCGAGTTGTATCTCGCTGCTATGGACGTTGATAGCGACGGCAACTTCAGCGGTGTGATCGAAGCACCGCCCGGTGCCGCCAACGACCGCTGTCTTGATGGTGAAGAAGCAGGGCGTTTCGTTGTCGAGGGCTTTATCGCGCCATTTGATGTGGTTAACGGCAAGTCACCCAAGCGCAATGCCTATGAAATCTCGGGCGATGGCGTGTGCCAGACCGATGAGAACGTCTCGATCAGCTTCGAGGGTTTGGGCTGGCTGGCACCTGTCCCGACTGATGGTCAATACGTGCTGCCGGTGGCCAACGATAACGATGAGCTGCTGGATCTCTACGTGCGCTACGTCATTGATGACGGCGACAAGGTGGCTGAATGGCTGGGCAACTGGGAGCTGCAGGCTACAGAGCAGACTGCTTCGCTCAGCATCGTGAATGACTCCTGGTCGCCGGGTGATGAACCTGCCGAACTGCGTCTGCAGGTGTCCTACGAGGGCGATGCGGTAGAGGGCGGCTTTGATGTGCAGGTAGAGTTCCTCGAACGCCTGTCGCAGTCCGGCCCGGATTGCGCCGACGCCTGGGATCTGTCACAGACCACGCTGACTTGTCCTGCCGCACCGGGCGATTGTGAGCCCGTGGTTATTCCGTTAACGCCGAACAACAATCATTGTTCCGCCTATGTAGGCCTCGATGCGCTGCCCGGTTTCGTCATCGACGACCAGATCGGTCAGGCGGTCATGTACAACGAACTGACTGTGCCGTAACTCGTTATGCCTAGTTCTACTTTTGTGATTTGTGTGAATAACACCGGCTATCCGGCGGCGCTGGAGCTTCGTAAGGTCTATGAAGTAGTAAAAGTTGACGAAGAAGACGGTCTGATTCGAGTCATTGACGAGTCCGGTGACGACTACCTTTACTCGAAAGATTGGTTTGTTGAGGTCCGGTTGACCGAAGAAGATCTGGATAAAGTTCGAAACAGCCATTAGGCCGATTCAAAACCGGCTTCTTTCGTCGGTTATTCGGCTAGCTCGGTAGCCGTCTAGGCTGCCACTCTGGCAGCATGTCCAATAGCAGCGCCCCAAACTCAAACAAATTTTCTATAGACAGGTCACTGCTCGAATTCGATGTGAGTGACCGTCGTGTCGAGCGGGTCTTCATTCTGTGTGTCTTCACGCTGGCCTGCACGGCCCTCTTCGCTGCGGCATTACCCGCATGGGCGGCTGCGCTGAGTGTTAGCGCAGCGGCATCGCTTGCGGCCTTCGAACTGCATCAACTCAACACCGCTCCTGACCTGATTCGGCACCTGCCGGATGGCAGCTGGGAGGGGGTGTGGCTGCCGAAATCGTCCCTCAAAATCCGAATCAAGCACCAAATCTCTGCCATACCGCAAAAAACCACCAAAAAACTCATCCTGACGCGGCACTTTTTCTACGGAAGCCGGTCAATAAGTTTGATATTCAGGGATTCTGGCCATTTCCATCATCCCCTAGATGGTTGCCGCAAAGGCAGTCTCCTCAAAGCCAGAGTATCCCGGAATACCTGTCCCTGCAGGGATTGGCGGCGTCTTAAAGTGCTGCTGCGTTGGTCACCCGCCACACCCGCAGACGACAGAAATCGGGCGGTCAGCCGGTTTCTCTCCCCCTGAAACCCGCCGGCTGGCTGCCCGGGCTTCGTGCCACGGCCTGATAATGTGGCTAAACTAGTGCAACGCAGCGGCCAAAGGATGCATATGGGTCGCGCAACCGTAGCTAAGATTCAGGAACATCCGGCAACTGTTTCAAAAGAAAGCCGGAAAAACACTGGATCGGCTGGCGAACTTTCTAATAAAGCAGCGGTCACAACCGCAGCGAAAGGGAGAGGAGCTGGCATGGATCAGGTTCGCACGGAGGTGGCTGACAACACCGCCTCTGCGAAAACGAGGCCAATGTCTGACAGGGCAAGCGATCAATTGCTGGTAGACCGTGTTCTGGCGGGTGAAAAGCACGCCTACGATTTACTGGTGGTGAAATACCAGCACAAGCTGGTGAAGCTGATCATGCGCTACGTGCACGATCACGCTGAAGCGATGGATGTGGCGCAGGAAGCTTTCCTGAAAGCCTACCGGGCGCTTCCCAAGTTTCGCGGCGACAGTGCCTTTTATACCTGGCTCTATCGCATCGCGATTAATACTGCAAAGAATCATCTGGTCGCTGCTAAACGGCGGCCTTTGGCGCACTCGGAAGATATAGATGATCCCGAGCGCTACGAGTGGCACGCCCACTTGCAGGACACCGACTCACCCGAAGGGCAGGTGTTAAGTGGCGAGCTGCAGGAAATATTGGAAAAGGCGTTGCAGGATCTGCCGGACGATCTCCGGACAGCCATCATGCTGCGCGAACTCGACGGTTTAAGTTACGAAGAGATTGCCCAGGCGATGGATTGCCCGGTGGGAACAGTACGTTCGCGCATCTTCCGCGCCCGTGAGGCAATCGACAAATCGATCGGGCCACTCATTAAGTGATGCAGGTTAAGTGATTGATTAAGCGGTCTGCATCACTGTTTTAAGTTTGCAAGTGTTTAGTATCAGGTAAGAACAATCAGGTAGTACGATGGATTCAGATAAACCCGACAACCCGGAAAATAAGGACAGCGACATTTCAGGTCCGGCTTCTATACAGGAGCAACTGCAGGAGCAGTTGAGTGCCTTTGTCGACGGCGAGTTGCCTGTCGAAGAAGTTGAGTTATTGTTGCGACGTCTTGAGCGCGATGCCGGTCACCGACAGCGTTTCTCCCGCTACGTGACTATCGGCAGTTTGATGCGCGGTGAGGTGGGTCCCGCCCAGCGTCAGTCAGACCGTATCCGTGCCGGCGTTATGCAGGAAGTTACCCAGATTGAAGAGACGGTCGAAGTGCAGACCACAGCATCTCCGCAGTCGAAGAAACAAAGTCAGGGCAAACTCATAAGTTTTGCTGTGGCTGCCGGACTGTGTGCCGTAGCGGTGATGAATATTCTGCCGAATGCCCAACAGGCCGGGGTGCAGATCGGGCAGGTTGCTGCTGTAGAGCAGGGAGCTGATCAATCCGTAAGCATAGAAGACCGCCGGGCAGAGTACGCTCAGGCCGGTACTCAGTTCGCGTCCCGCAACAGCGAGGCCACCAGAGAAGTTACCACCAGAGACGTCAACAGAGAAGCGCGGCGGTCGCGTCAGGTTGTTCGTTCTGATCGCATGGCCAGCTATCTGGCATCACACGGCACTCATGCCCGCACCATTTCCTGGCGCGTGGCCGAACCTGCATTCGTTGTTAATCAGGCCGGTTATACAACTGCAGCCTATAGCCCGAAATAGTTTCGATGGACCCGATTCAGTGTTGCAAAGGAATGACTGACTAATGATGCACCCGCTTGCAGCACTTACCGGCCGGTTCACGGCCGCCGGATTCTTCGTATCCCGTCCTGTTGCTTCCAGACGCCGTCGTCTGGCAGCCGGCATGCTGGCCGTTATGGCCACCTTCACCACTAAAGAAATCTTCGCCGGCGAAACCGAAGCCGATATCGACCCGCGCAAGTGGATTAACCGCATGCACGTGGCTGTCGAGAACCTCAACTATCAGGGCACGCTGGTGCGCATGCGTGGCGATGAGGTTGAAAACTTCCGCGTCTATCACCGTGTGACCGACGGCGACATCTCCGAACGTCTGGTGGGTATGGATGGCGACGGCTTTGAGGTGATCCGTCAGGGCAACGAAACCCTGTGTATTTTTCCGGCCCAGCAGTCCGTCGTTGTTGAAAAACAAAGCAGTAATCTGAAGAGTCCTATCGCCGCAGGCATTCCGGCCTATGACGAGGTGATGGAAGAGTCCTATACCTTCAGTATTGATGGCGATGACCGCGTTGCCGGCCGTCAGTGCAAGACGATGATCATCAAAGCGGTCGACGAGTACCGTTACGGTTACCGCATCTGGCTGGATGGCCGCACCGGTATGCCGCTTAAATCCCAGTTGCGCACAGCCGACGACAGCGAGTTGCTCGAAGAAGTGATGTTTGCCGACATCCTGCTGATCGATGAAGTGCCTGCCAGTGCGATTGTTTCGGCTCATGACACCGCCGACTGGAAGAAAGTCATGCCCGACGACTCCCAGCGCAACAAACCCACCGACATGCCTGGCTGGAAAGCCTCCGAACTGCCGCCGGGTTTTGAACTCAAAAACGTCCGCTACGAATACATGATGGGCGAAGAGGAGCCGCGTCTGCATCTGGTCTATATGGATAGCCTTGCTTCTGTATCCGTGTTCATCGACCGTCCCCAGGAAGGACAGGCCGAAGGCCCGGACATGATGGGTGCTACCAACGCCTACACCGTGATGAATGACGGCTGGTCGGTTACCGCTGTCGGTCAGGTGCCGCAGGTGACCGTTGAGCTGATTGCACGGTCCATGACTCAAGAGTAGGGCTGGAGCCGTTACCGGGCAGACTTCTTCTTTGCCGGGCTCCCTTAAAGGTTTAACTTAATCAACGCATCAGCCGCTCCCTGCGGGCGTTTCGCTGCGCTCCGGCGTAACTGTGACGGCATCACTTGAGGCACTCACAGGGCTGCCGTACACTGCCTCACAGCTTTGCCGCCGGCAGCATTCGGCGTCAGTGAAAAACGTCAGAAAATGAGTCCGGGTTCAGCCGGACGAAATAAGAGATTCAAGAGACAGGGATCAGTCGAAACAAGCATGCTGCGTTCGATATTCAAAATCAGCCTTGCGTTGCTGGGCGTCTTCATATTGCTCGAGATGTCCTATCGTGCGGTCGTTATCGGCCCGCGTGCTCTTAATCCGTTCTGGGCCAGCAGCTACGCGAACCTTATTTCTACGCAATACATCAAACCGGGTGCAACACCGGACCTGTACTACGAGTTGAAACCCGGCCTCGATGAAGTCCTGCGCGGCGTGCCGCTGAAAACCAATTCCAGCGGACTCGCCGACAAGGAATACACGGTTGAGAAACCGGCCGACACGTACCGCATTGCTGTGGTCGGCAGTTCCTGGACGATGCCGGCATCGGTGCCAATGGAGGACGCCTACCACTGGCAGCTTGAAGAACAACTCAATGCCGTGCCTGACGGCAAGAATGTGGAAGTGATCAACTTCGCGGTCGAGAACTACGGCATCGGCGAGATTCTGGCCACGGTGCGCGAGAAGGTGCTCGACTACGAACCCGACATGATCATCTTTGCGCTGACCACCTTCACCGGCAATATCGTGTGGTATGACTACGATGCGCCGATGACGGTGTCGCAAGACGAGTTGAAGATGAACAGTCTGGTGCTGATGCAGTTAGGCATCACCGGCAAGGATGAATCAGCCGGTATGGTCCGGCCGTTTATTTCCGAGGCGGATCAGGAATGGCGTTACCGTCAGCAGATCGCCGCCGGAATGCTCGAGTACAAGAAGCTCACCGAAGGCACCGACATCGATACCGTCGTGCTGTGGCTTGGCTTCAGAAAGCCGTTCTGGCATCTGGCTAATTTCCTGTTCCACCTGCCGCGCACTCACGGTCATGACGTGATTTTCGGCTCTGATTTACTGGCTGAGCGGGCCGCTGAGTCGGGCGAGCAGCTGAAATTCAAGGTCAGTCAGTACGATTTACACCCGGATGCCGAAGGGCATGCGGTCATTGCCGAAGCGGTGATGAACTATCTGGCGACTGTGCCTGAGCTGGCAGAGCAGGCCCGGTCTGTTTCAGGGGCTGAATCCGAAGCTGTTTCAGGCGGCGGCACAGGTTAAACTTGGCTGCTCTCTGCAAAGAGGGCAGAACAATCGGGAGAGGTCTTTCGGGGGAAAGACGACCACAACTAGTAGGATGTGTCATTGAGTAAGTTAAAAGAGTTTGCCCGCGGTGTCGGTGCGTTTCTGGTTTCAACGCTGATCTTTCTGGTGTTGCTGGAGATCACGTTGCAGGTCTATACCCGCATCACCATCTACTACGATGTCGAAATGGCGCGTTACGCCAATGAGGTGAAGATCCCTGCGGACAACCCGAAGGTCGGTCACTATCACAAGCCGAATGCCGATGCCTATCTGATGGGCACCAGCTTCAAAACCAACTCGCACGGCTGGCGTGATCAGGACTACGACTACGAACGCAACGATGCCTATCGCATTGTGGTGCTGGGTGACTCACTGACTGTCGGCTGGGGTGTGGAGCAGGACGAGAGCTACGAGCATCTGCTCGAAGAGCGCTACAACGAAGTGACGCCGGTTGAAATGATCAACACCGGTCACGGCAACTACAACACCGAACAGCAAGCCAATCTGTATATCGACAAGGGCCAGAAATACAGCCCTGATAAAGTTGTGCTGTTCTACTTCATTAACGATGCCGAAGTCACACCGAAGCAGTCGAGCTACCAGTGGTTAGCCTATAGCCGTGCGATTACGTTCTTCTGGTCGCGTCTGCGGGGCCTGTTTGCCCGTTCCGATCAGCGCCAGACCTTCGAAGGTTTCTACAGCGCGCTGTATGAAGATGATCAGCCGGGCTGGATTGCTTCACAGGAAGCGTTCCTGCAACTGCGTGATCTGCTGAAAGAGCAGGGCGTTGAGTTTCAGGTGGTGATGATTCCGGAGTTACACAACGTGGTGGATTATCCGTTTGCCGACATCTACGACAAGGTTTACGGCTTCCTGACCGACAACGGCATCGATACGCTGGACCTGCGTGACGACTTCAGCACCTACACCGACGATCCTGTCACCCTATGGGTGGCGCTGGACGATGCACACCCCAGCGTGCTGGCACATCAGATGATTGCCGATTACTCTTATGACTTCATCGGCAAGGGCATTATTGATGGCTCTGCTGAAGACACTGCCCTGCAGGGAGAGCAAGCAAGTGAGTGAAGAAAAGAAGGGCTTCTGGGCCCGCAACAAGAAGTTCATTATCGGTCTGGTGGTTGTCTGGGTCGTGTTGCTGATCCTGCTGGTTCTGATGACCGATCAGAAGAACCTGCCGTTCGTCTATCAGTTCGGTTAAGCACCAATTCGGTTAAGCAACAGCCCGGCTGATTAACAGTAATCAGCACAGCTACGCGGAGCACTCCATGCTTCATTGCCAAGCGACGATTATTTCGAAGGCCGTTTCGACAATTGATTCGAAATCGGCATCACAGGTCGCCTTGCAGGCCGAGTCGCCGTCGCTGTGTTCCTCCTGTGCAAAGTTTCAGGGCTGTGGCATGCAGGTGTTCGACGGACTCACCGCCGAACGTCAGCCGCTGGTCCGCGAATTACCGCAATCCTTATCCCATTTAGAAGCCGGTGACACCGTGAGCCTGAGTCTGCCCTCAGCTATTCTGCTGCGCGGCGTTCTGTTGGCTTACCTGCTACCCCTGTTGTTGTCATTGGGTGGCGCCATACTCGGTGCGGCTATTTCCGACGGTGCTGCAGCCGGCGGCTTGCTGACCGGCCTGGCTGCCGGTTACGCGGTGTTGCGGTTGCGTGCCGCTGCAGAGCGGGAACGGGCCTCTGAAAGCATTCTGGTCAGTGGAGTAGGTAGCTGATGAGCGCTCTACCGGAGATTACAGTATTCAGCAGACGCGGCTGTCATCTGTGTGAAGACCTGATTGAAGAGCTGGTGCTGCTGGTGCGGGATCAGGCCACCATCCGGGTCGAGGATGTCGACACCAATCCGGAGTGGGTAAAGCTGTATGGAGAGCTGGTGCCCGTGGTATATTACGCCGGCGCTGAGGTCTGCCGGTATCACCTCGACCGCAGCGCGATTCTGGCTCTTCTGAATTCTGGCGATAATGGTGTGGAAGGCGCTGCCAACTAGGCAGTTTCCGGTCCTTGCTGCCGTCGAATACGGACCTGCCGGTTCATATTGCCGGCTCACAAGCCAAAGCCTTTATTCACTGTTGAAACCCCAGATCTGTAATCCTGATGCGCCACATACGTAACTTTTCCATCATCGCTCACATCGACCATGGCAAGTCGACGCTGGCCGACCGTTTTATCCAGATTTGCGGCGGTCTTGAAGATCGTGAGATGGAAGCGCAGGTGCTCGACTCGATGGATATCGAGCGCGAGCGCGGCATTACCATTAAAGCTCAAAGTGTCGCACTGACGTACAAAGCCGACGACGGCGAAACCTATCAGCTGAACATGATCGACACGCCGGGGCATGTCGATTTCTCCTATGAAGTATCGCGTTCGCTGGCAGCCTGCGAGGGCGCATTGCTGGTGGTCGACTCGAGTCAGGGTGTTGAGGCGCAGAGTGTGGCGAACTGCTACACCGCGATTGATCTCGGGCTCGAGGTTATTCCGGTGCTGAACAAAATCGATTTGCCGGCTTCGGAACCGGAGCGCGTGCAAAAAGAAATCGAAGACGTGATCGGTATCGATGCGTCTGAAGCGCTGAAGGTTAGCGCGAAGACGGGACTCGGCGTTAAAGATCTGCTGGAACAGTTGGTGCAGTTGGTGCCGCCGCCGGAAGGTGACACCGAAGCGCCGCTGCAAGCATTGATCATGGACTCCTGGTTCGACAGTTACCTGGGCGTGGTCTCGCTCGTTCGTATCATGGCGGGCGAGTTGAAGAAGGGCGACAAGATCAAAGTGATGTCCACCGGTCTGGTGCATCCGGCGAACGACGTTGGTGTGTTCACACCGAAGAAAGAAGATCGCGATGTCCTGAAAACCGGTGAGGTGGGTTATCTGGTCGCCGGTATTAAAGAAATTCACGGTGCGCCGGTGGGCGACACCATTACCACGGCCGACAAAGGCACCACTGAACAGCTGCCCGGTTTTGAAGAGGTGCAGCCGCGTGTATTCGCTGGCCTGTTCCCGATTAACTCGGAAGACTTCGAGAGCTTCCGTGAGGCGCTGGCGAAACTGAATCTGAACGATGCGGCGCTGAAGTATGAGCCTGAGTCTTCGGGCGCGTTGGGCTTTGGTTTCCGCTGCGGCTTCCTCGGCACGCTGCATATGGAGATCGTGCAGGAGCGCCTGGAGCGCGAGTATAACCTCGAGCTGATCAGCACCGCACCGACAGTGGTCTATGAAGTGCTGACCACCGGTGGTGAGACCATTGAGCTGGATAACCCGTCGGCACTGCCGCCGGTCAACCAGATTGCCGAAGTGCGTGAGCCTTACGTTACGGCGACCATCATGACGCCGCCGGATTACGTCGGCAAAATTATGCAGTTGTGTATTGAGAAGCGCGGCGTGCAGACCGGCATGAAGCATCACGGCTTCAACGTATCACTGGACTATGAGCTGCCGCTCGCAGAGATCGTGCTCGATTTCTTCGACAAACTGAAATCAATCAGTCGCGGTTTCGCTTCGCTGGATTACCATCTGGCTGACTTCCGGCCCGGTGATATGGTCCGTCTCGACATCCTGATTAATAAAGAGAAGGTCGATGCCTTGTCTGTGATCGTGCACCGGGATACCGCACAGTTCCGGGGTCGCCAGCTGGTCGATAAATTGCGTGAACTGATTCCCCGGCAGATGTTCGAAATTGCGATCCAGGCGGCCATCGGCTCGCAGATTGTGGCCCGGTCTTCTGTGCGTGCCTTGCGCAAGAATGTGACGGCTAAGTGCTACGGCGGCGATATCTCGCGTAAGCGTAAACTGCTGGAGAAGCAGAAGGCCGGTAAGAAACGTATGAAGCAATTCGGTTCGGTAGAGATTCCGCAGGAAGCGTTTCTCGCCGTGCTGAAATCCGGTGACTCAAGCTCGAAGAACTAACTTTGTCAGGACTCTGAACGGAATATGAATCTCGATTTTTCATTGTTACTGGTTGTCGCGACGTTCGCCAGCGGCGTCATCTGGGGTGTCTGGGCATTGCTCGGTGCTGTTAAAGGCAATAGTGATGGTCAGGCAGCAGAAGCAGACGCTGTAGAAGAGGCAGTAGCCGCTTCCGAGAACAAGGCTGCCTCAAAAGAGCCGGTCATCGTTGAATACGCCCGTTCCTTTTTTCCGGTGTTGCTGCTCGTACTGGTGGTGCGTTCGTTTCTGTTTGAGCCGTTTCGCATTCCGTCCAGCTCGATGATGCCCACGCTGCTGATTGGCGATTTCATCTTCGTCAGCAAGTTCGAGTACGGCCTGCGTCTGCCCGTGGTGAACACCAAGATAGTGGACCTCAATGAACCGGAGCGGGGCGATGTGATTGTCTTCCGCCTGCCGTCCAACCCCAGCACCAACTACATCAAGCGTCTCGTGGGGTTGCCCGGCGACACCATCACCTACCGGAACAAGCGTCTGTATGTGAATAATGAGCCTGTTAAACTGACCTTTAAGGGCTTGTATGAGAGCAATATGGGCACAGAAGTCAGAATTGCGAGCGAGTCGTTAGGGGGCATTGAGCACGATGTGCTATTGATGCCCTATCAGAGAAGCATGGAAGGCACTTTTGTGGTGCCGGAAGGGCATTACTTCATGATGGGCGACAATCGCGACAACAGCCGCGACAGTCGCTATCCGGGAGTGGGCTTCGTGCCGGAAGACCTGGTGGTTGGTAAGGCCGTGCGGATCTGGATGAACTGGGATTTTCCGAACATGCCGCAATGGACGCGGATCGGGGACTCCATTAATTAATCTATAGATTGCTTTAACAGTTGATCTGATGTGTTCCGGAAGGGAATGTCCGGGGAGAAAAGGGAGTGATGAAGATGCATAAACAACAGGGAATGACCACGCTCGGTATTTTGTGCGTATTGGCAGTTGTTGGTTTGCTCGCATTTGCAGCCTTTAAAGTGGTGCCGGCCTATCTTGAAATGACCAAGGTCTACACCATTCTTGATGATATTGAGAGAGACTATTCCGGCAAGCCCGACACCGATGTGGCGAAGCTGCGTACTCAGATAGGCAAGCGCATTAACATCGAATCGATTTACGGTGTGAAGCGGGATGATTTTCAGATCAAGCGCACCAGTGAGGGTTACGAGGTTTCTATTAACCATCCAAATGAAACCCACTACCTTGGCAATCTGTACCTCGTCGTTAAATACGACAAGACCGTTGTGGTCCGCAAATAATCCGGTGTCTGCTCACTAGCTATGGCGGATGCAGCAAAGTGGGCGGAAGATACGCTGGATTACCGGTTCAATGATGCCGGCTTAATCAAGCAGGCCTTTACTCACCGCAGTGCCGCCAACCGGCACAATGAGCGCCTTGAGTTTCTTGGCGATGCGGTGCTCGAGCTTGTAATTACCGATGCGATTTACCACCAGCGTCCGGACATGGATGAGGGCGGGCTCAGTCGCCTGCGTTCCAACCTGGTGCGCAAAGCGACGCTCGCGGAAATTGCCCAGAACATCGATATCGCCAAGCAGCTGATACTTGGGTCCGGCGAACGCCGCACCGGTGGGCATCAACGCAGTTCGATTCTGGCGGATGCACTGGAGGCCGTGTTGGGTGCTGTGTATCTTGATGGCGGTTATGCCGATGCAGACGCTGTGATCAACAAACTTTTCGCGGAGCATCTCAAAGAGCTACCCGACGAAGCCGCTCTCAAGGATCCAAAGACCCGTCTGCAGGAGTTCCTGCAGGCCGACGCACTGGGTTTGCCCGAGTACGAAGTGCTGAAAGTGTCCGGCAAGTCGCATGCCCAAACTTTTGAGGTGCTGTGCAAGGTGCCGGGGCACAATATCGAAGTCAAAGCGACGGGGGCTAGTCGTCGCAAGGCTGAGCAGCAGGCAGCGGAAGACGCTCTCAAACAACTGACATCTGAAAACAATGGCTGACAAAGATACCTATCGCAGCGGCATGGTTGCCGTAGTCGGGCGCCCGAATGCCGGCAAGTCCACACTGATGAATGCCTTGATCGGCAGCAAGATCAGTATCGTGACCGCCAAGCCGCAGACAACCCGCCACGCCATTATGGGCATTCTTACCGAAGACCATGCACAGGCGATCTTTGTCGATACGCCGGGCCTGCATAAGGCAGACGGTAAGCTCATCAACCGCGCGATGAACCGGGCAGCGACGTCGTCGCTGGAAGGCGCCGATCTGGCGCTGTTTCTGGTTGATGCGCGCGGCTGGACCGAAGACGATGAAGACATCCTTGAGCGCATTAAAGACTCAAAGATTCCGTGCATCCTGCTGATCAACAAGATCGACTTCAAAAAGAACAAAGAAGCCCTGTTCCCGCTGCTGCAGGCCAGTTCCGAGAAGCATGATTTTGTCGAGATTGTGCCGATGTCGGCACTGAAAGGTCAGAACCTGTCGACAGTGAAAGAGTTGGTGTTCAATAATCTGCCGGAAGGTCCGCAGCTGTTCCCCGATGACATGAAAACCGACCGCGGTTTAAGTTTCCGCATCGGTGAAGTGTTGCGCGAGAAGCTGATGGAGTCGTTGCACAACGAAGTGCCGTACGGTCTCGGTGTTGAGATCAACGTGCTTGAAGACAATGAAGATCAGGACGATCAGGTGAAGGTGGATGCCATCATCTGGGTCGACCGTGATTCGCACAAAGGCATTGTGGTCGGTCGCGGTGGTGAGCGTCTGAAAGCCATCGGTCGTGCCGCACGCCTGGATCTGAACAAAACCTTCGGTCGGCGCTTCCATTTGCAGACCCGCGTGAAGGTGAAGAGCAACTGGGCCGACAGTGCCCAGGCGCTGCGTCAGCTCGGTTACGACGAGCATTGAAGCTGAACTTGCGGTAAAACATGTCCGCCAACCGCGTAGAACTTGAACCGGCCTGGGTGCTGCATACCCGTCAGTACCGCGAAACCAGTCTGCTTATTGAAGTATTCAGCGCCAACCATGGTCGCCTGGGCCTGATTGCCCGCGGTGCGCGGCGCCCCAAGTCTCCTTTGAAAGCATTGCTGCAGCCGTTTGAGCCGCTGGCCATGTCATGGTCGGGGCGGGGTGATCTCGGCACACTACAGCAGGCCGAGGCTGTGCCCGGTCGTCCGCCTTTAGCACTGCAGGGTCTCGGTCTTGCGGGTGGTTTTTATGCCAACGAACTGCTGATCAAATTGCTGGAACGACGCGACCCGCATCCGGTGCTGTTCGGCAGCTACTCGCAATTGATAGAACAGCTGGCCGACCCGGCCACAGTTGAACCCGGTCTCAGGCAGTTCGAGTTGCTGCTGCTGCGTGAGCTGGGTTTTGGCATCAACCTGTCGGTCGATGCGTTTGATCTGCAACCGCTCAGCGACGAGTCGCTCTACGAATACCGGCTGGAGCAGGGCGTAGTGCCGGTCCATGATGGAGTGGAAGGTGCAATGGTATTTAAGGGCTCGACCTTGAGGGCGATCGAAGCGTCCGACTGGAGTTCGCCGGATACCTTGCGTGCGGCGAAGAAGCTGCTGCGCTATACCATCGACCACTACCTCGACGGCAGAGAGCTCAAAACCCGCAAAGTCTATGCTGCCATGTCCGCGCAACTGCGCTAGACTCTACTGACTGGCGTAAACCGGTTTCCGCTCACGCTGAGCAGCCGTCGCCCTCTAAGAAATGGATAGTGTTAGCCCCCGCTCAGGGTGCTGATGCGGAAGAGCATAGTGATCAGTAATACCCCCTCCCAACTTTTGTTGGATGAACTGCATCTTGGCGTGAATGTCGACCATGTGGCCACCATCCGGCAGGCCCGTGGCACCCGTTATCCCGACCCTGTTATAGCCGCACTCATTGCAGAGCGCGCCGGTGCCGACAGCATTACCGTGCATTTGCGTGAAGACCGTCGCCACATTCAGGAGCGCGATGTGCGCGTTTTGCAGGACGTCACCCAGACCCGCGTTAATCTCGAGATGGCAGTCACCGAAGAAATGCTGGATATCGCCTGCGATATTGATCCTGCCGATGTGTGCCTGGTGCCGGAAAAGCGTGAAGAACTGACTACTGAAGGTGGTCTCGACGTGATCGGCGGCTTTGAAAAGGTGATGGGTGCCTGTTCACGTCTTGATGAGGCCGGTATCCGCGTGTCGTTGTTTGTCGATCCGGATCCGGACCAGCTTGATGCCTGTGCGCGTGCCGGTGCACCGGTGGTTGAATTGCACACCGGGGCTTATGCCGATGCTGAAACACCGGCTGCAGCGGAAGAAGAGCTGCAGCGAATTGTTATCGCATCAAGACATGCCCATGAGATCGGCTTGCGGGTGCATGCAGGTCACGGTCTGCACTACACCAATGTGCAGCGCATTGCGCTAATACCGGAGATTGTTGAACTGAACATCGGTCATGCCATTGTGGCGCGCGCAGTACTCGATGGTTTTGAAAATGCCGTCAGCGAGATGAAACAGATCATGCAGCAGTGTCTGCAGCAGCGGCTCGCATAACCTTACTTGCAGGGTTTAGAGGGGAAAGCTATGACGACAGTAGTATTCGATATCGAAACGATTCCCGACGTAGAACTGGGGCGTGACTTGCTGGGGCTTGACGGTGTCGGTGACAGTGACACGGCCAAGGCGATGGCTTTTCACAACCTGCAGGAGAAGGGCACCGAGTTCCTGCCGCTGTACCAGCACAAGGTAGTAGCGATTTCTGTCGCGCAGCGGAGCCCGAAGGGCTTTAAAGTCACCACGCTCGGCACTGAAGAGAGCAGTGAAGCCGAGATTATTCAGGCGTTTTTCGACGGCGTCGAAACCGCGCCGGAGCTGGTGTCGTGGAACGGCGGCGGCTTTGATCTGCCGGTGCTCCATTACCGCGCATTGAAGAACAATGTGCAGGCGCCGCGGTACTGGGATACGGGCGATAACGACCGTGAGTTCAAATGGAATAACTACCTGAGCCGCTTCCACTGGCGCCATCTGGACCTGATGGACGTGCTGTCGGGCTTTCAGCCCCGTGCCCGCGCCAGCCTCGATAACGTCGCTTCCATGCTGGGTTATCCCGGCAAGATGGGTATGGATGGCAGCAAGGTATGGGACGCCTATCGCGGCGGTGACCTGAAAGCCATTCGCGACTACTGCGAACACGACGTGCTGAACACCTATCTGGTTTACCTGCGCTTCAAGTTCATGCGCGGCGACTACGACCAGGTGCAGCTGAATGATGAAGTGGCGCGCGTACACGACATGCTGGCCGAAAGCGATAAACCGCATCTGAAAGAATTCCTTGATGCGTGGAACGCAGCCGGGAGTTAATGGTGGGGCGTCGTAATTCCAGAATTAACGCCGAACCGGAAGAGGGCGTTATTCGTGATGTCACCACCGACGGTAAAGGTGTGGTCGACACCGAAGGCAAAACTGTTTTTGTAGACGGCGCTTTAACCGGTGAACGTATTCGCTATCAGCGACGCAAGAAACGCCGCAACTACGACGAAGCCGATCTTCTCGAGCTGCTGGAAGCGTCAGAAGACCGCGTCGAACCACCCTGTGAGTTCTTCTTGAACTGTGGCGGCTGCACCTGGCAGCATCTCGCGCCCGAAAAACAGATTTTGATGAAGCAGGAGGCGCTACTGCAGGCGTTTCAGCGTATCGGCAATGTCGTGCCGGGCGAGGTTATGCCGCCACTTACCGGTGCCAACAGCGGTTATCGCCGCCGGGCCCGCTTCGGAGTGAAGTTTGTCGATGGCAAAGGCCGGGTGCTTGTGGGCTTCCGGGAGCGGGTGAAGCCCTTTATTGCCGATATGAATAGTTGTCAGACCGTGCACCCGCGTCTGAGTGAACTGCTGCCTGCTCTGCAGGAGCTAATCGCGAAAATGGATATCTGTCGTCGCCTGCCGCAGGTGGAGGCCAGCGTCGGCGAAGGCGATGCAGACGGAACGGACGAAATCGTGCTGGTGTTCCGTGTGCTCGACGAGCCCTCGGACAACGATATGGCGTTGCTCGCAGAGTTCGAGAAAGCAGAGCAGGTCATTGTGCTGCTTCAGCGCAAGGGTCTGGATACGATTACCAAGCTCGCCAACATGGACCCGCCGGACAAGCTGCATTACCGCCTGCCGGAGCATGAAATCACCATTGAGTTTGGTCCCGTCGACTTCATTCAGGTAAATCATGAGATCAATCAGAAGATGATTGATCAGGCTTTGGATTGGTTGCAGCTGGATGGCACGGAAACCGTGCTCGATTTGTTCAGTGGTCTGGGTAACTTCAGTTTGCCTCTGGCGAAACGTTGTGAATCGCTGGTCGGTGTTGAAGGCGAGGCTCGCAGCGTACAGGGCGCACGCGATAACGCTGCGCGGAACAATGTCACCAATGCCGAATTCTATGTAGCGAACCTGTTCGAGACCGAACAAATCGAGAAAGACGGCCAGCGCTGGATTAAAGAAGGCTTCGATGTGGTGGTTCTCGACCCGCCGCGCGCCGGCGCGGCTGAAATTCTGCCGTATTTGAGTAAGATGAAACCGTCGAAGATTCTTTACGTGTCCTGTCACCCCGGCACGTTGGCGCGTGACAGCGAAGTGATTGTAAATACCCTGGGTTACACGCTAAAACAGGCGGGAGTAATCGATATGTTCCCGCAAACAGGGCACGTGGAATCCATGGCACTCTTTGTAAAAGAGTGAGGGTACTGTTTGTTAAAGACTGAATTTATGTCCAAATTGATAGAAATCAGTATCTCCCGTCAGAGTCTTCGCCTGCTTGAAGACGGTAATGAGCTGGCCAGTTACAGCGTGTCGACCTCGGCGTTTGGCCCCGGAGAACTGGACGGCAGTCAGTGCACACCGCGCGGTGCACACGTGGTTTCTGAGCTGATTGGTGCGGGCGCCAAGCCGGGCAGTGTATTTGTTGGCCGTGAGTTCACCGGCGAAGTCTGGTCGAAGCAACTGGATGAGGCGAATCCCGACCGCGACTGGATACTAAGCCGCATTATCTGGCTCGACGGCTGCGAGCCCGGCGTAAATCAGGGCAAAAGCACCGACATAAACGGCAACGAGCAGAGCTGCGATACCAAACATCGCTATATCTATATCCACGGCACGTCACCCGAAGAGCCGTTGGGCGTGCCGTATTCCCACGGCTGTATCCGTATGGATATGCACGCGGTGATCGAGCTGTTCGATGCGCTCGAGCCGGATGTGCCGGTGCAGATCAACCCGTAACCAATTAATTACGTAACCAGAGACGGAACTACAGGAGACAGAAATGGGTTTGGGACCGTTGATGGTGGACGTTGAAGGATTTGAGCTGACCGCTGAAGAACGCGAGTTTTTGCAGCATCCTCTGATTGGGGGCGTCATCCTGTTTACCCGCAACTTTGCCGACCGCGTGCAGGTGATGGAGCTGGTGCGGCAGATTAAAGCGGTGCGCAGTCCCTCACTCATCATTGCTGTCGACCAGGAAGGCGGACGCGTGCAGCGTTTCCGTGAGGGCTTTACGGCATTGCCACCGCTGCATCAGATCGGTCGTATCTACGATACCGATGAGAACGCAGCCCGGCATCTCGCACACACCCACGGCTGGTTGATGGCCTCGGAGATTGTCGACTTGGGTATCGACATCAGTTTTGCACCGGTTGTGGATCTCGATTACGGCCTGAGTGAGGTGATCGGTGACCGCGCGCTGCACAGTCGCCCCGACATCGTCGCCAGTTTGTCGCTCGCTTACATGCAGGGCATGCACAAAGCGGGCATGGCGGCGACAGCCAAGCATTACCCCGGCCACGGGGGTGTAACCATCGATTCACATCTGGCATTGCCTGAAGACAGTAGGACGTTCGATGAACTGTCTGACGATCTGGTGCCCTATCAGACCCTCATTGAATACGGCCTGGAGGCCGTCATGGTGGCTCACATCCGCTACACGGCTATAGATCAACAGATTGCCAGCCTGTCGCCGTACTGGCTGCAAACCGAGTTACGCGGGCGGCTGGGTTTCAACGGTGCGATCTTCTCTGATGACTTGAACATGGGCGGCGCGGAAGAGGCCGGCAGTGTGCCTGACCGGGCACGTGCAGCATTGGCCGCAGGTGCCGACATGGCGCTTATCTGCAATAACCCCGAAGCCGCGCGTGCCACTGTGAGCGCGTTGGCGTACGACAATGAAGACTATCTGTCGGCAGTTGGCTACGGCCGTATCGCCGCGATGCGCACCCGTCGCTCGCAGGACGCAGAAATGGTCTACGGTAGTGAAGAATGGAAGACGGCATGCGCTGCGCTTGAACAGGGGCTGACGCCGCCGGACTTAACGTTGCAGGGATGATTGGTCAAGGATGATTGGTCAAGGATGAGTGGAGTGAGTGGTTAATGACGACGCAAAGAAATAATCCGCCGGGTGAGATTGTAGTTGCCGGCGTCGAAGTTGAAGTGGCTCTGAAATATCTGGCCGCCGATTTGCAGCCGATTGTCGATGAAGGCAACTGCGTATTGCTCGGCATCATGCTGGGGGCGATGATTCCGCTGGCCAAGCTCAGCCAGCTGCTCGAGGGTGATTACGAGCTCGACTCCTGTCATGCCACCCGCTATCAGTCGGGCCTTGAGGGTAAGGAGCTGGCGTGGCTGAAACAACCTTCGTCCGGTCTGGAAGGCAAAACGGTTGTTGTTGTCGACGATATTTTCGATCAGGGCGTGACGCTGGAAGCTGTCGTGTCGGCCTGTCAGGCTAACGGTGCAGCGAGGGTATACAGCGCAGTGCTTGCGACCAAGGAACATGACCGCCAGCGCAGCGATTATCGTCCGGACTTTTCGGCTTTAACGGTGCCGGACCGCTATGTGTTTGGTTACGGTATGGATTACCGCGGGCGCTGGCGTCATTTGCCGGATATCTACGCCCTTACTGATGATGCGGACGAAGCCTGATGGCGCGAGTTGGTCTTATTGGCGGCACCGGAGCGTTGCAGTTTGCGCCGCTGGCAGCTGCTGCCGAAACCTGCGAAATTAAAAGCCGCTACTCGGACGAACCTGTATTGGTTACCGAATGGCGCTGGCAAGAGCACGAGGTGTTCTTTCTGTTGCGTCACGGACCGGACTCCTTAATCCCGCCGCACAAGGTTAATTACCGTGCCAACATCGATGCTTTTCGCAGACTCGAAGTCGACTGGCTCGTGAGCATGAATGCAGTGGGCGGTATCACCACTGATGGCGAAGCCGGCTTGCCCGGCACGCTGGTGATTCCGGATCAGATTGTCGATTACACCTGGGGGCGTGAACACACGTACTTCGATGCTGAAGCCAATGAGTTGGAGCATCTCGAGTTTACGCAGCCGTTCAGTCAGCCGCTGCGGCATATGCTGCTTACCGCGGCAGCCGGCAGAGGCGTCAATGTGCGCAGCTCGGGTGTGTATGGTGTGACTCAGGGGCCGCGGCTGGAAACGGCTGCAGAGGTCGACAAGCTTGAGCGTGACGGCTGCGATATCGTCGGTATGACGGTCATGCCTGAAGCGGCGCTGGCGGCAGAAGCCGGGCTCGAATACGCCTCGCTGTCAGGCGTGGTGAATCACGCCGCGGGGCGTGGTGGAACAGCGGGCGAAGGTGGTTCCATTCACGACCAGATTGAGGCCCATGTTACGGCCTGTATGGCTCAATCCCGCGCCATTCTTGAAGAGCTGCTGGCCGAACTGGGTTAGCGCCGCACCTCCGCTCACCTTCCTTTTTCTTTTTGAAAACCTGCGGTTAGTGAAGCGGGTCACATTTCCTGTTGCCCTGAATAAGTAAAATCGGACTGTTGTTGCGGTAGCTGAACACATTTCTTCTGATTGGTCAGCTGCTGTTAGCCGAAACTAATTTTAAGCAACGGACGCGATGAAACTGAAAAAGGAAATCAAACTGGCAACGCAGATTCTGGAGCTGGCACCGGGTGGTGCGCTGCTGCTGGATGCGGGCAAGCCGGAGATTCCTGTCGTGTTCGTCAATCAGATTCTCGCGGATCTGTCCGGTTTTACTGTCGCTGAAATGCAAGGTCAGCCCTGGCACCGCTTCTCGGTTGAAGACCGCGACCCGGTATCTGACAACGCGGATCGCGATGAAAAGAGTAGCGGTATGCCGGCTTCGCGCCTGCTGAGCCGCAACCAGCAGGGTACCGCCGAAGGTATCAAGCTCGACATGGTCGGCTTGAAGGATGCTAACGGTAAGCTGTGTTACTGGTACGCCACGGTGGCGGAAACCGGGGGCAATATCGCCGTGCTGAATCCTGCTCATCCGGAAGATTCCACGCTGGCCATGCGCAAGCGTGCCGGTCGTGACCCGGCAACCGGTTTGCTGGACAGCCAGACCTTCAACGCAGTACTGCAGCGTGAATGGATGCTGGCGGCTCGTGAGAAACGTGAGTTGGCGATGCTGGTTGTGCAGGTCGACTACTTTACCGATTACCTCGATGTGTTCGGCAAACATGCCGGCGATGCCTGCCTGCGCAAGGTAGGTCATGCCATCAGCGGTTCTTTGCGCCGCAGTGGCGATACCAGTGCGCGTCTGGATGACGACAGTTTTGTGGTGTTACTGAGTGATACTACCGCCGACAACGCTCAGGTGGTTGCCGAACGTATCAGCGAGAAGGTGCGCGGTCTGGCTGTACATCATCCGCGTTCGCGTCTGGCCCGTTTTGTGACCGTCTCCTGCGGCGCTGACAGCGCCAAGCCTGAATGGGATTCCGATTCGGAAGAGTTGATTGAAGCCGCGAAGAAGCAGGTAGGTATGCGTGGTTCTGCGCGCACGGCCTGACGGCTGCTTACTGTCCGAGTGAAGAGTAGGTTTCTTCGACCTGCTCGATTTCCGTAACCAAAGCTATGACACCGAACTGCGGGTGGTCGAAGTACTGCATACCGTCGCGCAGTTTAATTTTGCGTGACTGATGCAGTTCAAACGGCGGCCGGCTCATGACACTGAAGCCGGTTCTTTTCGGCGGCAGGTTCAGCGTCAGTTCCAGATGGGTGTAGCGTTCGCGATACAGCCGCACAGTGCCGTTAATAACCAGCGGGTCAGCGCCGGCATAACTCACATCAAACGCTTCCGCTTCATCCTTGCTGTACATGTTCTGCTGCCAGCTGGTGTGCACCAGCACGTCGTAATAGGCACTGTTCTGCAGTCGTGCGGCTTCGTCTTGCAGACCCGTTTCTTCAGCCGCTAACAGTTTGAACCAGAGGTCTTCTTCCTCAACAGACTCTTCAACCGTCTCTTCATTAAGCACCTCATCAGTGCTGTCTGCGGCTTCAGGAAGCTCAACCGGCGTCTCATTGAACTCCATCGTTTCACCGCGGAGCATGGCTTCAATAGAGAATTCTTCACTGAAGAAGTCTTCCGGCAGTTCTTCTTCCGGCAGTGACTCGCGGCTGGCACCGGCGCCCAGGTTTCTGATGATGATCAGATCGACCTGATATACCGGTTCCGCTTTTTCCCGGGCGTTGTCACCGAGACCGATAGAGGGCACTACAGCCTGACCCAGTGCCACTGACGGTATCAGTGACGAGGCAAGTGCTGCCGCCGCGACAGCGAGCAAGAGTAGGGCGGTTTGTCGGAATGCAGTCATATCGGATTAGTTGGCTTCTGATGCCGTGAGTTGGTCAGACAACAGCGCGATGACGTTCTCAACCATCAGGAAGCGCTCGTCATCGGCTTGTTCATGTTTGCTACCGCTATTGAATCGCAGGCGCTGTTCCTTATCAAGCGAATACAGCTTGGGTTGTTCGGAGATCAGTGTGACCAGCATAACCGGGTCGACTTTGGTGTCTCCGGTAAACTCAATGATGCCGCTGCCTGCGTAGGCGTCAATCTTGCGAATGCCCAGTCTGGTGGCCTTGAGCTTCAGCCCGGTCTGGCGAAACAGTGCCTTGGTGGCATCCGGCAGCAGGCCAAAGCGGTCAATCAGTTCCACTTGCAGTTTGCGCAGCGCTTCGCTGTCGGTGGCACTGGCAATGCGTTTGTAGTGCACCAGTCGCATGTGCACGTCCGGCATGTAGTCTTCCGGCAATAGCGCAGGCAGATGCATATTGATTTCCGGCCCGTGGTTCATCTCGTGTTCCACATCCGGGTCTTCGCCGGCACGGATCGAGTCGACCGCCTTGCCGAGCATCTCTGTGTACAGGCTGAAGCCGATTTGCGCGATGTGGCCGGTTTGGTCATCGCCCAGTAATTCACCGGCACCGCGAATTTCGAGATCGTGAGTGGCCAGCACAAAGCCTGCGCCCAGGTCTTCCATCGACTCGATGGCATCCAGACGCTTCTGGGCATCGGCATTCAGTGCGTTACGCGGTGGTGTGAGCAGGTAGGCAAACGCCTTGTGATGCGAGCGTCCGACACGACCGCGCAACTGGTGCAGCTGTGCCAGACCAAAGCGGTCGGCGCGGTTGATGATGATCGTGTTGGCGTTAGGGATATCCAGACCGCTTTCAATGATGGTGGTGGTCACCAGAATGTTGAAGCGGCGGTGATAGAAGTCGAGCATGATCTGTTCAAGCTCGCGCTCGTTCATCTGCCCGTGCGCAATGCGGTAATCGGTGTTGGGCATCAGTTCGGCGATATCGCGAGCGACTTTTTCGATATCGGAGATGCGGTTGTGCACCACGTAAATCTGCCCGCCACGTTTCAGTTCACGCTGACAGGCTTCACGCAAGGTGCCGGCATCCCATTCGGTGACGTAGGTCTTAATCGCCAGCCGGGTTTCCGGCGGTGTGGTGATGAGTGAGAGTTCGCGAAGACCACCAATCGACATGTGCAGCGTGCGGGGGATGGGCGTTGCGGTGAGCGTCAGAATATCGACTTCGGCACGCAGGGCCTTGAGCCGCTCTTTCTGGCGCACACCGAAGCGATGCTCTTCGTCAATGATGACGAGGCCGAGGTCTTTGAAACGTATATCCGACTGCAGCAGCTTGTGCGTGCCAATAATGATGTCGGCGGTACCTTTCTCCATGCTTTCGATCACGCCACGGGTTTCTTTAGCGGTGCGGAAGCGCGACAACACCTCCACATTCACAGGCCAGTCGGCAAAGCGGTCGCAGAAGGTCTGGAAGTGTTGCTGGGCGAGTAGGGTGGTCGGTGCCATCACGGCAACCTGACGACCGGCCGAGGTCATGGCGAAGGCAGCACGCAGAGCGACTTCGGTTTTGCCGAAACCCACGTCGCCGCAGATCAGGCGGTCCATCGGCTGATCGGACGCCAGATCATCCAGCGTGGCCGCAATAGCGGATTCCTGGTCTTCGGTCAGTTCAAACGGGAAGCCGGTAGCGAACTTTTCTGCATCAAGGTCACTGAACTTGTGCGCTGTACCTTTGCGGGCAGCACGACGGGCATAGAGGTCGAGCAGTTCTGCCGCCACATCACGTATCTGCTTGCTGGCTTTCTTGCGCGCGCGGGCCCATTGGTCCGTGCCGAGACGGTGCAGTGGTGCTGTTTCAGGAGAAGCGCCACTGTAGCGGGAGATCAGGTGCAGCGAGCCTACCGGTACATGCAGCTTGTCGCCACCGGCATACTCGAGCGTGAGGAACTCGGTAGGCACATCGCCCATGTCGAAGTGGGTGAGGCCGATAAAGCGACCCACGCCGTAGTCTTCGTGCACGACAGGTGCGCCGGCCGTCAGATCGTTCAGGTCATTAAGTATCGCTTCCGGATCACGAACCTTACGCTGTTTGCGACGACGGGGCGCTGCGCCGAACAGTTCCTGTTCCGCGATGATATTTAGACCGGGTTTGCTCAGTACCAGCCCGGAATCGACAGGTGCAACGGTCAGGGCAACCGGATGCTCCGAGTCGACAAACTCCTGCCAGGTGTTCAGCACCGGGGCTGACACACGGCGGCTGCGCAACAGATCGGCCAGCATTTCACGGCGGCCGGGTGACTCTGCAGCAATTAATGTGCGTCCCTCCGCGGTTTGCAGCCAGTCGGCCAGCGCTCCCGCCGGTTCATCCGAGTGTGAGTTAATCAGCAAGGCAGGGGCAGCTTTAACCGGCAGATTGCTGCTACCGGGGGCGTCAGGAATTTCATTGTGCAGCAGCGTGACGTGCTGCAAGGACTGCATCGCATTCTGTTGCTGTTCCAGCGTGACGAACAGTTCCTCCGGTGGCAGCGAGGGGCGTTCAACATCGTGCCGGTACTGCTCATACTGGCTTAGAATTTGTTCCCAGTCGTTCTGCAAGGCCTGGTCGGCGTCGTGCAGAGAGACCAGCAGGCTGTTTTCCGGTAGGTAGTCCCAGAGCGTTTCAGTCGTTTCGTGAAACAGCGGCAGGTAGTTTTCGATACCGCCGGGGCTGCGGCCTTCCGATACTTCGCGGTAGACGTCGCAGTCGTTCGGGTTGCCTTCAAAGCGTTCGCGGAACCGGGCGCGGAAGCCGCGGATGCCTTCTTCATCCAGCGAGAACTCGCGGGCGGGCAGGCTTTCGATGTGCTCAATCGCATCCAGCGACAGCTGGGTCTCAGGATCAAAGCAGCGCAGAGTTTCAATTTCGTCATCGAAGAAGTCGACGCGTACCGGCAGTTCACTGCCCATGGGGTAGACGTCGATCAGCGAGCCGCGCAGGGCGTATTCACCGTGATTGTTGACCTGACTGACCCGTTCGTAGCCGCAGCTTTCCAGTTGCGACTGAAATTCTTCCAGCGTGATGCGGTCGGATGTGGACAGCGACAGGCCAAACGCCTTGATGTAGTCTCTCGGCGGCAGGCGGTAGAACAGCGTCGGGCTGGCAACCACCAGAATCTTAGGCGTGCTGTTGGCGAGCGCACTCAACGCAGACAGCCGGCGGGAGATCAGATCCTGATGCGGGCTAAACCGATCATAAGGCAGGGTTTCAGGGTCGCTGAGCATGGCGACCTGATTCGCTTCGATTTCGCTTCCAAGAAAGTACAGCAACTGACGGTGCAGCGATTCTGCTTCGGCTACCGATTCGCTAACCGCTACCACCATGTCGTTCTGCTGCTGCACCAGTTCCGCCAGCCAGATCGCAGGCGCACAGCCATAGGCCTGCCCGAGACGCGGGCTGGCAGCAGGATCTTTGTTAATGAGCAGCTTGGTGGTCACTTGAGGTTTGGGATGGTCCGGAATCGCGCTTCAGTCGTATGGAATTGACAGCAAAAGGGCGCGAATTATCCCACAGAAAGCGGGATAAGACCTATGACAACAGGGCTGTCAGAAAAGGGATTAGCGGGTGGTTTTGACCGTGTGCAGAACCGTCTGGTTCTCGAAGAAGACCGCAAAACCGTCGTATTCCCAGCGGGTAATCGGCGGTTCCCCGACTGCGGCGCCGGCGGTTACGGGTTCACCCCAGCCTTCACGGACCTGATCCATGCTCATGCCGCGACGGGGACGGCTGTCGGCGGTACCGGCAGCCTCGGAAACTTCATTGATGATCAGTGTGTCGGCAACAGCCTGCGAGGCGGGCAGAGTTGCTGATCCGACAAACAGGACAGAAGCTGTCAGCAATGCTGCCGAGAGCGTCCGCAGCCCTTTAATACCGGAGTGTTGAGTCCGCATAGCATCATGTAGCATGGTAATCTCGCTTTACTTGCCCTTAAACGTTCTACTGCCGGCAGGCTTCAACCGCGCCGGATGCCAATAAATATAGCATTGCCCCAATATGCAGAACACAACGCACATCACAGTCCGGTACGCACAGTTTCCGGGCGGGCATGTCCTTGGTGAGACAACCATGACGGGGCATAGCCGTTGAAGAAGCCTTTGCTGATGTTCATCGGGCTGCGTTATTTGCGGCCCCGCAATGCAAGCCAGTATGTGTCGTTTGTGACTGTGGTCTCGGTGCTTGGTGTCATGCTGGGCGTGGCGGCTTTGATCGTTGTGATGTCCGTCATGAACGGTTTCGAGAACGAGCTGCGTGACCGTCTTTTGAGCATGACATCGCATGCCAGTGTCAGCAGTCCCCAGGGTATAAAGAACTACGAGGCTATCTCGGCCGAGTTGCAGGGTGTTTCAGGTGTTGAAGCTACGGCGCCCTTCGTCGAAATGGAAGCCATGCTGTCTACCGGGCGTGAACTCAGCGGTGCGATTGTCACCGGTGTTGATCCCGAAGCAGAAGCCCGCCTGACGGGTATTGATCAAAACCTGATTCGCGGCGAGTTCGGCAGTCTGCAAAGCGGCTCATCAAACATTATTCTGGGTAGCGGTCTGGCACGTCAGCTCGGCGTACTTCCGGGCAACTGGATTACCGTTCTGGTTCCACAGCGCGATGAATCATCACGTGGTTTCCGTTCGAACCTGCGGCGCTTTCTCGTGACCGGGGTGTTTGAAATGGGCCTGGCCGATCACGACGGAGTCCGGGCGCTAGTGCATATCGATGACGCCCGCGAAATTCTGGGTATGCAGGGCAGTGTGTCCGGAATCCGTGTGCGGGTGGACGATATTTTTATGGCGCCGGAAATCATGCGGCGCTGGCAGGCATCTTTTGACCATAGCGAAGACCTGCGCATCAGTGACTGGACCATTGAGAACGCCAGTTACTTCCGTGCGGTACGTATCGAGAAATTGATGATGGCCTTGTTGCTGTCACTGATAATTGGTGTTGCTGCCTTCAATATTGTGGCCAGCCTGGTGATGGTGGTGACGGAGAAGCGTGGCGGCATTGCCATCCTCCGCACTCTGGGTTGTTCGCGCAGGACCGTAGTCGGCATTTTCGTGTTTCAGGGCACGGTCATCGGCTGGCTGGGCTGTCTGTGTGGCATCGCGCTGGGCGTGTTCATGGCGCTCAATATCGACAGTCTGGCTCCTGCACTGGAAAGCGTGCTGGGTTTCGAGTTCATGCCGGCAGATTTGTACTACCTGACGTCGTTACCGTCTGATCTGCACACCGGTGATGTGGTCTGGACCAGTGTTGCCGTACTGGTGATGACGGTGCTGGCGACGGTGTATCCTGCGTTGCGTGCGGCCGGGGTGGAACCCGCCGAGGTGCTGCGTTATGAGTAGCCTGCTGAGTCCTTATGAACTGAGTGTGGCGCTGCGCTATCTGCGTTCGCGTAACAAGAATAAATTCGTATCGTTTATTTCGCTGATTTCCGTGGTTGGCATCGCGTTGTCGGTCACCGTGCTCATTGTCGTTTTGTCGGTGATGAATGGTTTCGAGTACGAAGTACGCAACCGTATCCTGTCGGTGATTTCGCATGCGGTGATTACCGGAATTGATGACGGTATCCCTGATCCCCAGTACCTGCAGGAAGTGGCGGCAGCTGACGCCGAAGTAACCAGCAGTTCGGCTTTTGTTGAGGGGCAGGGCATTCTGGTGTCACCGGCCGATATTGCCGGTGTGAAGTTGCTGGGTGTTGACCCCGCGGCGGAACTGGATACCTCGGCCATCGGCAGCCTGATAACCGAAGGTGATTTTGCAGCGCTGCAGCCCGGTGACTACAGCATTGCGATTGGCTCGGTGCTGGCTAAGGAGCTGGATTTGTCGGTCGGCGACAAGGTGGTGATGCTGACCACCGAAGGCATGATGACACCCGCAGGTCTGATGCCACGCACCCGGCGCTTTACCGTGGCTGCGATCTTCCATGCGGGTATGTACGAGTTTGATCGCACGCTCATCTACACCCACATCAAAGATGCGGCCCGTTTGTTCCGCAAGGGCGATACGGTCACCGGTGTGCGCTTGGCGGTGAATGAGCCGATGGCGGCAGCGGGCACAGTGCGCAGCGTGGCGCGTGCCTATGGCGGCGGCGTGTATGTCACCGACTGGACCCGTCAGCAGTCCAACTTCTTCCGCTCCATCGAACTGACCAAGTCGATCATCTTTATCATCCTGTTACTGGTCGTGGCAGTGGCTGCGTTCAACATCGTGTCGACGCTGGTCATGGTGGTGCGTGATAAGCGCCCCGAGATCGGCATCCTGCGCTCATTGGGTTCATCGCGCCGTTCAGTGCTGTGGATCTTTATGCTGCAGGGGACACTGATCGGATTGCTGGGCACCGGCTTTGGTGTGTTCTTTGGTGTTCTGCTGAGCTGGAACATGCCGGTGATCGTCAGTGGCATCGAGTTTCTGCTGGGCTTCAAGTTTCTGGCTGCTGATGTGTACTTCATCAGCGACTTTCCGAGCCGGCTGGAGTGGAGCGATGTTACGCAAACCGCGTTTATTGCTTTCCTGCTGGCGATGGTTTCCACTTTGTATCCGGCGTGGCGTGCGGCTGTGACACGTCCGGCCGATGCCCTAAGGCATGAATAACCTACTGAAGGTTTTATGACTGATACCGACGCTGACATTGGAAAATCAACCGTGCTTGCCTGCACTGACCTGTGCAAAAGCTTCTCGGATGCGGCCCAGACACTGGACGTGCTGAACGGAGTGAATCTGGAGGTGGCGGCCGGCGAGCGCCTGGCAATTATCGGCCGTTCCGGCGCCGGTAAAACCACCTTATTGCAGTTGCTTGGGGGGCTGGATTTGCCGACCTCCGGCAGTGTGACTGTGCAGGGCAGGAACCTGGCCGACTTGTCGAACCGCGAGCGTGGCGAGTTACGCAACGAGGCGCTCGGCTTTGTTTATCAGTTTCATCATCTGTTGCCCGAGTTCACCGCTTTGGAGAATGTCGCGATGCCCTTGCTGATGCGGCGTGATGCGGTCAGTGAGTCCACTGCCAGAGCGCAAGCTGTGCTCGAACAGGTCGGGCTGGGTGAGCGTCTTGACCACCGACCCGGCGAACTGTCGGGGGGTGAGCGTCAGCGTGCGGCTGTGGCGCGTGCGCTGGTGACCAAGCCGGCAGTCATACTCGCGGACGAACCCACCGGTAATCTCGACAAGACCACCGGTGAAACAGTATTTGATCTGATGCTGAGACTGAATGAAGAATCCGGTTCCGCGTTAATCGTGGTGACCCACGATCTGGAACTGGCTGATCGCATGGACCGGGTATTGGAGCTGGACCAGGGTCAGCTCGCTGCAGATTCCTAGCGTTCGATCTTATTCGACCGCTGTTCCCGGCGCAGCTTGTAGCGGGATGCGGTAGATACGCGCCAGACTGCATTGACTGCGATGTACGCGAGCGTCGCGCAGGACAACCCCATAAACAAACCGCCATACAGCGTGATCTTCCAGACGTCGCTTAATTCACTGCCGAATGCAGCAAAGCTCACTTCCTCGGGCCATGGCTCGATGGGGACTCCCAGCAGTGTCGCACCGAGCTTGTAGCAAAGATAAAACAGCGGGCCCATCGTGAACGGGTTGGTGATCCATACACCTGCCACCGCAACGGGCAGGTTGACCCGGGCAGCCAGAGCAGCGAGGCCTGCTACGACCATCTGAAACGGAATCGGCAAAAACGCACAGAACACACCGATCCACACGGCCCTGCAAATACTGCGCCGGTTCACCGAGAAGTACACCGGGTGGGTCATGATGTAGCGGAAGGGATGGAGGAACCATGGTTGCTCTTTCTCCCTGAATTCCCGCGAAACTCGTGTGAAGTATTTCTTAGGCATTTCCTACGCTATAGGTTTGAGTTGTCTGGTTTGAGTTGCCTAGTTTGAGTTGTCTGTGCGCTTCTATGCTGCGATCAGCCCGTTATGACCAGCCTCCCGCACTAACGGCGGGGATGGCTGTGGTGGCAGCCTGGCTGGCGCCGGCTGTGTTACAGCAGGCAACAGCGTTAAGTGTATACGCACTGCCGGTTGTCGGCACGGCTTCCTTGTTGATTTGTGTCACGGTTTTCGCAGGTTGGAGGCTGCTGCCGGCATTCCGGACGGTGATCCTGTGTTTCCCGGCGCTGTTGCTTTGGATGACGCTAATGACAGCGGCACAGGCACCCGCACAACTGCCTGAATCGCTAGCCGGTGGTGAGCATCTGTTGTCGGGCAAAGTTAGTGATGTCCGCAGCGCTCCTGTCACCGAACGCTTTCTGTTTGCGCCTGACCCGATGCATGTCGAAGCCGGTTGGCCGCAACGAATCAGGGTGACCTGGTACAGGAATGGGTATCGCGATAACTACACCAGTCACAACCCGGGATCCGAAGGGTTGCGCGATGGTCAATACTGGCAACTGACGTTGCGGGCAAAACGACCGCGGGGTTTGCGCAACCCCGGCGGTTATAACTATGGACGTGCGGCATGGGTGCGGGGCGTCGGTGCTACTGCATATGTGCGGGAGTCCCCCGACAATCGTTTGCTTAGTGATGAGCCGGGTTTTCGTCAGCAAATAGCCGCCCGGATTACGACGCAGCTCGGTGGCCACGATGCAACGCCGCTGGTATTGGCACTAACCACCGGGATTCGCACCAGTCTCACCGACCGGCACTGGGAGGCTTTAAGGCAAACCGGCACCAGCCATTTGTTTGCGATTTCGGGATTGCACATCGGGTTGGCGGCCGGATTGGGTCTGCTCTTTGCGCGGCTGATACTTCCTGTGCCGGGCTTGCGGATAATTGAAAGAATGGCCGGCGGACCCCGTGGCGCTGGATGGTTGCTGGCCTTAACTATTGCGACCGTCTATGCCGCGGTTTCGGGGTTTCAGATACCGGCCTGCCGGGCATTGCTGATGTTGTTCCTGATTGCGTTGCTGTCATTAAGCCGCAGAGAGTTGTGCTTAAGCGATGTGTTGGCGCGTACGGTAACTTTGCTGCTCGTGCTGCAGCCTGTAGCCGTATTCACGCTGAGTTTCTGGCTCTCTTGTTCGGCAGTTGCCGTACTGATCTTTCTTACGCATCGCAGTCGCATTCAACGACCTCGCACTACCGGATCTGTTAAGGCATTCCTGAACGTTTTACAGAATGCGTTCAGGAACACTATTAAGGCGCAATGGTTTCTGGTGATCGCGTTAACGCCGCTCGCGTTAACAGGGTTTGGCGGGGTGTCGCTGATAGCGCCGCTGGTTAATTTGCTGGTGATCCCTGTGTTCGCGGTTGTGCTGGTGCCGTTGCTGCTTGCATCGCTGTTGCTGGTGGTCGCCGGACTCAACGCGGGTTGGCTGTTAACAGTAGCTGCAGATTTACTGGCGTGGCTGTTTGTCCGGCTGGAGCAGGCAGGGGGTATGTCGGCGGGTTATGTCGAGCCGGTTGGCACACCGCCCGCCATTGCCGGGCTCACTATCGCTGTTCTGCTCCTGCTCGCACCCGCTGCCTTACCCGGGCGGCGTTTTGCACCCTTGTTTCTGTTACCACTGCTGTTGCCGGCAACCTTTGTGGCGGATGAAGAGGTGAGGGTGACCGTGTTCGACGTGGGGCACGGTTTATCGGCATTGGTGCAGACGGGCAATTACAGGCTGTTGTATGACACCGGGCCGCGCTGGCAATCCGGTGACGCGGCGCAGTCTGTGGTCTTGCCTGCATTGCGCGAACTGGGGCTGACTGACCTCGACCGGGTGATCGTGTCGCACGGGGACAGTGACCACAGTGGCGGATATGCATCCTTGCAAAAGGGCATTGATACGGGCGTGCCGTATGACTGCCTTGCCGGCGATGTGTGGACGGTAAACGGAGTAAGTTTTAGCGTGCTGTGGCCACCGCGCGTGGTCAGCGATGCAAAGAACAATGACTCGTGTGTGTTATCGATAGCGCTGGCAGGACAGCGCTTGTTGTTTCCCGGTGATATCGAAGCCGCTGCGGAATTTGCGGTATTGCGGACAGCCAAAGAGCAGCTGCAAAACACCGTTTGGTTGTTGCTGCCACATCATGGCAGTGGCACATCTTCGACGCAGAGTTTTGTGGCGGCATTAGACCCGGTCTATGCGGTAGCCACGGCCGGATACCGGAATCGCTGGGGATTTCCGCGTGCAGAAGTGGTGGAGCGCTACAGAAATGCCGGAGCTTGTGTGCTTTCGACCGGCGATACAGGAGCTCAGGTATACGTTCTGAATAAAGAAGGCATCACGCTACGCTCAACCGCCCGCGGCAGGCGTTGGTGGCCGTGGGAAACTGACCTACGCCAATGCTAGGCAGGACAAGGGTTAGCGCGGTATAGTTGGGCGTCTGTCGCGAAAGCCACAGACTGTTGTTGTTGAGACAATCTGGGAAACGGCGCGAAATGCTGGAAATAGTAAAAGCCGGTGGCTGGGTCATGGTGCCCATCATCGTGTGTTCCGTATTGGCGGTAGCGATTATCGTCGAGCGGTTGTGGACATTGCAGGATAAGCGGGTATTGCCGCGGAACCTGGCAAAAGAAGTCTGGGCGCTGGTCAAGGCGGATAACCTGACCAATCAGCACATTCAGGCACTGCATGACAGTTCACCGCTGGGGCAGATCTTTGCGGCGGGGCTGAACAATCGCCACCGCAACCGCGAAGTCATGAAAGAAAGTATCGAGGACACGGGGCGTCACGTAGTCCACGAACTTAACCGTTTCCTGAATCCTTTAGGCACCATCGCTGCCATTACGCCTTTGCTGGGTCTGCTCGGTACCGTCATCGGTATGGTCAACGTGTTCGCCGCGATTACGACGCACGGTGTCGGTGATCCGGGTGTGCTGGCGGCGGGTATCTCCGAAGCTTTGATCACCACGGCCGCAGGCCTGTGCGTCGCTATTCCGTCGCTGATCGGCTACCGCTATCTGCGCGGCCGCATTGATGCGCTGGTGGTGCAGATGGAGCGCGAAGCCTTAACACTGGTTGAAGCACTGTTAAGAAAACAATATCTCGATACGCTGGGTCAGAACGGTGAACCTGAGTAAAGGTACCGAAGCCGACGAGCCGGATATCAACCTGACATCGTTGATCGATGTCGTACTGCTGCTGCTCGTGTTCTTTATGATCACGACCAGTTTCGTGCGCGAGTCGCAGATTGGTATTCGCCTGCCGGAGGCGGGTAATGCCGGGCCTGCACAGGTGCTGGATGAGCGCATTTCCATCGGCGTGACCGCGCAGGGCACCTATCTGCTGAACGGGCAGGCACTGGTCGATAGTCGTGCTGCCACGCTGGAAGCGGCTATTGCCAAGGTGGCGGCGGACTTTTCGCCTACTGCAATCAACATCAGCGCCGATGCCAACGCCAGTCATCAGGCTGTGGTTACGGCAATGGATACAGCGGGTAAACTGGGCTACCTGGAGATCAGTATTGCCACCGTCGACGCTGAAAACGGCGGCAATTGATCCGGCAACCGGAACTTGAAGTCCGGCATTGAAGCCCGGTAAAAACAGACCCATCTGGGAGCAGCCGTTTGGCCGACAACAATAACAAGCCAGCTGAAGACAAAGTAAACGAGACGGCTGACGACAGCAGCAATGTCGATTTGGAAGGGCGCGAGATGACCGCCCGCGAGATCTACGGCCGCTTGCTGCGTATCTCGTTGCGTCACTGGCCGGTGTTCCTGGCGTCGACGCTGGCGATGGCGGTGTTTGCCGCATCCGATACCGGTTTCGCCTTCCTGATCAAGACACTGACCGAAGTCATTGAGGCGGGAGATGGTCTGAACGAGCAGCAGCAGTTCGTTAAAGACTGGTTGCCGCTGGGCGTGCTCATCCTGTTTTTCACCCGCGGTGTTGCCGGTTTTCTATCTGGTTACGGTATGGCGTGGATCGGGCAGCAGGTCATCAAGGTGCTGCGCACACAGGTATTCGACAAGTACCTGACTCTGCCGACGCGTTTCTACGACAACAATTCCAGTGGCCGTTTGTTGTCGAAGCTAACCTACGATATTCAGCAGGTTGCAGCCGCCGCATCCGATGTGTTGATCGTGCTGGTGCGCGATACTCTGACAGTAATCGGTCTGATCAGCTATATGCTGTACCTCAATTACAAACTTGCGGCTTTCGTGTTTGTGGTTGCACCGATCATTACTTTTGTCATTCGTTTCCTCGGCGGTATTTTCCGTCGCCACAGCAAGCGTATTCAGCAGGCGATAGGTGAAGTCACCCGTATCAGTCAGGAGGCGATACAGGCCAACCGGATTATCAAGATTTTCAATGCGCAGGCCTATGAAGCTCAGCGTTTTGAAGAGGTCAATGAAAAGAACCGCCGGCTGAACGTGCGACTGGCCGCCACTCAGGGTATGGGTAATGCGGTAACTGTGTTCATCACAGCTATGGGTCTGGCCGGTGTTATTTTCCTGGTCACCCGCATCGCACCGGGTATCGGTGAGGTTTCCGGCTTTATTGCAGCCATCGTGTTGCTGATGGCGCCACTGAAACGTGTCACCGGTATCAACGCCACGATTCAGCGCAGTATCGCGGCCGGCGAGAGCATCTTTAATGTGCTGGATGAGCAGGCTGAGATCGACAACGGCACTTACAGCCCGGAAAGTATTGCGGGCAAGGTTGAGTTCCGCGATGTGACCTTCCGTTATTCGCCCGAGAACGGACCGGTGCTGTCGGACATCAACCTCACGGTGCCTGCAGGTCAGAACCTCGCCATTGTTGGCCGCTCCGGCGGCGGTAAATCAACCCTGGTTGGTCTGATTCCCCGTTTCTATGACGTCAGCGAAGGCTGCATTCTGGTCGACGATCATCCGGTACAGGACTACACGCTGCATTCATTGCGTTCGTTTATCAGTGTGGTCAGTCAGGAAATCACGCTATTCAACGATACGATTGCTGCCAACATTGCCTATGCGAACGAAGATGTTACGCGTGAGCAAATCGAGGCGGCCGCGCACGCCGCCCATGTCGATGAGTTCGTCAAAGACATGCCTGATGGTCTGGATACGATGGTAGGCGACCGCGGTGTGTTGTTGTCGGGCGGTCAGCGACAGCGTATTTCCATCGCGCGTGCCTTGCTCAAAGACGCACCTATACTGATTCTTGACGAGGCGACTTCGGCGCTCGATACCGAGTCTGAACGGCACATTCAGGCGGCGCTCGAGGATCTTATGCAGTCACGCACCACCTTCGTCATCGCCCATCGTCTGTCGACCATTGAGAAGGCCGACAAGATCATCGTGATGTCGGAAGGGCGCATCTCCGAAAGCGGCACGCACAACGAGTTGCTGGAGTTGGATGGCACCTACGCGGCTCTGCATAAGATGCAGTTCAAAGAGAACGGCAGTTCCTGAATCTATGGCCGGCGAACAGCAACCGGGTTTCGCACGCAGAATTGAATCCATCTGGTACGACGGAGCGCATTATCGTTCGCTCCTGTTCTGGTGCCTGCTGCCTTTCTCGCTCTTGTACTGGTTTGTTACCGCGGTGCGCCGCACGCTGTATCGCTTTCGTTTGTTGCCATCTTCCGGCCCCGGTGTACCTGTGATTGTGGTGGGCAACATCGTTGCCGGTGGTGCCGGCAAAACGCCGGTAGTGATCTGGCTGGCGCGACAACTTGCAGCGCTGGGTTATAAACCCGGTATTGTGAGTCGCGGTTACGGTGGCGAGCGTAGTCAGGATCAGATGCCGATCACGGGTGACAGTGATCCCGCTGAAGCAGGCGATGAACCGGTGCTGATTGCCAGGGCGACCGGCTTCCCGGTGATGGTTGGCAGTAAGCGTGCGGCTGCGGCTAAGAAGCTCGCTGAGCGCGACGATGTAAACATCATTGTCAGTGACGACGGTCTTCAGCATTACGCGCTCGGACGGGACTTTGAGCTGGTGGTGGTGGATGCTGTACGCCGCAACGGCAATGGCTTCGTATTGCCGGCCGGTCCGTTGCGTGAGTTGGCAGGGCGGCTGCATCAAGCGGATCAGGTGGTGGTAAACGGCGGGTCAGAAGACGAGCCGTTCAGTTTTCAGTTAATTCCCGGCCCTGCGGTGCATCTGGGTACAGGCGAACACAAGCCGCTGCAGGACTTTGCCGGGCAGACGGTTTCTGCGGTTGCCGGTATCGGTAACCCGGCGCGTTTTTATGAGCTGCTGAGTTCTGCCGGCGTGCAGCCTGAGCCGCTTGCGGTGCCGGATCATGGCCGCCTACCGGAAGAGCAGTTGCGTTTATCAGGCACGGTCATCATGACCGAGAAGGATGCGATAAAGTATTCAGCGAGTGCCGGTGACGACTGGTGGTATATACCGGTTAAAGCGCTGTTTTCCGCTGAGGATGAGCAGGCATTAGCGGACAGGATTCAGGCCGGGTTTCCGTTGGAACAGGAAACCGGTTAACAAGCGAGCTAAAGCGATGAGTTTCAAGATTGTCATTCCCGCCAGACTGGCGTCGGCACGTTTACCCGGCAAGGTATTGCTGGATATTGCCGGTAAGCCGCTGGTGCAGCACGTGTATGAGCGCGCCTGCGAAGCCGGTGCAGATGAAGTGGTGGTGGCCACGGACGATGCATCTGTCGCCGAGGCCGCAAAAGCATTTGGTGCTGAAGTGCTGTTGACCGACGCGGATCATGCTTCGGGTACTGATCGCGTGGCCGAGGTCGCCGAAGTGCGCGGTTGGAGTGCTGATACGCCGGTGGTGAATGTGCAGGGCGATGCGCCGATGATTCCGCCGGAAAGCATCCGTCAGGTTGCCGACTTGCTGGTTAGTAATCCGGACGCGGCGGTTGCCACACTGTGTGTGCCCGTAGAGTCAGCTGAGGAATATGCTGATCCGAACGTCGTCAAAGTGGTGTTTGATGAGGGCGGCAGAGCGCTGTATTTCAGTCGTGCACCGATACCGTCCAATGCCCGTGACCCGCAGACGCTGCCCGGGGCCTGGCGTCATCTGGGGCTTTACGGCTACCGCGTGTCTGCGTTGCAGACGCTGACCAGCACGCCGCCTTGTGCGCTTGAGAAGGTGGAGCACCTCGAGCAGCTCAGGGCAATGTATCTGGGTATGGAGATCCGCATAGCGCCGGCCAGTGTGCCGAACGGGCCTGATGTTGATACCGAAGCTGACCTGGAGTTGGTGCGCGGGCTCCTGAGTGCGTCTTGAGTAAATATCAAGAATGAAGATCCTGTTTGTGTGCATGGGCAACATCTGTCGGTCGCCGACGGTTGAAGGTGTGTTCCGGGCAAAGCTTGAGGAACACCCGGAGCTTGCCCATGTCGAGGTCGACTCCTGTGGCACGCATGCCTATCACGTCAACGAACCGCCGGACCCGCGCTCGGTAGAGGCGGCGGCGCGTCGTGGTATCGATCTCAGTCTGTTGCGGGCGCGAGCGGTCAGCGACTCCGATTTCGAGGTGTTTGATCTCATTCTGGCGATGGATCAGGACAATCTGGATATCCTGATTCGTATGAGTGACTCGGTGCATCACGACAAAGTGCGCCTGTTCCTGAATGATGCGGAAATGCCGGACCCGTACTACGGCGGAGCATCGGGTTTTGAACTGGCGCTGGATCTCGCCGAGCAGGGCAGTATTTCGCTGATCAAGAGTATTTCCTAACGATGAAGCTTTTTAACAAGGTCTCTCAAGTTGTTGTTTCAACAGCTTTATTAGTCTCGTTTCCGGTGTTTTCTCAGGAAGTCACCGTGCTGTCCGGACCGGCGGAAGCCCGTGCCTGGATGCAGGCGAATGACTGGTGGGGCCCGTTCCCGGCTGAGACTGCGGAGCCGTTACAAGCGCCTTACGAGATGCTGGCGGGCATCTCAAAGCGCTGGCAGAAAGAAGCGCCGGCATTGCCGGTAGCCGATAAGAAGGCGATCTTTTTCCGGGCACTGCTGCCACTCGTTTTGCACGCCAACAAAATGGTGCGTGAACGCAGGACCAGGCTGGAAGCCCTTGCGGCAAATCCGGCTGCCATCAGTGCCGGCGATCGCGAATGGCTGATGCAAATGGCCGGTAATTTGAAGATCAAAGAATCGCAGCCGGTAGCTGACATTATTGATGAGGCGCTCTACAAACTTGACGAGCTGCCGCCGGGGTTGGTGCTGGGGCAGGCGGCGTATGAAAGTGGCTACGGCACGTCGCGCTTTGCTGTAGACGGCAACTCGTTCTTCGGTGAGTGGAACTTCGGCGACTCTGCCATGAAGCCTAAAGACCAGCGCAGTGAGTTGGGCAACTACGGTATCGCCAGTTTCGATTGGCCGTTCGACAGTGTCCGCAGCTATTTCATCAACCTCAGTTCACACAGAGCGTATGAGCCGTTGCGCCGGATTCGTGCTGATCTCAAAGCTGCCGGTAAACCGGTGACATCGCTGGCATTGGCAGAAGGGTTGGTTAAGTACTCAGAGCGGGGGCAGGACTACGTGGACACCCTGCAAGGCATTATCCGCGTGAATAAGCTCTATACCGCCGACACGGCGGTGCTGCGGGATGAGACCATGGCCTTTGTTCTGGGCGTGAGTTCTGAGGGTGAGGCGGAGGAAATACGCGCCGAAGTCGCGACGATGCGCGACAACGGCGAGTTAGACAAGATTATCCGGCAGATGCAGCTGGATTAAACCGGCTCAGGCTAATCTTAAGGCCAGCTTAAGGCCAGCTTAAGGTCAGTGCAGGGCCGCTAGATTTTGCTCAGGAAGTCGAGCATGGCTGCGTTAGCAATTTCCCACTGAGCCTGCGATGAAATAGACGCTTCCCACTCTTCCTCGTAAACGCCTTCGCCAAAGGCACCGAAGTACATGTGGATGCCGCCCGGTACACCAACCCAAGTAGCGCTTTCCGGAGACAGATAGGCGTTGTCGATAAACTTCTGCGGCAGTGAACCGTCCGGACGGGCACGGTGGATGTGCATGACCGGAATTTCAATATCAGACAGATCGTTCGAGGTCGGCGGGTATGAATCCCAGAAGACGATGCCGGCGAGATCATCGCGATGATTGTCGCCATACATACCGGCCATCGCGCCACCCATTGAGTGACCGACGATTACCCATTTCTCGATTTCCGGGAATGCGGCGCGAATGTTGTCAGCTTCGTTGGGTGCAAAGATTGAAAAGTAGAATGGCATCTGGGCGCCGATCACCAGATAACCGGCTTCAGCCATCGGCCGCAGCAGAGGCCCGTAGCCGCGAACGTCGCAGTATGCGCCCGGATAAACAATGACGCCGACGGTCGGTTCGACGTTGTTGGGCTTCAATACCACCCAGTTTTCATCGTAGGTGGCAGTTACTGCGGTGTCGCTCTCAACCAGAGCCAGTGCTTCCGGCAGCGCCTCAGACAGGCTTTTTTCCGCGTTCCAGCTGAGGAAAGCATATCCACCAACGATCAGAACAATCGCAGCTATACCAATGATCTTTAGAGCTTTTTTCACTGTCAGATTCCTGCTGAAGAGTGTTTGGACGAGTGTTTTCAGTGCGTAACGATACCTGAGAGTGCCGTTTCGGGCTACGGGGTGCTTTTCGACGCCCGATAAGCGGCAGCGATTGCCCGACCAGCGGATTGCATGTGTCCGCTTTCCATGGCGTACACTGGTGCCGGGAAGTTACTACAACCGAATTTCAATAGCCGATGAAGTCCAATAGTCGAGGGGAGATGACTATGCGTAAGACAGCGGATTGGGTTGGGCCTGTTTTGGCCTATGTGGGTGTCATTGCAGTAAATGGGTTGGCCAATGCCATACCGATTGGCGGCCAAACCACCGGTCAGGTATCGGCCAATCACGAGTCCTTGTTTACACCCGCGGGTTTCACTTTTTCGATATGGTCGCTCATCTATTTCGGTTTACTGCTGTATGTCATCTGGCAGGCATTACCGGCACAGCGCAATAGCAGCATGTTGTCGTTGGTCAGCAAGTGGTTCGTTTTGAGCTGTGGCTTTAATGCGGTCTGGATGATTTGCTGGCATTACGAGTTAATCGGTCTGTCGATGCTGATGATGCTGGGCATACTGTATTGTCTGGTGTCGGCTAATCAGGTGTTGCTGAAAGCGGCACCGCAGGGCATAGCCCGCTTAGTTGTTGCTGTGCCGTTTGCGATCTATGTCGGCTGGATCACCGTTGCGACCATTGCCAACTTCAGTGCGCTGCAAGTGGCATGGGGATTTGAGGCAAGCGGGTTGACTGAGGTTGAATGGACACAGCTTAAGCTGGCCGTCGCAGGCTTGATAGCCGCGATAGTTGCGGTGCGCCTCAACATTGTGTCGTTTGTGCTGGTGGTGGCCTGGGCCGCAAACGGTATTGCGGCCAAACAGACTGCAACACCTGAAGTAGCGGGTGCCGCTGCGACACTGGCAATACTCGCTGTGCTGCTGGCGGTTTACGCAGCCTGGCGGCAAAGTAGGGCATAACTGCTTATCGGGACTGGGAACAGGGCATGGATTGCGCCGCGATATACCGTGAAAAACTAAGGACACCTGACGAGGCGGTACAGGAGTCGCTGGACTCTGTGCACAACGTCATTCTCGGTATGGGTCTGGCGATGCCCCCCGCGCTGGTCAAGGCTATAGGCGATGCGGCGCTGGAAAACGGCTACGGACCGTTAAGCCTCTACTACATGCACGGCACTCAGGCGCTCGAAGATATGTTGTTGCGCCCGGGTATGCGTGACCGTTTGTATCCCCGGCCTTTGTTCCTCAGTTCTCATGACCGCGCTGTGCTGAGTGCTGAAGGTCTTGAAGGCTGGATGGAATTTGTCCCGGCCACCTTTCATCAGGTGGGTCGCCTCCTGACCGAAGATATTGAGCCCGATGTGTTTATGGTGACGGTGTCGCCGATGGACAAGCATGGCTACTTCAGTCTGGGCACCAATGCCGACTACGGCGCCAGCGTGGTGCGCAAAGCACGGAAGGTCATCGTTGAAGTAAACCGGCACATGCCGAGAACCTTCGGTGAGTGTCTGCTGCACATTTCCGATGTCGATCTGGTTGTCGAAAACGATGTCGTACTCGGTGAACTGCCGGCGGCGAAGGCCGGGCAGTCGGACATAGCGATTGCGGAGCAGATTGCCGGGTTGATCGATGACGGTGACACGCTGCAAATGGGCATTGGTGGCGTGCCGAACGCGGTGCTCGCGCTTCTGAAGAACCATAAAGATCTGGGGCTCCATTCAGAGCTGTTTTCGCCGGCGATGGTGGAGCTTATTCAGGCCGGCGCGTTAAACGGCCGTCGTAAGTCCTGGATGCAGCACAAACACGTGTTTACGCTGGCGCTGGGCGACAAACCCATGTTCGAGTTTATGGACGACAACCCGTCGATCGTCGGGTATCCGGCGTCATGGGTGAACAATCCGGGCATCATCCGCAAGAATCGCAACATGGTGTCGGTTAATTCGGCTATTGAGGTCGACCTGACCGGTCAGATTAATGCTGAGCAGGTGGGCGGTGCGATTCACTCGGGTACCGGCGGGCAACTCGATTTCGTGCGGGGTGCTTACGCGGCTCCGGGCGGGCGTTCATTTATTGCGCTGCGTGCTACCGCTAAACAAGGTGCTGTCAGTCGTATCGTGCCGCAACTCACCGGTGGTGCAGTGACGGATACGCGAATGGATACTCATTACGTTGTAACCGAGCATGGCTGTGTGAACCTCAAGGGCCTATCCGTGCCCGAGCGCGCCCACGCATTAATCGGGCTGGCTGATCCGCAGTTCCGTCAGGAACTTGAACGTGCTGCGCTTGAGCAGGGTTTGTTGCACGCTTCTTGACCGTTTCAGAGTGAAGCGTTTTATACTGCTAAGCCGTAATCCTGATAACGGTGAAGAAGCATGCGCAGTGCGATTATTCCAGTTTGTACGACTCTGTTAGGTGTTTTTATAGCTGCCTGTCAGCCTGCACCTCAAAACAATAGTGAACCGGTGTCCGAACCGTCAGCGAGTTCGTCAACAGCAACCGATGTTCCTGAATTGGTTGCGGCGGATGGCAGTTATCCTGTTGTACCGCTCGAAAAAGACAGTGTTGTTATCAAGATTGTCCAAAGCGGGGCAGTAAACCTGCAGCAAGCGGAGACGATTCAGGCGGGGCTTGATGCAAACCTTGAAACTATGGTGGCTTACGCCGAGGAAGCCTGTAGCACGGGTAAAAAGCCCGACTTCCTGCTGTATAACGAGTTTCCGCTGACCGGTTTTTCTTACGGTTCCCGTGAGGAAAAGCTCAAGTTCACCATCGAGATCCCCGGTCCGGAAACCGCTGCGTTGGGCGAGGTGGCCAGAGCATGTGACACCTATATCATCTTCGGCAGTTACGCGACAGACCCCGAATGGCCGGGGCATATTCTCAGTCTGAATACGGTGATCGGGCGTGACGGTGAGGTGCTGAAGAAAATCTGGAAGGTGCGCAATATCAAGCGCCGCTTCACACCGGATAAAGAAATCCCGACCACGACCATCGAAAGTGTTTACGACAGGTTTGTCGAACGCTATGGCATTGAAGAGGTGTTTCCGGTTCTTCAGACAGAGTACGGCAACATCGCTGTCAGCACTGTGCAGTTAGACCCGATGGTGTTCGCAGCCTTTGCGATGCGTGGCACCGAAATCATGTTCCGTACCTCCACGCTCTTTTCACCGCAGGATGTGCGCGCTACCGCATTCTTCAACAACTACTATTCGGCGATGTCGAATATCACTTTTCCGGAAGACAGTCCGGCAGCATTCATGGGTGGTAGTTCGCTGATAGTCGGTCCGGATAGCCGGATTCTGGCGCAGCTGGAAGGTAACGTGAACGGCATAGTCGAGGCTGAGGTGCCTATCGCTGAATTCCGTAAAGGCCGCACCATTACACGTTTCCCGATGGATGTCGTAGCGCCCGTGTTTGATCAGTACCAGCAGGAGATTCCGTTGAACCACCTGGACCTGCCGGCTGCAGAGTTGCCTGAGTCAGACCAGGCGATGAAGGCCTATCTGGATAAGATCAGTCGCTGGCTGAATCAGTAGTGCATGAATCAGTAAGGATGCTGAGTCAGTAATGAGCGCAGCAAAGCGATCGGAGTTCAGGTTCCGCGTTAAGCGGTTCAAGATCCGCTTGTGGCGGCATGTTTTGCGTTTTGTCGAAATAAGCCGGTCGAAGCTTGCCGGTGATCCGCAGTTGAAGATTCTGTTTTGGGCTTGTACGATCGTTGGCACGATTCAATTCGTCGCGGGATGAAGCGCTCCCAGCACGAATGTCACTTCGGTGATATCGATCCGGCTACCGTATCTGAATACGATGTGGTGGTGCCGTTATCGCCTGATGCTTTGCTCACCGCCGACAAGTACCGGGATAGGATTAATCAGAGCATTATTGCGATTCCTCCCGGCGACGTCGTGCGTTTGCTGGACGATAAGCCGGCTTTCAATGCGCGAATGAAAGAGTTGGGTTACGGCGAGTACTTGCCGGGCGAAGCAGGGCGTGGCGACTATCCTTACGTTGTGAAGAAGAAACACGACTTTGGTGGCGAGCATGTCTTTCGCATACACGACGCCGCCGATGAGGTGAAATATCAGCAGTATCTCGACAGCGATGAGTATTTCACGCAGGAGCTGCTGTTGGACAGCGTCGAGCAGGTTACGCACATGCTGATGAAAGAGAACGATCTCATTTTCAGCTTCAGCCTGAATTACTACTTTGTCGACCCCGACCCGGTTAAAGGCCCCGAGCCGAACCTCTATAAAGAACATTTTCGCTGCGTGCACTTGCCGTTGTTTACGAAGATTCTGCAGGATCTGGGGTTCACCGGCGGAATCTGTAACTTCAACTACAAGCTGGTTGATGGCGTACCGAAGATTTTTGAGATCAACCCACGGATGGGTGGTAGTAGCCGGGATCTGTTCTGTCTCTATTTGAAAAACGCCATGTGAAACAAAAAGGCCGCTCAAATTGATGAGCGGCCTTTTTAATTCGAACAGTGGTTGTGGCTTCAGTCGGCAGCTTTGCTCTTTAAGAAGAACAATGACGCGATAAAAACGATCCCGTTAGCGACACCAATCGTGACAAACGGTGCGCCCGGAGCGATGAGGTCATACAGATAACCGCCACCGGTGGAGATGGCCAGAATGCCGATAGCACCAAAGAAGTTCAGCATGCCGAATACCGAGCCGCGGTATTGTTCCGGCGCTTCCTTACCCAGCAGCACCGTCGTGGCAAGAATGGTGCTGGTCTGACCGACACCCACAAAGATCAGGGCCGGAATAGTGGCGCTGAATGAGGTGACATCTGACAGCATACCCAGCCAGGTGTAGCCAATAGATGCCAGCAGGAACGCAACGACCATAACCTGCACGCGACTCATCTTGTCGGACAGATAGCCGAACAGCGGCGCCCACACGACAGCTGCACCGGACGTGATACCGACAAACATACCGGCCCGTGCCTGTGCGTCTGCAGGACTCAGTCCCTGCGCTACGGAAGACTGCACCACCCACAAAACGAGGAACAGGGTAATGATGATCATGTCGGCGCGGGCGGCAAAAGAGCCGAAATAGGCCAGCGCGATCTTTTTGTTCTTGGCGGCCAGCAGGCCTTCTCTCATCAGAACCAGTGCCGGGGTCTTCGGCTTTACGCCTTCCGGACGACCGGGTTTCATCAGTGTGACGACCAGTGCGGTCAGGAATGCCAGACCGGACACAATCAGGAACGCGTAACGGCCCGCCCAGATAGGCTCTGCGCCACCGGCTTCAAACGTTGCCGGCAGTTTGCTCATGCCAACGAAGAAGATAACCGCACCCACGCCGTTCAGGAAAAAGGCGATGCCACTCATCTTGCCTCGTGATTGTTCCTGCGGATAGTCAGCGAGGATGGTCGAGAGGTTGGTGGTCGACGAAGCTACAGCTAAGGCGTAAACAATACGGAACATGAACAGCTGATCGACGGAGGTTGCAAAGGCATAGATGCCGTAAGCAATACCCATGATGATCCAGCTGATGATATACACGTTGCGACGACCGAAGCGGTCGGACATCGCACCCCACCAGCCGATAGACAGCAGTACGACGATCTCCTGCAGGAACTGCAGGTTGCCGGTAATGCGCCCGTGCTCGGATTCCGGAATGCCCAGATTCTCGGTCAGGATGAAAGGCGTCAGCGACACCAGATAGGTGAACATGCCGATGCTCACTGTGGCGGCAAACAGGAAGCTGAGTACGTGGCGTGGAGTGACGCCGGGCTGCAGCTGGATGGGACCGAAAGACTTCGTCTGACGGTCTTCAGAAACTTCGTTTTGGGTCATGAGATGCGGGGAGCGCTTTAAACGGGCCGTTAACTACCGGCAAAACAACAACGCCGTCTTCTTACAGATGGCTATAAAAAAGCTGCTCAGGATTTCCTGAGCAGCCTCATTCCGTTTAATGTTACCAGCAAAGTCGCGCCTACGTCAGCAATTACAGCCATCCAGAGTGTGGCAATGCCCGGGATTGCCAGGAACAGGAAGGCCAGTTTCAGGATCAGGCTTAAGGCAATGTTCTGCTTAACAATTTTGCGGCACTCGCGGGCCATGCGCAGTGCCATAGGCACGTGACATAAATCATCCTGCATCAGTACAACGTCGGCTGTTTCCATGGCTTGCGCAGTACCACCACCGCCCATGGCGATGCCGATGTCAGCACGAGCGAGAGCAGGTGCGTCGTTGATGCCGTCGCCGACCATTGCGACCGCATTATCTTCGCTGTGCAGTTTTTCGATTTCCGCGAGTTTTTCGTCGGGCAGCAGGCCTGCACGAACCTCGTCGATACCGCCGATCTGATTGGCGACACGCTCAGCAGCTTGTTGGTTATCACCGGTTAGCATGACTTTTCTGACCGGCGGTTTCATCGCTGCCAATTCGTCCAGTGCAGTTCGTGAGTCTTCACGAATTTCATCCTGTACCCCGATGTAGCCGACCACTTTATCGTCGTGCTGGACGTACATCATTGTCTGACCTGCATTCTGCGCATCCTTCGCGCGGCTTTGTAAGTCCTGCCAACCTTGTTCGTCGTGACTGAACAAATCTGCGCTGCCGACCGTGATGGTGTGACCGCAATCCGACTTGGTGCCGCTGACACCTTTACCCGGATGCGCCTGAACATTTTCAGCCACCGGCACATGACCGACACCGGGGCGTTCGCCGGCTGCTTCGACAATGGCGTGTGCAACAGGGTGTTCGGATGCCCGTTCCACCGATGCTGCGGCACCCACCAATTCATCGCAGGGCTCACAGGCTTCAATGCGCTCCGCCGGATGCTCGCAGCTTAAGGTCTGAATGCTGGCCACAGCCGGTTTGCCGTGGGTCAGTGTGCCGGTTTTATCGAATGCAACGATTCTTACATCAGCCATGCGGTCGAGCAGGGCGCCTGACTTAACAAGCACACCCAGCTGAGCTAGACGTGTCATCCCGCTGACCACGGTGACGGGGATGCTGATCACCAGTGCGCAGGGGCAGGCGATGATCAACAGGGTCAGACCGCGGTACAGCCAGCCGCGGGTGCCGTCGGCTGTATCGAGAAACGGTTGTCCGAATAGCAATACCGGAACAGCAACCACGAGTACCGCCAGTGCTACTACAGCAGGCGTGTAGTAGCGGGCAAAGCGGTCGATGAAACGTTCGGCCGGGCTGCGTTGTGATTGCGCCTGTTCAACCAGACGGGCAATACGGGCGATGGTGCCTTCGGATGATGGGCGGGTCACACGTACTTCAAGGGCGGCTTCGCCGTTCACCGTGCCGGCCATAACTTCATCGCCGGTTTCTTTCAGCACAGGTACGTCTTCGCCTGTGACCGGAGCCTGATTGACCGAGGAAACACCTTTGATGATTTCTCCGTCGACAGGAATGCGCTGACCGGGGCGCACAAGTACGCGGTCACCGACGTTCACCTGTTCGACCGGCTTGATGACCTGATGGTCATGCGGTTCGTCGCCATGGTCATCATGCGCATGATCATGATTGTGACCGTGACCGCTGCAGCTGCCGTGGTCATCATGATCGTGATGCTCATGTTTATGTTCGCCGTGGTCGTGGGCTGTCTTTTGAGCAGTGTGATCATGACCATGTTCATGGTCGTGCTCGTGACCGCTGCAGGAAGCGTCATTGTCGTGCTCATGACCGTGGCCATGGTCATCGGTATGGGCTTCCAGCACAGTGGCTTCCTGCGGTTGCAGCGACATCAGTGTGCGCAGTGAATCGCGCGCCCGCTCAGCGCTGTAGGCTTCCAGCGCTTCGCCCAGCATAAACAACAATATGACGGTCACGGCTTCGCCAGTCTCACCGATACCGATCGCACCTATGGCAGCGATAGCCATCAACAGGTCGATGGTAATCCGGTGTGCAAAAATCAGCGCCCGGAAACCTTTGATGAAAACGGGGGCGCCGGCAACGAGCACGGCAGCGCCAAACAAAATGCTTAAAGCCGGTACGCCCATGATGTCGGGAACACCGGCTGCGGGGATGATAACGATGCCGGCGATTACAGTAGCGGCCACCATCACCGCAGTACGCAGTGGCGGTTGTTCCCAGAGAAAATGCAGGAAGCCGGCAAAGCCTTTGTGTTCCGGCGCGGCCATTGCAGCCGCGGCGTCAGCTTCATCGGCAATACGGTAACCCAATTCCTTCAGACGACCTTCAATGTCGTCCATAGAAACCTGGCCGGTTACTTCCATGCTTTCGGTGGTGAACGACACTGAAGCGTCTTCAACGCCGTCGATCTGACGCATGCTGTTCTCGATGGTCATGGCGCAGCTGCCACAATCCATGCCGACAATTTTGACTTTAAGCGGATCGCTCATAACCCCGGGGGTACTCCTTTACAAAAACAGGATTTGTTTGAGCGTACCGTAGTCCTTAAAGTCGGGTTTAAGGTCAAGCATGGAAGTTGGGGCAGCTCTGTAAGCCTTTTGAAATAAGGCTTTTCTAGGTCTGGCTGTTTTCCAGAGCCATAAATAATTGCGCATACAGGAATGCGTTTTCACCCTCGGCGCGGAACAGAATGCCACCTTCAGATGCGGCCACTTCAGGTTCGATATGTGCCTCGCAGCCGTGTTCCGCCGCCGCAATGGTTTCGAGTGCACGCAGGGTTTTATCACTGGTGTCGCTGAACAACACGGTATAGGCGTCGTCCTCATGCCATATATGTATGTGTTGTCCGCGCAGATTGCTGAACTGCTCTTCCCACTCAGCCTTGTCCAGGTTGCAGCTCATTCTGCGGGTGAGTTTACGCAAGGACGAAGTGCGGCCTTCGCCGTGCTCGTGACCGCATACCTGTTCCATGATTTCGCGATACTGACCACTGATCTGTGCGCCGGCGGTGTCATCCATGATGTCTGTCAAGTCGTCGAGAAAAATTTCGAGCTCGTGCCGGAGCACCAGCATTTCTGTCAGACGACGTTCAATATCCAGAAAGCGTTGTTCGGCAATGTCACGAATATCAGATCCGCTGCCTTCCTGATGAGCGATACCGCGCATGGCTTTAATATCGTTCAATGAAAAACCGTAGCGTTGTGCTTTGCGGATAAAGCGCAGGTGCCGGACCGAGTCAGCTGAATAAACTCTGTAGCCCGCCGCAGTGCGGCCGGCCGGTTCGAGCAGGCCTTCTTTTTCGTAGAAACGGAGCAGGGAGGTGGCAACATTGCCTTGTTTGGCGAGTTCGCCGATGGTGAGCACTGAGTCGGTCATGGCTGTTGCTCCAGGTATGTTACGAACAAGTGCGTTACGAATAATATAAAAAACAAAGGTTTATTGGTTCTTTGTCGAAATTCTGGGATAAGCGTAGGTTCACGCTTGACCTTAAAGCTTACTTTAGGCCTTACGATTGCCTCAGACAATCCCTGCTGACTCGGGCTTTCAGCTGTGAGTCAGACAAACCGTGGCACGAAGTTCAGGTGTGCATTGATGTGGAGATTTAAATGCTAGGTGTAGACGACCGGCTGATTACGCCGGACACGATGAAATGGGTCAAGGTCGGACTAATTGCCGGCTGGCTAACCATTCCTACAACCATCCTGCTTTACTACGTGCTGGGTATGGCCGTCGACGCAGTCTGGAATGAGGGTGCCGTACTCGACGGGATCAACATCCTCAAAAACTATCTCTGGCTGTTCGCCGGCCTGGTCCTGCTGAAGGCAGCCTTGGCATTTGTATTCCGCACCGGTCAGTTCCGCGCCTCCAGTGAAGCAAAGCTGAACGTCCGCGATCAGATTTACCGGCAGGTTGTGAAGCTGGGGCCCGGCATTCTGGGTAAGCGTCGTACCGGCGAAATCTCCAATACAGCGACTGAAGGTGTCGAGTATCTCGACTACTACTTCAGCGTTTACTTCGTGCAGATCTGGATAGCGATTGCTATTCCGTTTTTCCTGGTCGGCGCGATTCTCTGGATCGACTGGGTGGTAGGCCTGTGGATGCTGGCCGGGGTGCCGCTTACACCGTTGTTCGTAGGCTCGTCTGCACGCGGCTTCCGTCGTATCAGTAAAAGCAATGAAGCGGTTAAAAACCGCAACAGTGCGGCTTATCTGGACTCTATTCAGGGCATGTCGACGCTGAAGATGTTCAATCAGGACATCCGCCGCGGCAAGCAGATGGAGGAAGATAACGAAGAGCAGCGCCAGACCACGATGAAGTTGTTGTTGGTGGCGCAGTCGCAGTTTGTGTTCCTTGAGCTGGGTTTTGCACTGTTTTCTACGGCAGTAGCTCTGGGCGTTTCGCTGTATCGCTACAGCGGCGGCTTTATGACACCGGGTGAAGTGTTTGCGGTGGTGCTAATGAGTCTGGAGTTCTCCCGCACGCTATTGCTGATCGGTGAATTCTTCTTTGCCGGTGCGCTCGGGCGCGAAGTGGCGGCGAGTGTCGTCGAATTCTTCAACGAAAAAGCACCGGTTCGTGAAACCGAAGGTGCAGCCCATCCGGACACCGGCGGCAAGCCGGTCGAGATTGCGTTCAAGGATGTGGAGTTCAGTTATCCGGGTGCAGAAGAACCTGCGATTCGCGATTTCAACATGGTGTTACGTCCGAACGAATCGGTTGCCCTGATAGGTAAAAGCGGTTCGGGTAAGACAACAGTCACTAATCTGATTCTGCGCACGCTTGATCCGCAACAAGGGCAGATCACTTTTGACGGAAAGCCCGAAGAAACTTTGTCGCTGGATTGGATCCGCAGTCAGATAGCGCTGGTGCCACAGGACCCGTTCCTGTTTTTCGGCACGATTCGTGACAACCTGCTGGTCGCCAAAGAAGATGCAACTGACGAAGAATTGATGGCGGCTGTAAAAGCAGCCGAACTGCAGGACTTTGTCGACGCTACGCCACAAGGGCTGGATACCATGGTTGGCGACCAGGGCACTGCGCTGTCCGGCGGTCAGGCGCAGCGTCTGGCCATTGCCAGAGCCATTCTGAAGGGGGCGCCCATCGTCATTCTCGATGAGCCGACTTCGCAGATCGACGTAGAGACTGAAGCGGCGCTTAACCGTGCGCTTGAGCGCTTAACCGAGAACAAAACAGTGCTGCTGATCGCGCATCGTCTCAGTACGATTGAGCAGGCCGACAGGATCGTAGTGATGGACCAGGGCACGGTGGCGGAGCAGGGCACACGGGATGAGTTGCTGGCATCCGGTGGTATCTATGCCGGCATGATCCGGACCAAACAAGAAGTCGAAGAAGCCGCGACGGTATAGGAGAAGATCAATGACTAGTATGGAACAAACGATTTCTCCGGCTGCCGCTCAACAGACGGTGAAGAAACAATCCAACGGCGAAATTATCAAACGTCTGTTGGGCTACATGAAACCGTTCAACAACATCATGTTCACCTCGCTGATCGCGCGTGTGATCAAGTTTGCCGGGCAGGCCTGCGTGCTGGGTTTGGCTGCATACGGTATCGGCGACTATGTGAATGCGTTTATAGCCGCCGGCGGCTTTGAAGGTGAGGCCGGGGTGCAGTGGGATGTGATCTGGAAGTGGGTCAAATACATCGCTATTGCCGGTACGGTGGTGGGTATCACCTCGTACATTGAGAACTACACCGGTCACTACGTGGCGTTCCGCATTCTGGCGGCGTTTCGTGACAGCTTCTATTACGCAATGCTGCCGTTGGCACCGGCGCGCACTGCCAAACTGCAGTCAGGTGACGCTGTCAGCCGCGTGATGACCGATTGCGAGCGTGTAGAGCCTTTTTACGCACATACCATTGCGCCGGCAATAGCGGCGATCTTCGTGCCCGCTATTATTCTTACCTGGTGCTGGACCATTCATCCGGACATCGTCTGGTTTCTGTTGCCGTTCTATGCGGCCAACACCTTTCTGTTGCCATGGCTGGTGTCAAAGCTGGGCGGTGATGGTGCCGAGTACCGCAATAAGCTGGGCGAGGTGAATGCGTTTGTGTCCGACAGTATTCAGGGTGTGCGTGACACTATCGCATTTGGTTATGAAGACCGCCGGGCAAAAGAGCTCTATGATATCGGCGCTTCCATGCAGGAAGGGCAGGAGAAATTGTATGCCGCCGACGCCTGGCAACGGGCGCTTGCTGAGGTCTTCATCACTGTCGGTATTCTGGCTTCTGCATGGGTGGGTGCCGATCTGGCGTTGGCCGGGGAAATAGCTCCGTTGACCGAGTTGCCCGCCGTCATCGCCGTATCTGTCGTCGGTTTTTATCTGTCCGTCGGCCTGGCAAACAACTACACCGATTTCCGCGTGGCCATGATTGCCGCCCGTCGGCTGTTTGCGATGATGGACCAGCCGCCTGCGGTAGAGGAAACCTCAACAACTCCTGTAATCGACGAGGTTGAGCCGTCTATTCATGTCAGCGATGTGGTGTTTGAGTACGACGCAGACGACGCCGAGTGGAGCCGCAGCAAAACTGTGTTCGATGGCATGACTCTGGATATCGCAGCCGGTCAGCACATTGCCTTGGTGGGGCCGTCCGGCACCGGCAAGTCGACGCTGATCAATTTGTTGTTACGCCAGTGGGACCCGCAGTCAGGCTCATTGAAGCTGGGTGAGCATGAGCTGACCGATTTCCCGTTGGCAGACCTGCAGCGATTCTTTGCAGTGGTATCGCAGCGTAGCTTTATCTTTAACGACACCATCCGCGAGAACATTCGTATGGGTAAATATGACGCCACGGATGTCGAAATTATCGATGCGGCGCATAAGGCCGGGCTTGCCGACTTTATTGCATCCTCTCCGGATGGTTTGAGCACGGAATGTGGCGAGCGTGGCAGCAAACTGTCGGGCGGTCAGCGGCAACGTGTCGCGATTGCCCGCGCGGTGCTGAAGGGTGCGCCGGTTGTGCTGCTGGATGAAGCAACCTCCAGCCTCGATGTGGAGACCGAGCGCGGTGTGATGGAAGCGCTGAAGCGTCTGACGGAAGGCCGCACTACGCTGACGATTGCGCACCGCCTGTCTACGATTGTCGACAGCGATGAAATCCTCGTGATGCTCGAAGGCAGGATTGCCGAACGCGGCTCGCACGCGCAGCTGATGGAGCAGGGCGGTTGGTATGCCACGATGTTCCGCATGCAGCAGGATGAGGTTGACGCAGTCGCAGGCTAGGTAGTGCCGCAGACCAAAGAAAAGCCGGTGCAGAAGTTCTGCACCGGCTTTTTTCGTAAGTTTCTCTAGAGGCCGGTCGCTTCGAGCACCATCCGGCCAATCATCAACATCGCCATCACCCAGACCACGCCGGAGTGCAGTTTGTAACTGCCGGAGGCGATCAGTAGTGCATAGGTTGCACCGATCGCAATATCAATCCAGGTGTGAATCGTGGACGACTCGAAAAAGATGTCGAGACCGACCACCCATACCTGCACACCAATCATCAACGCAAAAAAGCGGTCGCTCTGGCTGATGTAGAACTCTTTCGCATCCTGATCCTGACTTGGCACACGTGACAGCAGATTGGTAGCGAACAGCAGTAACACCGGGCCGCTTAAGAAGGCCACGAAACCGGTGTAGTTCCAGGTTTCGATTTTCAATACGTAGGTGGTGTCCCAATAGAAGCCGAAGTACCCCAATAGCAGCAGCACCATCCATGCCAGATGTGTTGCGCTTGGCAGGGTTTTGGTCTGGCCCGTAACGATGTCCGACAAGGTGAGCAACAGGTTGCCGAGCCCGATGGTAATGATCGTAATGAACATGAAGCCCGCAAGCAGAGTGGTTTCGTTTTCCATGATCTCGGATTCCGTTATTAGCGGTGGTTGTTTGGCGTCAGTAAAGAGGCGCCATTAAAGACGTGCCGGTAATGGCGTACTATTGAGGTTACCTCAGAGCTGCGGGAAAAGGCTATTGCGGGTATTCGGGGGAATTGAGGCGGTTGTATTGCTGGCAGCATTGTTGCTGCTGCCTTTGATTGCTTTTGCCCAGGAGCTTGAGCCGCGCCGCTACAACAACACCGCAACCAATATAAACATCGTCTCCGTCGGCTATGCGTGGTCGAACGGCAACGTACTCCTCGATCCTGCCTTGCCGATTGAAGATCTGGATGCCGATCTGCATCTGGTGTTTGCCAAGTACACCCGCACCTTTGCGTTCTTCGGCAGTAACGCGAAGTTTCGGTTTCTGCTGCCGGCTACCACCGGGCGCTGGACCGGTACCGTTGACGGTGAATCTGGTAAGCGCCGCGATCAGGGTATCGGTGACGCGTGGATGACCTTCGAATGGAACTTCCTCGGCGCACCGGCACTGGATTTGCAGGGCATGAAAACCTATCAGGCCGGTTGGGTGGCCGGTACCAGTGTGCTGGTTACTGTCCCGGTCGGCAGTTACGACAGCGACAAGTTATTAAACCTCGGTTCCAACCGCTGGTCTGCACGAGCTGAACTGGCGGCAGCGTACACGCATGAGAACTGGACCTGGGAGTTAATCGGCGGCGTTCGTGCGTTTACTGACAATGACAATTTCTTTGGCGGCAATACCTTGTCGCAGGATCCGCTCTGGATTGCGAAGGGGGCGATGGTCTATTCATTTGATCGTCCCGGCGTTTGGCTTGCGGCGGCACTTGGCTGGGGTGTGGGTGGTCGCACAGCAATAAATGACGTTGAGAAGGATACGCGTCAGAAGAATCTGCGCCTCGGCTTAACCTTTGCCTATGCGATCGCCCGCCGTCACGGCGTGGCTTTTAGTTACGTAACCGGTGTTGCCCGGGGTTCCGGTTCCGATTTCGACACACTCGCTATGTCGTACAACTACGCTTGGGGTGGTGGTCTTTAGCGCAGCCTGAAGGCGACCGTCCGGCATTTTGCATAAGCAGTCCGGGCATTGTTTGGGTATGAGCAGTCGGTTACTCTGCTACGCTACACACTGTTTGATTCTGACTTGAGACATTAAATGCTGATTCACGAATACCTTTGGTACTACGCCAAGATTCTGCAGGCCGGTCTGACAACGCTGCCTGGAATTGCAGCACTGTTGGCGCTGGCGGCAGCGATATATGTGATGTTTGCAGTTAAGTCAGACAACAAGTCGCTTATTGTGACCGGACTGATTATCGGTTTTCTGGTGCTGCAGGTTGTGACGCTGTATACCGCACGCTACGAGTTTGTTGAAACCGATGAATTCGTCAGTATTGCGAAAACTCATCCGGACGATGAGGACTGTGGTGTTGTGGTCGGCAAATGGTTCGGCGGTGCGGTGGGTCTCTTTAACGCTTGTCCGAAAGGTTGCTATCGCGGAGCAACGATCAAGAAGACCATGCGCTTTACCGACTTTCCGCCCTGGCCCAGATACCAGCGCACCACTCAGTGCTGGAAGCGCAGCGAAGAGTTTCCGCTTTATTAGCCGGTATAACCGGCGTTGGTTTTCTGACGCGCCTGCTTAAAGCCCCATTTCTTCGCGGATAATGGGTTCAATCGTGTCCGCAAATATCTCTGCCTTCAAAACGTTGCCTGAACCCGTCATGTGTATGGAGTCGTTCCAGCAACAGGTATCGGTATCCTGACCTTCACGCCAGAGGTTTTTGGCGGGCTTATCAAGTACAGCTTCGGCAAAGGGGACTAGTGGTACGTCGTTGCGGTCGGCGACCGCGCGGATTGCACGGTTGTTCTGGCGGATGCCTTCTTCCCAGGCAAAGGCGGGAATGTAGTCATTCCAGTGCACGATATCGGGTGAGATACCAAACGTGGCCAACACCGGCACTGCTCCATGATCGGCCACCGCTTTTACGATGTATTCCATGTTGCGCTCGAAGGCCGATGCGTCGCTGTTGTAGAAGTTACGCATACGCTCGGTATCGCTGTCCGGCAGATTCTCCACTTTCCACACGACCTTGGTCAGGTTGTAGTTCTCATGGAAGGCGACCGGGTTTAGCACCTTCAGCATCAGTCGCCATGAGATGAAAGACGTCATGCCCGGCGGGTTGTGCGTGTTCGATTTGCGGAAGTGAAAGTAGTCATCCGACCAGTCGTTAAAGACGCGCGGGAACAGGTCGTTGTAGCCGTGGTAGACAATGACCATGTCCGGGTCAATCGGCAGCAGCTGGTGATACAGACGGCTTAGTGACTCGCCCGAGGTAGAACCCGTCATGCCGGCATTAATGACTTCGATTTTATCCGTGCCTAAACGCTCGCGGAGAATTTCCTGAAGATAGTACGGGTACGATTTTCGCCACGGCAGATACACGGCAAAGGTGGTGGAGCCGCCAATAGCGACGATGCGGTAAACGCCGTCAGGTTTCTCCGGAGAGATATCTTCGCCGCGGAATCCGAGGTTATTGATTCGCTCCCGGTCACCGCTCTCGTAATCGGGTTTCATCGCATAGGCCGAGTAGGGGTGCACGTAGTACATACCCGGGCCGTCTTTGCGATCAAGCGGCGGTTTGGCCTGACCGAGTTGAGCGAAAAAGCCGGGCGCCACGCCGGCAGCTTTCAGTAACTGCAGAGAACCTTCAACCATCAGCAGGGCGATAAACAGTCCGATGACTGTCGCAACAATTCCCTTGGTGACGTTCGAGCTTTGCTTTGTGCTCATTAGCTGTGGCCTTCCTAAGCAGTCAGAAACCGGTATCCGTTAACGTTTGTTAACGGGTCTAAAGAGTATACGATTTCGGCGCCGAGTCTACGGCAGCGTAGACATAATCACGAAGCGGTAAGCCACTTGTCCTGCCCGGGCAACAAGCCCGGGCAGGAAGGCGTGATTACGAATCGTCTGACGAAGACCAGACACGCTGTGGCTTGCTGTCGCCCGATGACGACGGGGCAGAGTTTTCCCACGGCAGTTTGCGGTCTTTATCCGCAGCCGGTTTGTTGTCGGCTTGCTGTTGCAGGCTGCCGGAATCGGGCTTAGCAGGCGCAGACTGTTGCGGCGCTGACGGCGCTGCGGGTGCCTTGGGTGTTTCTGCCTTAGGAGCGCTCTGAACTGGATTCCGGGGTGCAGATTGTTGCGGAGCTGCTGCCTTAGGCGGTAGCTGCGGAGCGGCCTGTTTCGGAGCTTCCAGCTTTGGAGCAGATTGCTGTGGTGCTGCGGCCGCAGGCGCTGCTTTAGGAGCCTCTTGTTTAGGTGCTTCCGCTTTAGGAGCGGATTGCTGCGGAGCTTCCTGTTTAGGAGCGGATTGCTGCGGAGCTTCCTGTTTAGGAGCGGACTGCTGCGGCGCTTCCTGTTTAGGAGCGGACTGCTGCGGCGCTTCCTGTTTTACGGGAGTCGCTTGCTGAGCTTCATTCTGGTTGGCATTCTGCTGAGCGTTCTGATTGCCGTTTTCCTGAGACGTCTGCTGACCCTGCTGCGCTTTGTCGCGATTACCACCACGACGACCGCGACGGCGACGATTACGACGACGCTTGCTCTGCGACTCGCCTGAAGCCTGCTGATCGTCTTTACGCTCAGGTTGCTGGTTCTGATTCTGGTTCTGATTGTCGGGCTGTTGATCCTGCTTCTGATCCTGCTTCTGACCCTGTTTCTGCTTTTGGCCTTGCTTCTGTTTCTGTTCGTCGCGCTGATTATCCTTACGGCCGTCTTTCTGGTTGCGCTGTTTCTTGCCGCGCGAATCCTGTTTACGTCCGTCACGGTTCTGGTTGCGGTTCTGACCGCGACCGCGACCACCCCGGTTATCCTGTTTGCGGTTCCGGTTGCTGCTGCGTTTCTTCTCCGGTTTCTTCTGGTCGCCGAAGAGCAGCTTCTTCAGCCAGCCGAACAGTCCGATGCTTTCCTTCTTCTCTTCGCCTTTCTGCGGAGTCGGAGCCGGTGCAGCAGGTTTGATTGCCTGAACCGCCGGCGCTTCATGCACGTGTTTGGTGCTGGTCTGCAAAACCGCTTCTACCAGATCTTCGTCCGGTGTGGTCAGGTTGTAGCTTGCACCTGAGTTCTCCGCTTCCTCAGTCTGGTCGTCACGCACACGACGGATGGTGTAGTGGGGCGTTTCAAGGCTCGGATTCGCAACCAGCAGCAGGTCTACGTTATCGCGCTTCTCGATATCAGCAATCCAGTCACGCTTCTCGTTGAGAAGGTAGGTGGCCAGCTGAATGGGTAATTCTGCAATGACTTTAGAGGTCATCTCTTTGCGGGACTCTTCGCCGATCAGACGCAGGATAGACAGACCCAATGATTCAACGCTGCGGATACGGCCGGCGCCAATGCAACGCGGGCAGACCTGATGGGCTGATTCGCCGAGAGACTGACGCATGCGCTGACGTGACATCTCGAGCAGGCCGAAGCGCGAGATCTTGCCGATTTGTACACGCGCACGGTCAGGGCGCATGGCGTCGCGCAAACGGTTCTCCACTTCACGCTGGTTACGTGAAGGGCCCATGTCGATGAAGTCGATCACGAGCAGGCCGCCAAGGTCACGCAGGCGACACTGGCGGGCGATTTCGTCTGCGGCTTCGAGGTTGGTCTGCAACGCAGTAGCCTCGATATCGCCACCTTTGGTAGCGCGAGCCGAGTTGATGTCGATTGAAGTCAGCGCTTCAGTCGGGTCAATCACCAGACTGCCGCCTGAGGGCAGGCTCACTGAGTGAGAGAAGGCCGATTCGATCTGGCTTTCAATTTGGAAGCGGGTGAACAGAGGTACCGACTCGGTGTATTTCTGCAGTTTGCGCAGGTTATGGGGCATTGCATGCTCCATAAACTCCGTGGCTTCCTTGAGTGTCTCGTCGTCATCGATGATGATTTCACCGATATCGGCGTTCAGATGATCGCGCAGGGCACGAACAATCGGGCTGCTGTCCTGAAAGATCAGGAACGGGTTGCCGGTTTGGTCGCTACTGACGGCCTGCATGATGGCGTTCCAGATGCCCTGCAGGTATTCCAGATCCCAGGCGAGTTCTTCGGCGCTACGGCCAATGCCGGCCGTACGCACAATAACGCTCTGGCCGTCAGGCACATCGATTTCACGCAGGGTGTCGCGGATCTGCTCGCGGTCCTCACCCGAAATGCGGCGGGATACGCCGCCACCGCGGGGGTTGTTCGGCATCAGGACGACGAAACGACCGGCCAGGCTGATAAAGGTGGTCAGCGCAGCCCCTTTGTTGCCGCGTTCTTCCTTATCCACCTGCACGATGATTCTCTGACCTTCCTTGAGAACCTTCTTGATGTTGATCTTGGAGCCTTGTTCGGGCTCCTGAACGAAGTATTCGCGGGAAATCTCTTTCAGCGGCAGGAAGCCGTGGCGCTCGGCGCCATAGTCCACAAACGCGGCGTCGAGGCTGGGCTCGATCCGGGTGATTTTGCCCTGATAGATGTTGGATTTTTTCTGTTCGCTGCTCGGACCCTCGATATCGAGATCGATCAGCTTCTGGCCATCGACGATGGCAACGCGCAACTCTTCAACCTGAGTTGCATTTATGAGCATTCTTTTCATAAGACCCTAAACTTTTTAGTTGGGGGTCACAGACTGAGAAAAGAGGACGATTTAACGGAGGGGCAGAGAAGGAGGGAGTTGAGCAGAAATAAAGGACGACATTGTGTGCCCGGTCGCTCGGAGGTGAGCAACGGGCTGGCACCGGACATGGTGCTTGTCTTTAACCGCCGCGATACCGGGGTTTAGATCAACGATTGAATTGTTGCAATCTGATGACATATTTCTGCGGGCGGGTTATAGCCCTTATAAAACTCTTAATTCTCTGAAGGCACTGAATCAACGTTTAGTGAAACGACGTCAGTGTTTTCTTATCCGTTTACGTCTTTTTCTTCTTGCGTCTTGCCGCCGGTTCTCAGCGAGTCTCTGCCTGAGGGCAGGGCCGGAATGGCCGGAGCAAGGCGCGTCGGTCTGTGACCGTTAATGACCTGCTTTGCAGGTCTGTTGAAACTGTATACTGCAGTCTCGCTGCAATATTTCGGTGTCTGATTACGATGGGTTCTATAAGCGGAATCCGTCCAGACAAATCAACGCGTTATCGCGCGACGAGGTAATATAGCAGCGCTTTCCCCCGAATGCTACGCAATACATAAATATATAGGAGTGCACCGCGGTATGGCTGAATCGCCGCAGAATGACGCTGATTCGAAGGATTTAGAGCCGCAATCGTCGCAAAAGGCGGCAACAAAGGTGCGTTTTCTAACTGTAGATGCCGACAGCGCCGACCGTCGCCTCGATAATTTGCTGTTAAGCGAGCTCAAAGGCGTGCCCCGTTCGAAGATCTACAAGATTATCCGCAGCGGTGAGGTGCGGGTGAATAAAGGGCGTTGCAAGCCGGCGACCCGGCTGAATGAGGGCGACGTGGTGCGGATTCCGCCGGTCCGCACGGCGGAAGCGGCTCCGAAGCCGGACGGCAGCTCCGCCGCCTGGATCAACAAATACATCATCCATAAGGATGCCGATGTCATTGCCGTGAACAAACCGGCCGGTCTGGCCGTGCATGGCGGGAGCGGCGTGAGCGCCGGTCTGATCGAGCTACTGAGAGCAGCGAATCCTGCCGAGAAGTCACTGGAGTTGGTCCATAGACTCGACCGCGACACCAGTGGCTGTTTGTTGGTGGCACGCAAGCGCAGCAGTCTGCGTTATCTGCACGAAGCATTTCGTGAAGGCAATGTGAAGAAAACCTATCTGGCGGTGCTCGAAGGACCGCTGTCATCCGGTACGCAGGATGTGAAACTACCGCTGGAAACACGTAACCGTCAGAACGGAGAGCGGCATGTCGTGGTGTCGGATAACGGCAAGAAAGCCCACACGCGGTTTGTTCCGCTAAGCCCTTATCGTCTGGCCACCTACACCAAGGTCGATCTGTTTACCGGTCGCACGCATCAGATTCGTGCGCATGCGCAGGCCATTGGTCATCCGGTGCTGGGCGACTCACGCTATGGCACTGAAGATTCGGAAGCGGACCGCAAACTGAAAGTGAAGCGGTTGTGTCTGCATGCTGCGGTGCTGGAGTACCCCGACCGGCACGGCGAGGGTACGGTGATGATCGAGGCACCTTTGGATGAGCAGATGTCGGCGGTGGTGAACCGGCTCGACAAAATCGGCAACTAGATAGGGAGCCAGGCCCGGCAGTAAAGGGCTTCAGGATACGTCGAACTTGCGATAGTGCTCGACACTGCAGCGGGCCACGTACTTTTCCATGCCTTTGGGAATTACCGCGTATTGCCAGTCGTTGCCGGCAAATTGCTGCAACACGGCGACCGACTCCCATTCGGTTGCCAGCAGATATTCATTGGGGTTGGTGTCATCCGGAAAGCCGACCGTCTGCGACAGCAAGCCTTTTTGTTGTTCAACATAGGGCAGTGATTTGCCTAGGAAGTCGCTTTCAAATTGATCGCGTAACTCAGGATGAATCTGCACTTTAAAGATGCGGATGATTGCCACAATGGTTTTCCCCAATTAAGAAAGAAGGTCGATGCCGTTATCGGTTAATACTCCGGCGAGCCAGATTAACGGCAGTCCGATGAGTCCGGTCGGATCGTTCGCATCGATGTGATCAAACAGCACCACGCCAAGGCCTTCCGATTTGAAACTGCCGGCACAGTCGTAGGGCGTTTCTTTTTTCAGGTAACCGTCGATCAGTTCATCGCTTAACTCGCGAAAGCACACACGGGTGTGATCGGTGTGTTCGATGAGCGTATTGTCAGATTTTCTGATCAGGGCAACCGAGGTATAGAAGTCGACGCACTTACCCGAAAACGACTTCAGTTGCTCCACGGCATTCTCATGCGTGCCCGGCTTGCCCAGAATACTGCCCTGCAGACTGGCTACCTGATCGCTCCCGATAACCAGCGCTTCGGGGTGCTTGTCAGCCACCGAATTGGCCTTGCCGGCAGCCAGCCGGCGGGCCAGCAGCAGGGGGATTTCATCGGGCTCAGGCGTCTCGTCAAAATCGGGTGCAACCTGCGAAAAAGCGGTAGTCAGGCGCGATAGCAGCCCGCCACGGTATTTTGAGGTGGAGGCGAGGATCAGCGGCGTGGTGGCATCAGTCATCAGTATTTGTCGGTTTTCTTAGTGTTTATGCGGGTTACAGGCGCTTGGACGCCTGTCCGATGGCGTATTTTGCAACACAGCCGGAAAAATAACAGAAAAAGCGTTGTCTTTGTTTTGACAAGGGTTTTTCCGATACCTATCATACGCGCCCTATGCTCACTGAGTATATTGGTGTCGCGCAACTCAAAGACCTTGTGGATCAACACGCCAGGCTGGTCGAAGAGGTTCCCGTTAGTGAATTTACGCGTCTCCGGCAAGCCACTTTGCCGCATCCGGCTGTGGCTGAACCGCAATTTGCGGTGGTGCTGGAGTTTAGTCGTGAACCCGAACAACAGGAACCGGGCTTAACCGTTAAAATAGACGGTGAAATAGCCGTCGAATGCCAGCGCTGTCTTGAGCCTTTGGTTTTGCCTGTCAGCGTGGAGCAGTCATGCATGCTGCTGAACTCCGGTCGCAAGCCGGATGATGAGCAGCAGCTGTTTGATGTTGTACAGGTGGGCGAGCGTGGTTTGGCAATTAAAGACCTGATTGAAGATGAGGTTTTAAGTGCTATCCCGCTGGCACCGCGACATGAAGATTGTGTGGCCCCGGATTTACCGGATGGCAAGCCTGATGCAACGGATGATGCAGATGGCGTACACAAACCGTTTGAAGGGTTAGCTGACCTGTTGAAAAAGGACAGCTAGCTGAAGAATTAGTTACTGGAGATGTAACATGGCAGTTCAACAAAACCGTACCACCCCGTCTAAACGCGGCATGCGTCGTTCACACGACAAAGCTAAAGGTCCCGCTCTGTCTACCGAGCCGACCACCGGTGAAACTCACCTGCGCCACAACATCAGCGCCGACGGTTACTACCGTGGCAAGAAAGTTATTGCTACCAAGGCGTCTGAAGAAGACTTCGAATAAGCCTGTTGCTTAGGCGTCCCGCCCTGCATATGAAAATTAGCAGGGCGAGGGCATAAGCCTTTGCATGATTCCTGTGTGTGACAGCCTGTTCCGGGCTGAGGGAGGAAAAAATGGCTAAAGCAGTAACTATCGCCATAGATGCCATGGGGGGCGACCGGGGTGCAGATGTCTGTGTGCCGGCCGGTATCGCGATGCTCCGTCAGCACAACCGCCTGCGGTTGATCCTTGTTGGCAAGCCCGAAGTCATCCAGCCTTATCTTGATTCTGCAGAAGACGTCGCCGACCGGGTGCGCATTGAAGATGCCCCGGAAGTCGTCACCATGGACGAGTCGCCGGCTGACGCCCTTCGCAAAAAGAAAAAGTCTTCGCTGCGTATCTCTATTAATCTTGTTAAAGAAGGCGAGGCACAAGCCTGTGTCAGTGCCGGTAACACCGGCGCTTTGATGGCGACTGCTCGTTTTGTTTTGAAAACCCTTCCGGGTATCGACCGGCCGGCTATCATGGCTGCAGTGCCGACGATGACTGCCCGTACCTTTATGCTCGATCTGGGCGCCAACACCGATTGCACCGCCGAGAACCTGTATCAGTTTGCGATCATGGGTTCTGTAGTGGCTTCCGAAGTTGAGAAAGTGCCTAACCCGAAAGTCGGCTTGCTGAACATCGGCGAAGAAGACATTAAAGGTAACGACACCGTGCGCCAGGCAGCTGCCATGCTGTCAGAGAGCCCGCTGAACTATGTAGGCTTTGTAGAAGGTAACGACGTTGGTCAGCACAAAGTCGACGTGGTGGCTTGCGATGGTTTCTCCGGCAATGTGGCTCTTAAGGTCATGGAAGGCACTGCCAAACTGATCCGTCACTTCCTGCGCGAAGAATTCGGTGGCAGCCTGTACGGCAAAATGGCCGGCGCAGTGTCTTTGCCGGTACTGAAAAAACTGGCCGACAAACTCGATCCCCGTCAATATAACGGCGCTAATCTGGTAGGCTTGAACGGCATTGTGATCAAGAGCCATGGCGGTGCCGACGAGGTAGCGTTCCAGCAGGCGATCTACACCGCAATGATCGAAGTTGAGCAGGATGTGCCGGCGAAAATCGGTAAGCTGCTCGACGCAGACATTGACTAACGATGCAGTTGTGACCGGAATGCGTTCGCCTGAATGCGTTTGAGGGTGTTCCGGTTGTTTTTCTGATAAAAGTTTCGAGTGCGCTGAATGTATTCCAGGATTGCCGGCACCGGTCATTATGTTCCGGAGAAAGTATTAACCAACCACGATCTTGAAAAGATGGTTGATACAACTGACGAGTGGATCCGCACTCGCAGCGGCATTGAGCAGCGCCACATTGCTGCCGACGATCAAACCACTGCAGATCTCGCTATTGAAGCAGCCAAGCGCGCGATGGAAGCGGCAGGTATAACCGCCGACGACATCGATTTCATCGCTGTTGGCACCACAACTCCCGATCTGGTTTTTCCGAATGTAGGTACCATCATCCAGCAGCGACTGGGTATTCATGGTTGTGCCGCGTTCAGTGTTGAAGCTGCGTGCAGCGGCTTTATCTATGCGCTGAGCATCGCCGACAAGTTCGTGAAGTCCGGTGAGGCGAAGAACGCACTGGTCATTGGTGCTGAAACTCTTTCGCGAATTACCGACTGGACCGACCGCGGCACCTGCGTGTTGTTCGGTGACGGTGCCGGTGCGGTGGTGCTGCAGCCGTCAGAAGAGCAGGGCATTATTTCCACGCATCTGCATGCCGATGGCCAGTACAAAGACCTGTTGTTTGCCCCGGCGGGCGTATCGAAGCGTCCGACCGAAGAGCTGGACAAAGCCTTCGCGATCAACATGCTCGGCAATGAAGTATTTAAAGTGGCTGTGAAGACACTGGGCGCTGTCGTTGAAGAAACACTGGCAGCCAATGATCTGGATCACGATGAGCTTGACTGGCTGGTGCCGCATCAGGCGAACAAACGCATTATTGAGGCAACTGCCAAGCGTCTGCGTATGCCGATGGAGAAAGTTATTCTCACGGTCCAGAAGTATGGCAATACCTCTGCGGCTTCCGTGCCGATGGCTTTGGATGTGGCGGTGCGCGATGGCCGCATTAAGCGTGGTGAGTTGCTGCTGCTTGAAGCGTTTGGCGGCGGCTTCACTTGGGGCTCAGCGCTGCTGCGATTCTAAAGATTGACGTAAGCGAGGGGAGTTATCGTCATCGAAGAGAGTAATCCGGCTGCCCGTAGCAAAACTCTTTCCAAAACTGTCCCTTTAATTCTCGGGCCGCTTGCAGCCGTTGCACTCTTTTTTCTGCTGCCCGATTCCTACACTGATCCCGCCGGCAACCCGGCAGAACTGAGCGCCTTCGGCCGCTATGCCGCGGCCGTGGGTTTGTGCATGGCGATCTGGTGGATGACCGAAGCGATACCCGTGTACGTCACGGGCTTGCTGCCACTAGCCTTGTTCCCGCTGGCTGCAGATACAACAGTCGCGGAGGTCGCGCAGCCTTACGGACACCGGCTGGTGTTCCTGTTTCTTGGCGGTTTTATTCTGGCTCTGGCTTTGGAGCGCTGGGGTTTGCACCGGCGCATTGCGCTGCTGTCATTACGCGCTGTCGGTTCGTCGCCGAAACGTATCGTGGCCGCCTTCATGGCGATTGCCGCTTCCTTGAGTATGTGGGTGACGAACACTGCAACGACCATCATGTTGTTGCCGGTGGCTTTGTCGGTAATCTCGCTGTTGCCGGAAGCCGAAGAAGGCAGTGAGGCGGCGGAGCAGGAGCAGCGCTTCACGCTGTGTCTTTTGCTCGGTATTGCGTATGCGGCATCGATAGGTGGTATCGGCACGATTATCGGTACGGCACCCAACCTGTTTGTCGTGTCTTTCATGGAAGATCAGTTGGGCGTGACGATCAGTTTTGCCCGCTGGATGATGATCGGGGTGCCGCTGGTTATCGTTTTTGTTCCCTGTGCCTGGTTTATTCTGACGCGTTTCGTTTATCGCGTAGAGGCCAGAGAAATTCCTGATGCGGCAAGGTTGCTCGATGAAGCCCATGAAGCCCTGCCTCCGGTAAGTGTTGCCGAGAAACGCACGCTCGTCGTATTTCTGCTTACGGCGTTGGCGTGGATCTTCCGGCCGTTGTTACAAAAGCTGAGCATCGGCGGCTGGCAGCCGCTGGAGGGTTTGAGCGATACCGGGGTCGGTATTATTGCCGCGATCATATTGTTTATCGTGCCGTCGGGTTTGAAACCCAATCAGCGGCTGATGAACTGGTCGACGGCGTTGAAGTTGCCCTGGGGTTTGCTGCTGTTGTTTGGTGGTGGTTTGAGTCTCGCTGCTTCGCTCGATGCAAGTGGTTTCAGTCATTTTCTCGGCAGTCAGGCGGTGGTGCTGAAAGGTTTGCCGGTTTGGTTGATCGTTGTGGTTGTGGTCGCTTTGGTAATCTTTCTGACTGAGCTGACCAGTAACTTTGCGACCACTGCGACGCTGGTGCCGATTCTGTATGCCGTATCTGTCGGTCTGGGTGTGCGGCCCGAGTTGATCATTGTGCCGGCAGCTATCGCTGCCAGTTGTGCGTTTATGTTGCCGGTGGCGACGCCGCCGAACGCGATTGTGTTCGGTTCCGGCAAAGTGACCGTACCGCAGATGTGCAAGGCCGGTTTTTCACTCAACCTGCTTGGTATTGTGCTGGTATCTTCTATTACCTATGCGATACTGCTGGCTGTTGTTGTTTGAACCCGTTGTTGGCACCTTCCTGCTTCGTAACACCTGTCTGATGAAATCATTGTTAGCCTTTCTCATGTTTGGTCTGTCGGCCGTTGCGACAGCCGAGACCTTTAGCGTTGCTGAAGATCAGTCATTAGTTGGTCAGACGGCTGTTATTACGGCGGTTCATGAAGACACCTTAAGTGAGCTGGCCCGCACTCATGAACTCGGTTACGAATCGTTCCGTCTGGCTAACCCGGACGTCGACCTGTGGTTGCCGGGTGAGGGCACAGAGATTGTATTGCCCAAGCAGTACCTCCTGCCGAATGCACCCCGTAAGGGTATCGTGATTAATGTGGCCGAATACCGGATGTATTACTTTGACGGCGATGCCAACGGGAAAAATGTGAGCACCTTTCCGGTCAGTATCGGCCGGCAGGAATGGCTCACGCCGCTGGGCAGTGCCAGAGTTGTATCCAAGGTTGAGAAGCCGACCTGGCGCCCGACCGCATCTATTTTGGAGGAGTACGCCGAGCGCGGTGAGCCGCTGGAGAAAGTGGTGCCACCCGGCCCGGACAACCCGCTCGGCGATTACGCCATGCGTTTAAGTCTGCCGAGCTATCTGATTCATGGCACCAACAAACCGTCCGGTGTCGGTATGCGGGTTACTCACGGATGTGTACGGATGTATCCGGAAAATATCGCTTGGCTGTTTCCACAGGTGGCGATCAATACGCCCGTTACGATCGTGAATCAGCCCTACAAATTCGGCTTTCAGGACGGCGTGCTTTATTTCGAGGCGCATCAGGTATTGGAACCGCCTGAAGATGAGGCAGCGCAGAGCTTTACGCGGGTGATGGAGGCCTTTGTAAAGGTCGTCGATCCGCAGCAGACACAGGTCGACTGGGATGCTCTGGAGGATGCCTGGGCGGCACCTACGGGGATGCCTGTGCAGGTGGGGCGTTTGCTGGATTAGTTCCTTCGTTTGCTGATATTGGTGTCAGCCATAAAAAAAGGCCGCTTACGCGGCCTTTTTTTGTTCCTTAAGAGTGGAGCTTACTTGCTCTGGCTCTGCTGGAACATGCGGTCGACACGCTCGTTGGTAGCGTCACAGCAAGCCTGAGCCTGATCTGCAGAACGCTGAGCAGCAGCGGCAGCGCCGTTGTCGCCGGCAGCTTCAACCTGTGCTTCCAAAGCAGCTACTTTAGTCTGCAGAGCATCAACCTGATTCTGCAGAGCGGCTGAGTTTTCGCAACCGGTAGCAAAGGCAGCAACAGCAGCCAGAGCGCCGATTTTGATGATTGTTGATTTCATGAGAGTCCCTCAACTAGTTGGTCGTACTTCTTGGTCATGTTTCTTGGTTGTACTTAAGCTTAAGCATCGGTGTTCACCGATTGCTGCATAATGACTTAATACATCCGGATGCGCAACGCCGTATAAACCGCAATGCGTTGTGTGAGTTGGCTTTCGCAGATCTTGTGCAGAAGTTCTGCGGGCTGTTTTTATTCTTTGCTTCGATGCTTTGTTGTGCCGGTTTCCGGCTGCTTGTCTGGGCGGCGGGAGAGGGTTGCGGGGTTCAGAATTCTGTCGGCTTGCGCCGGGCCTGAAACTGTATATAATCACATACTGGTTATTTATACAGTTATGGTGCGTTATGGATGAATTAACTCCGAGACAGGCAGAAGTACTGGCCTTTATCCGCGAATGCATCGAGCTCGAGGGCATGCCGCCCACCCGCGCGGAAATCGCTAAAAAGCTGGGTTTCAAGTCGGCCAACGCGGCTGAGGAGCATTTGAAGGCCCTGCAGCGCAAGGGTGCCATCGAGCTGGTCAAAGGCACCTCCCGCGGCATTCAGCTGCTGGTTGAGGATGCGGATGAAGCGGTTGAGGAAGAAGGTTTACCGCTGGTCGGTAAGGTGGCTGCCGGTGAACCAATCCTGGCAGCGGAACACGTTGAAGACTATCTGAAGGTCGATCCTGACCTGTTTCACCCCGAGCCGCATTACTTACTCAGAGTCGATGGCATGAGTATGAAAAATGCGGGGATACTCGATGGCGATCTGGTTGCCGTACACCGCACTCCTGAAGTGCGTAACCGGCAGATTATTGTTGCCAGGCTCGATGACGAAGTCACCGTTAAACGTTACCGGCAGGACGGCACGATGGTTTGGTTGTTACCGGAGAACGATGACTTTGAGCCCATCGAGGTCGACCTCACTGAGCAACACATGATGATCGAAGGCGTGGTCGTCGGGCTCGTCAGGCAGGGTTCCGCCCTTAAAAACTAGCAACGCTCCGGTAACGGGCCACCACCGAAGTAAATCACCGAAGTAGCTATTGAAGCGCCCGCTTTGCGGGCCTTTCAACCTCTCCAGAACAATTACAACAAGCCGTCCATGCTGACGGTAACGGATCACCGACGATTAACTCAGGGAAAGATGCGGGAAGGAGCAGACAAGCAGCAGCAATTGGAGCGCTTACTGCGTAACCCGCGCATTAGAAGAGCGGGCCGGGCGCGTGATGCAGCTGGTGATGTCTTGCCCGTAGATGTGATCCCGACCGGCTTTGCAGAACTGGATGCGGTGTTAAACGGTGGCTGGCCGGCGGCGGCGTTGACCGAGTTGCTGGTTGATGCCTACGGCAGCGGTGAATTGCGCTTGCTGATGCCGGCGTTGGCAGCTGCCGCCCGCGACCAAGTCCGCGACCAGACGGCTGCGACTGCGATGAATGTGTGGGTGGCGGCACCTTATATCCCTTATGCACCGGCCCTGCGTTACGCAGGTCTTGATCCGGCCAGCGTCTTGCTGGTGGCAGCGGATTCCGACGAAGAGGCGCTCTGGTCGATGGAACAGGCGCTGCAGTCACCGGCCTGCAAGGCCGTGCTTGGCTGGGTTCGTAAGGCTTCTATGCGCAGTCTGCGGCGTCTGCAGTTGGCGGCAGAAAAAAACCGTTGCTGGGTGGTGGCGTTCAGACCGACAGCTACACGCACTGATGCTTCGGTTGCGGCACTGCGCATTCAACTGAAGGCTACGGAACGGTTGCAACTGGATGTGTTTAAAAACCGTACCGGTCAGCCTGCGCAGCTTGTATTGCAGTTGTGAGGGCGGGGTGAATAAGCCGGAAGAGCCAGCAGAGAATCTTGAGAAAGAAGTTTGAGAGAGAAGTAGGGCGGATATATGAGGTATAGAGGGCACCGCTTGTTCGACGCCAATCGTGCTGATGCCGGATTGACTAAAGCAGGCCGGGCGAAAGATGATCCGGGCATTCCGTATCAGGCAGAGTTGCTGGCGGATATTGAGATTCGTGAGCCTGAAGCTTCCGGGTCAGATGTTGCAGAATCCGGCATGCGTGAAATGGGGGGTGTCGAAGCATTTGCAACGTCTGAACAAGCCGGTTCTGAGTCCCGTAGTTCTGAATGCCAACCCTCTGCAACCATAAAAAATGAGTTCCAGCCGCGTATTTCGCAGGCGGCAGAACATCTCTGGTTGTGCATTCGTTTTCCGGAGTTACCCCTCGAAGTTTTGCAGACTGAAACAGCAGCGCCGCAGGCGGTCACTGTTGTGCAGGGCAATGACGTAAGAATATTGCAGGCCAATGCAGAGGCCGAAGCGCTGGGCGTCAGGCCGGGTCTTGGTATGAATGCCGCATTGGCGTTGGCGCCGGAGCTTGTCCTGCATGAACGCGATACTGCGCTTGAGAGAGATGCGTTAACGGCGCTGGTGGAATGGGCTATAGGCTTTACGCCGGTGGTCAGCATTGTATCGGGCGACACTTTATTGCTTGAGGTTAAAGGTAGTTTGTCATTGTTCGGCGGGTTGTCAGGATTGCTTAGCCGGATGCGCGAAGAGTTGTACGAGCATGAAGCCTGGTTTGCGAGTGCGCCCTCTGCACAGGCGGCAGTCTGGATGACCGCGGGCGGCTGTCAGTTGCATATGGATAATCTGCATGACCCGCGTCTTAAACAACTACCGGTAACCGTGCTCGATTGGTCTGAGCGCTTGCAGAAGCAGTTCATCAGCATGGGCATTGAAACGCTGGGCGATTGTCTGCGCTTGCCGCGTGACGGCTTTGTCAGACGTTTCGGTCATGAGCGACTGGAAGAACTCGATAAAGGCTTCGGGCGTATGCCTGATCTGCGTTTGCACTATGCAGAGCCGTTTGTGTTCGAAGAAACGCTGGAGCTTCAGGAAGAGACTTTTGACAGTGGTCTGCTGATGCAGGTTGTCGATCAACAGTTGCAGGCGTTGCAGTCTTTTATGACGGAGCGGCAGTTGGCGGCCGGCCATGTGTGCATCAGCTTTTCACACAGTCGTTACGGTGACTATGCTGCTGATTCAGTAAGTGATGTCAGTACCCCTGCGCCCGTAACTGAAATAGAGATCGGTCTGCTCGAACCGCAGTCGGCGGTGCACAACATCCGTCAGTTAATTGAGTTACGTTTTGAGCGGGTGCAGCTGAAAGCGCCGGTGCAGCGTGTGTCGCTGGGTGCGGGCACATTTGCTGATGCGGCACCTGTGTCTGCACAATTGCTGGAGTCAGGGCATGCCGAGGCGGACAGTACAGCCGGTGCCAGACTGGTTGAGCGTTTGCGGGCACGACTAGGCAGGGGCCGGGTATACGGCATCGTTACTGCTGATGATTACCGCCCCGAGAGAGCATGGCAGATTGCGGAGCCGGCTCAATCCCAATCCCAATCGCAGGTCCGCTCACATCAGAAAGGCCGTTTAACAGACGCAACAGCCGGATCTGAAAGACCTTTGTGGTTGTTGCGACAGCCACAGCCCATCGCTCAGCCTCCGGTGGGTCATCCTGAACGCATTGAGGCCGGGTGGTGGGACGGCTCCGGTGTGCAGCGTGACTACTATGTCGTCGATCATGCGGCAGGGCGACGTGCCTGGGTGTTCCGTGATCGTCGTGGCTGGTATCTCCACGGCCTCTTTGGATGACGCGTGAGGCCGGAAGTTATGCGGAATTGCATTGCGTCAGTAACTTCTCCTTTCTCAGGGGCGCATCACATCCGGATGAGTTAATCCGGCGTGCCGCGGAGCTTGGCTACCGGGCTCTGGCGATTACCGATGAATGCTCATTGGCAGGCATCGTGCGTGCCCATGTCGCTGCCCGGGAAGTTGATCTTCAACTCATCGTCGGCAGCGAGTTTCATCTCGAAGAAGGCTTGCATCTGGTCGTGCTGGTTCGTGACCGGCAGGGCTATACCGGTTTATGCGAGCTGATCACCCGGGCGCGGCGGGCTGCGGTGAAAGGGCAGTACAGCCTCACACAGGCCGTGTTCGCCGCTGTTTGCCGGGAGCATCAACTGCATGAGCATTGTTACGTGCTGTGGGTGCCACAGCTGCATTCCGCGACGGCGCAGGGGGAGTGGCTGAAAGGCTTGTTCCCGCAGGCTGTGTGGCTAACGCAGACGGTGTTGCTGGAGTCCGCCGATACTCTCCTTGCCGGTGTGAGCCTTAAGCTGGCTGATGATACGGGTTTGCCATTGGTCGCAACCGGGCAGGTGCATATGCACCGTCGCAGTCGTCATGTCCTGCAACAAACCTTAACGGCCATAAGGGTTAACAAACCTTTATCTGCAGTGGGCTCGCAGCTGTATCCAAACGGCGAGCGGTATCTGCGAGGGCTGAAGAAACTCACCGAACTGTATGCACCCGAATTACTCGAACAGAGTTGCCGCATCACCGACGGCATTAATTTCTCGCTGGACGAACTGCAGTATCAGTATCCGCATGAACTGGTGCCGGAGGGTAGCTCGAGTGCCGCTTATCTGCGTCAGTTGACCGAAGAGGGCATACGTAAGCGCTGGCCTGAAGGCGAATCAGAGCGCGTCAGAAAGCTCATTGAACACGAGTTGGCGCTGATCGCCGAGCTTGAATACGAACACTACTTCCTGACGGTGCATGACATTGTCCGGTTTGCACGGGAGCGGAGTATTTTGTGTCAGGGCAGAGGTTCGGCTGCGAACTCTGCCGTGTGTTATGCGCTGGGTATTACCGAAGTCGACCCGGCACGTATGTCGATGCTGATGGAACGGTTTATTTCCAAAGACCGGCATGAGCCGCCCGATATCGATGTCGATTTTGAAAACTGCCGTCGCGAAGAGGTGATCCAGTACATCTATGAAAAGTACGGCAGGCACAGGGCCGCATTAACTGCGACTGTCATTACGTACCGTCCGCGCGGGGCGGTGCGCGATGTGGGTAAGGCGCTGGGCTTGTCGGCCTTGCAGACAGACCGTATGGCAAGGGCGATGCAATGGTGGGACGGCCGCCGCATCAATGAAGAGCGGGTGCGTGAAGCCGGTTTTGATCCGGACAGTCCGGTGGTCCGGCAGTTAATTGACCTGACCGATAGTCTGCTCGGTTTTCCCAGACATTTGTCGCAGCACGTAGGCGGGTTTCTTGTTTCAGAGCAGCCGTTGTCGCATCTGGTGCCGGTCGAGAATGCCGCGATGCCTGAGCGCACGGTTATTCAGTGGGACAAAGACGATCTTGATGCGCTGGGCTTATTAAAGATCGATGTGCTGGCATTGGGCATGCTCAGTGCCTTGCACCGGGGCTTTGATTTGCTCAGCGCCTATTATGGCCGGCGCTTTGCGATGGACACAGTGCCACCTGAAGACCCGATGGTGTACGACATGATTAGTCGTGCAGAGACAGTCGGCGTGTTTCAGATTGAGTCACGGGCACAGATGGCGATGTTGCCGCGGCTGCGGCCGCAATGTTTCTACGACCTGGTTATTGAAGTGGCGATCATCCGGCCGGGGCCTATTCAGGGAGATATGGTGCACCCTTATCTGCGTCGCCGAAACGGCGAGGAGCCGGTTGAGTATCCGGGGGAGGCGGTAAAGTCAGTTCTGGAGAGGACTTTAGGCGTGCCGATTTTTCAGGAGCAGGTGATGCAGCTCGCCATAGTCGCCGCGGGCTTCACGCCAGGTGAGGCGGATCAGTTGCGACGTTCAATGGCAGCCTGGCGGCGGCATGGCACAGTGGATAAGTTTGAGCGGAAACTGATCGACGGCATGGCAGAGCGGGGGTATGCGCCGCAGTTTGCCGAGCAGGTGTTTAATCAGATTAAGGGCTTTGGTGAGTACGGTTTCCCTGAATCCCATGCGGCCAGTTTCGCGTTGCTGGTGTACGTCTCTGCATGGATGAAATGCCATTACCCGGCAGCGTTCACCTGTGCCTTGCTGAACTCGTTACCGATGGGCTTTTACGAACCGTCGCAGCTGGTTCAGGAAGCACAGCGGCAAGGTGTAACGGTGTTGCCGGTAGATGTCAGCCGCAGTCATTACGACTGTTCTTTGGAGCGGGGCCGGTTTACTGACGAACCTTGGTTGCGGTTGGGGATGCGTATGGCGAAAGGTTTGAGTGAAGAGGCAGGCTTGCTGGTTGAAACGGAACGGGCTAAACAGCCGTTTGGTGACATGCAGGATTTTTCCCGAAGGGTAGTGCTCAACAAAAAGGACTATGCCGCTCTCGCCGATGCGGATGCGTTTGCGACCTTAAGCGGCAACCGTCATCAGGCGCATTGGGAGGTGTCCGGTTTCGAGGCGCCTCTGCCGCTGGCGGAACTGGGTTCGCCGGATGAGGCCGCACCGCTTCTGAAAGCGCCCGGTGAGGCGCGTGATGTCGTGGCGGATTACCGAAGTCTGGGGCTGACGCTGCGCAGTCATCCGCTGGCTTTGCTGCGTGACTGTCTGAGCCGGCGGGCTGTTATACCGTTTGCTGACTTGAAGGCTATGCCGGACGGCGCAATAGGGCATACAGCGGGGCTGGTGGTTACCCGGCAGCGGCCGGGCAGCGCGGCGAATGTCACGTTTGTCACGCTGGAAGACGATACAGATACGTTGAATCTGATTGTCTGGAATACGGTGGCAGAGAAACAGCGCAGGGAACTGTTAGGTGCGCGACTGCTGGGCGTCAGCGGCCGCCTGCAAAAACAGGATGGGGTGGTGCACCTGATTGCTTCAGGTCTTACGGATTACAGCGGTCTGCTGGGTGATCTGACGACATCCAGCAGAGACTTCAAATAGACCGCCATGCAGCTAACGCCTGGCGTTAGTCTTCAAGTTCGTAATCGTCGAAGTCGTCGAGATCGTGCTTAGAGCGTTTCTTATCAAGAATTTCGTCAAGACGTTTACGCAGATCGCCGTCTTTATCGACGCCTTTCGGCTTCTCGGCTTCAAGTTCCGAAATCAGATGCTCAACGTCAATTTCCACTGACGTCTGACCGACGTTGTCGGTGTTCTTGGTTTTTGAAACTTCGCCTTCATTTGCAACAGACTCATTCGCTTCGTCTGCTGTTCTTTCTTCATTTTCTGATGCATAGATGCTCATCACATCTGTCTCCTTTCAACTTCGCGCCAGAAGTTTTCCACGGAGAAAGTCTCCGTCTCCGGCTTCAGAAAATGCGTGACTTATGTCACAAAGCTGGCATTAAGTCGGCAATACGGGGCGAATCAGAAAGATCGGGACTCAGGCTGAAAGCCTTGCCTGCCCTAGCTTACGAGCTCGTTGAGCTGGAAAATGGGCAGCAGGATGGCCAGTACGATGAACAATACGGCCGCACCCATCAGGACGATTACGGCAGGTTCAAGAATGCCGAGCATGGTGGCAATCAGACCGTCCATTTCGCGTTCCTGGTTAACGGCGGCACGGTCCAGCATATTTTCGAGCTGGCCACTGGACTCACCGCTTGAGATCAGGTGTATGGCTATAGGTGGAAAGTAACCGCTCTTGCCGAGCGAGCCACCGATGGGCGCACCTTCCCGAATACGGTGAGAGGCTTCTTCCACCGCTTCTTTCATTGGTGCATTCGAGATAACCTCCGACGCGATACGCAGGCAATCCAGTACAGGTACTCCGGCACCGGTCAGGATGCTGAAGGTGCGGGTGAAGCGGGCAGTGTTAAATCCGCGTACCAGCCGGCCCACCAGCGGCAGTTTCAGCAGGAACTGATCGAAACGCATTTTGAAGTCTGGGTTTTTCAGCATCTGCCGGAAACCGAACCAGCCGGCTATAAGCAGCACCACCAAAACCCAGCCGTAGTTTTGCAAAAAGTCGCTCACACCGATCAGGAATACCGTCATGCCGGGCAGGTCGCGGCCGGTGTCAGCAAATACGCCGACCACCTTGGGTACGACGTAAACGAGCATTAGGCTGACAATGCCCAGTGCAAGTACAACCAGCACACACGGGTAGATCATTGCTTGCTGGATCTTCTGCCGCAGTTCCTGCCGGGATTCGGTGTAGTCCGCCAGCCGCTCCAATACGGCATCGAGGTGACCGGACTGCTCACCTGCGGCCACTGTGGCGATATACAGCTCCGGAAAGGCTTTCGGAAAGTCTTTCAGGCCGTCTGCAAAGGTGTGGCCTTCCATGACTCGTGAGCGCACTGAAAGCAAGATGCTTTGTACCTTCGGATGCTCGGTCTGTTCGGCAACGGCTTTCAGGGCAGTTTCCAGCGGCATGCCGGCATTCACCAGCGTCGCCAGCTGGCGTGTGAACATTGCGAGATCAGCCGCCGAAATGCTGCGACCGAAAGAAAATGAGAATTTCTCGGAGGCTTGTTTCTCTGCGACCTCGGCAACGCTGACCGGGAACAGTTTGCGTTCCCGCAAAACCTGCCGCACATGTTTGGCGGTTTCGCCTTCTAAAACGCCTTTGGTTTCTTTGCCGGCGGCATCAACAGCTGTGTATTCGAAAGCACCCATTGTGAACTAGGCAGAGCGGGTTACGCGCAGTACTTCCTCGAGAGTGGTTTCACCGTCGGCAACTTTACGCAGACCGTCCTCGCGAATGCCCCGGCTTTGTGTGCGGGCATATTTTTCGAGTTCGTGTTCGCTGGCGCCGTCGTGAATCATTGTGCGCATTGCATCGTCAATACCGACCACTTCATAGATGCCGCAACGTCCGTGGTAACCGCCGCCGTTGCGGGTGGCTTCTTCGGTGGGACGGTGCAGAGTGGGTGGGTTGTCTGTGTCCGCCTGCAGGGCGCGGCACTCGTATTCGCTCGCGGTATAGCTTTCGCGGGTATTGGGGTCCAGTACGCGCACCAGACGCTGCGCCACCACGCCAATCAGGCTGGAGGACAGCAGAAACGGTTCCACACCCATGTCACGCAGACGGGTAACAGCACCGACAGCCGTGTTGGTATGCAGGGTGGAGAGCACCAGGTGACCCGTCAAACTGGCTTGCACAGCAATCTCTGCTGTTTCCAGGTCACGAATCTCACCGACCATCACCACATCTGGATCCTGACGCAAAATTGCACGCAGACCTTTGGCGAAGGTCATCTCGACTTTGGTGTTTACCTGCGTCTGACCGATGCCGTCGAGGTAATACTCGATCGGGTCTTCAACGGTCATGATATTGCGGGAGTTGTTATTAATTTTTTCCAGCGCTGCATAGAGCGTGGTGGTTTTACCGGAGCCGGTAGGACCGGTTACCAGAATGATTCCATGCGGACGGCTGATAAGCCGCTCCATCATTTCTTCGGCATCGCGGGCCATGCCCAGCGAGTCAAGTTTCAGGCGGCCAGCCTGTTTGTCGAGCAGACGCAGTACGACGCGTTCGCCGTGACCGGACGGGATGGTGGAAACACGCACATCAACCGCACGACCGGCAATTCGCAGTGAGATGCGGCCGTCCTGAGGCAGGCGCTTCTCGGCAATATCGAGCGCCGACATGACTTTGATACGCGACACCACCAGCGGTGCAACAGCACGGCGTGACTGCAGCACTTCTTTCAGGACGCCGTCGACGCGGAAACGAATGACCAGCCGGTTTTCAAACGGCTCGATATGAATATCCGAAGCGTTTTCCTTGATTGCCGAGGTCAGTACGGCGTTGATCAGGCGGATGATCGGTGCGTCGTCATCGGCCTCCAGCAGGTCTGACGGCTCCGGTAACTCCTGGGCAACGCGCAGCAGGTCGGATTCGTCATTAAAGCCTTCGACCATCTGCATACTGTTGTTGGTGTTGTCTTCGTAGGTCTGTTGTACGGCCTGATCGAACTCGTCGGCATCGACCAGTTCGGTAAACAGGCGGCGTCCGATAACACGGCGCGCTTCGTTCAGGCTGAGCAGGTCGGCATCACGGCGCAGCATCGTGCGGATGCTGCCGTCCTCGTGGCGTACCGAAAGGACACCGTGGCGTTTGGCGAAAGCGAAAGGCAGTAACGGACCCGGAGCATCACCGGCAATGTCTACGGTGTGTTCTTCGGCTTCGCCGGTCGTGTCGTTTCCGGTATCCACTGCATCCGGCTGCAACGACAGTTCGCCATTATCGGTAGTCAGTGTTTCCGGATCGACAGCCACTTATAACTCTTCCGCTGGCGCTTCGTTACGCAGGTCAATTACTTCAGGCTGACGCTGCTGTTGCAGTTCCGGCAGAGTGGGGCGGTCGCCGAGATTAAATTTCTCCTGAGCCTGTGCCTCAATCTGCAGGTCACGAATGAGAGAGTACTTCTCCTGTGTCTTGATGCCTGCAGACTGCATGTCGCGAATGATGGTTGGCTTGATGAAGACCATCAGGTTGGTTTTCACCAACTGAGCTTCTTTAGCACGGAACAGAGCGCCTAACACCGGAATGGCTCCAAGGTAAGGCACGCGCTGCTCGCGTTCGCGCATTTCGTCGCGGATCAGGCCACCAAGCACCAGAGTATCGCCATCGTCGACGATGACAGAGGTGGTGATGACGCGGTTGTTGGTAATGAGGTCGACTGCCTGGGTGCTGTCGCTTACCGAAGATACTTCCTGCTGAATGGCCAGTAGAATCGCGTCGCCTTCGTTAATCTGCGGTGTCAGTTTCAGGGTCAAACCGACCTGCTTACGCTCGACCGTCTGGAACGGGTTAACCGCGCCACCTGCATTACCGGTGTTGGAGTAACTGCCGGTTACAAACGGGACTTCCTGACCCACCTGAATCTCCGCTTCCTCGTTGTCCATCGTGACCAGTGTGGGTGTCGCCATGATGTTGCTGTTGGTGTCGGCTTTCAGCGCCTGCACTACAGCTGCAAAACTAAGGCCGTTTTCAGAGATCCTGCCGACCGCGAGGTTGATGCCGTCCTGGATGACTGCAGCGGCATCTTCAATCTCACCTGAAGCGCCACCGATAGCGCCAACGATGCCCGGGGTGATCTGCGAGAAGTCGGTTGCGCCGAGCACAGCTTCGTCCGAATACGCGGCCCAGGTAATGCCGAGGTTCTCGGCGTTGTCTGAGGTCACCTCTACCACGATCGCTTCGACGAGCACCTGCGCGCGACGAATGTCGATTTTGTCGACCACCGTCATCATCGAGCGCATGATCTTCGGCGGAGCGGTGATGATGATCGCGTTGGTTTCTTCATCCGCCCAGATACTGATGTCCGAGTTCGTGCCCGGTGCACCACCTTCCTGAGTGGCGCCGTTGTACTGGGTTTCCAGCTTAGTCGCCAAATCAGCTGCATTGGCATAGCGGAGATAACGCACCTGCGTGTCACCGCCTTCTTCAAGCGGCGTGTCGAGGTGGGTGATGAGCGCACGCAGTCTCAGGCGGTCAGCCTTGTCACCGCTGATCAGCACGCTGTTGGTACGATCATCGGCCACAATCGTCACATTCGAAGCGGGTGAGCCTTCGCTGCGGGTGCTCGCCTGTAAAGCAGTAACAACGCGTACGGTGTCTGCTGCAGAAGCATGTGTCAGGCGAAGGACTTCAAATTCATCGTCGCCAGCCTGGTCGATACGGCGGATGATGCTCACCACCCGGTTCACGTTGGCGGTGCGGTCAGAAATGATCAGCATGTTGGAAGCAGGGTGGGCAGCGAGATGGCCATACTGCGGGATCAGCGGGCGCAGTATCGGCACCAGCTGAGCGGCGGAGACATTCTCCACGATAACAACTTTGGTGACGATGTCGTCGGCCCGTCCGGCATCTGCTGCTTCCCAGCCGGGCATCTGACGCACGTTGGCGTCCGGCAGAATCTTGATGACGTCGCCGGAGGGAACGGCGACATAGCCGTAGACCTGCAGAATCGAAAGGAATGCCTCGTAGAACGCATCGGGTGTCATCGGTGACGACGAAAGCATCGTCACGTTCGCTTTAACCCGCGGGTCAACAATAAAGTTGCGACCGGTAACTTCGCTGACCGCTTCAATGATCAGCTGAATGTCGGCGTCCTTGTAATTTGGCGTGATGGTCGGCTGCTGTGCGTAGGCATCATTGCCCGCGTTAATCAGCCCCAGGCAGATAACTAGCATTGCCGGTAACAGCAGCCGTTTCTGCATGGTTTTAAAGCCAGTGAACATTATCGTCTTTCGTCCTTGAGAGTGATCTGGCTGGTGTCGAGATTCAGAACCTGAACCTGTCCGCCACGTTCGAGAGTAACTGTGATTTGTGTAGCATCGCCCAGAGTCTGAAACAGTTCCATACCTTCAGTAACGTTATTCAGTGCGACGCCGTTGATATCGGTGACCAGGTCACCCGGACGTAGTCCGAGTGCCGCAAAGCGCTTGCGGTCACGACCGGGATAAATGCGGTAGCCCTTAAGCTCACCGTTGGGCATAAACGGCTGTGGTCTGACGACGTCGGTAAACCGGACTTCACCCGAGTTGCCGTCGGCGCCCAGCGTATCGCGGACGGTGCGCGGGCCGAAGCTGCGCCGTCTGGAAGCTGCCTGGTTGGTGGTTTTACCGGCGATCACGCCGCCTTTGGCCAGTTCGGGCAGTTTCAGCACCTCGAGTACGCCGCCGCGGTTCAAGACCACCTGTTCAGCTTGTACTTCATGAAGCTTGGCGCCGCCCGGGATCATGTCGCCGATGAAGTAGACATTACTGTCTTTGCCGTCTTCGCTGATGATTGCATGGGCCTTCTTCGAGTCGTTAGACATGATGGCGCCATGCAGTTTCAGGTTCAGGCGGGTTTCCGGAGCATTGATGGCATCAGTAGCAACGGGGCCGGCGTCGGCGGCAGAGCTTTCGCCAAACAGATGCGAGTCGACAATACCGGTATGCGAGAGGTCGGGGGTGTAGGCAGATGTGGCGGGGCGGCTGGCGGGGGCTGCGGCCGGGATGGCTACGGTCGGATCCGTAGGAACCAGCAACCAGACCAGGCGGGCGAGGTACCAGGCAATAGCGATAGTCAGCAGAACACTGAGCAACACCGGCAGCTGCTGATTGGCAGAAGCCAGCATTGCGTTGGTATCCCCGTTACGCAATTCCTCGAATTTAGAAAGCCAGTTCAACCTTTTCGCGACCCACGGTTAGCATCCTTGCTGCCCGGAGTTAAGCACCCCTGCAACGATGTGATATCCCTCACCAGAGATAACTCAGACATCAGCCGCATAATAAAGTTTTGCGTGGCTTTTTCTCAAGCAAAACAAGCGGCTTAGCGGTTTCTGCAGGCGTTGCAGCATGGCGTAACAGAGAACCCCTGGAAGTGTGCAAACAGCAGGAACGCCGGACTTATCAGCTGTATTGATGGTTTTGTACAGTATTTCGAGCATAAAAAAGATAATAAAAACATACGATAAGCACACTTTCGTAAAGCAGATAGTCGTTAGGGTTAAAGTAACCCGGAGCGGCTTCCAACGGCCTTTGGCAGGCACTTTTACGGTGGCACAGGCATGGCAATGAACGGCAGGTAATTGCCGCTAACAGTCGCTAACTTTCCGCGTATCTCCGCGAACTCACCATGCTTCAGATGCAACGGGAAGTTGTGCTGAGATTATGTGCATTTGGAGTAGAATCATCCTTAGTACCGGAACCAATTCAAAGATTATTGCTCAAAACTGTGAACATACTGTTAAACATGAATGGCGAAGACGACAACGTGCCGGGAGAGCCGGAATACGGTGATGACTGGGGTCTGGCGGTCGAAGAGGCCAAGCCCAAGCTCAAGAAGCCGCCGCAGTACAAAGTTGTGCTGTTAAATGACGACTACACTCCGATGGAGTTTGTGGTGGAAGTGCTGGAGATGATCTTCGGTTTGGACCGTGAGTCCGCCACCCGCATCATGTTGGAAGTGCACACTAAGGGAAAGGGTGTGTGCGGAGTTTTTACTTACGAAATCGCCGAAACGAAAGTGGCGCAGGTGTCGAGCTTTGCTCAGCAGCACCAGCATCCTTTGTTGTCGACTATGGAAGAGGCGTAGTGACGGCTGGCAGCCCGCACTAACCAGGGAAGGACACGATGTTAAGTAACGATCTGGAACTTTGTCTGAACGAGGCTTTTCAACAGGCCCGTTCGATGCGTCATGAATTTATGACGGTTGAACACTTGCTGCTGGCGCTGCTCGATGCACCGGGTGTGTCCGATGTGCTGAATGCCTGCGGTGCCGATATTGCCACTTTGCGTGAGCAGCTCACCGAATTTATCGACGAATCGACGCCACGAATTGCCCCGGACATGGAGCAGGATGTGTCACCGACTCTCGGCTTTCAGCGCGTGCTGCAACGGGCTGTCTATCACGTGCAGTCCAGTGGCAAGCAGGAAGTGACCGGTACCAATGTGCTGGTCGCCATTTTCGGTGAAAAGCAGTCGCATGCCGTGTATTTGCTGGGCTTGCAGGACATCGGTCGTCTGGATGTTGTGAACTTTATCTCTCACGGCGTCGCCAAGTACGACGAGCCGGGCGCGATTCCCGGCGACGAAGAAGGACTTGAAGGCGAAGAGGGCGACAGCGCACTCGATGCCTACACCACCAACCTTAACCAGCGTGCCGCCGAAGGCCGCATTGACCCGCTGATTGGCCGGGATGCCGAGATTCAGCGTACCGTGCAGGTGCTGTGCCGCCGCCGCAAGAATAATCCGCTGTACACCGGTGAAGCCGGTGTCGGTAAGACCGCTCTCGCTGAAGGCCTCGCGAAGCGTATTGTTGATGGCGAGGTGCCGGCGGTGCTGTCTGAATGCACCATCTATGCGCTCGATATGGGCACCTTGCTTGCCGGTACCAAATACCGCGGTGATTTTGAGAAGCGCCTGAAGGCAGTAATGGCTGAACTGGCCGATGACCCCGGTGCCATCCTGTTCATTGATGAGATTCATACCGTCATTGGTGCAGGTGCTGCGTCGGGCGGGGTGCTGGACGCCTCGAACCTAATTAAGCCGGCGTTGGCCAACGGCGATCTGCGCTGCATAGGCTCTACCACCTATAGAGAATATCGTCATATTTTCGAGAAAGATCATGCGCTTGCAAGACGTTTCCAGAAAATAGATGTAGTTGAGCCAAGCATCGCTGAAACCGTGGAAATCCTGCGGGGGCTGCGTTCCCGCTTTGTTGATCACCACGGTGTCGACTACACGGACGAGTCGCTGGAAGCGGCGGCTGAATTGTCTGCCCGCCATATCAATGAACGGCAATTGCCGGACAAGGCCATCGATGTGATTGACGAGGCCGGTGCCGGTTTGCAGCTACTGCCGGAAGAACAGCGTCCGTCCACAGTGGATGTGCAGCAGGTGCAGGAAGTAGTGGCGCGTATTGCCCGTATTCCGGCGAAGAGTGTTTCAGCCTCCGACCGCAATCTGCTGAAGAACCTTGAGCGTGACCTGAAGCTGTCGATCTTTGGTCAGGATCAGGCTATCGATGCCTTGTCGTCTGCTATCAAGATGGCGCGTTCGGGTTTGCGTGAAGAAGAGAAGCCCGTGGGCTCGTTCCTGTTTGCCGGTCCTACCGGTGTGGGTAAAACCGAGGTTACGCGTCAGCTGGCGTACTGCCTTGGCATCGAATTGATTCGTTTCGATATGTCCGAGTACATGGAACGTCACACCGTGTCGCGTCTGATTGGTGCTCCGCCGGGCTATGTGGGTTTTGACCAGGGTGGTTTGCTGACCGAGGCCGTCAGCAAGAATCCGCATTGCGTTGTGCTGCTTGATGAGATCGAGAAGGCGCATCCGGAAGTGTTTAACCTGCTGCTGCAGGTGATGGATCACGGCACGCTGACTGACAACAACGGTCGAAAGGCTGATTTCCGCAACGTGATTCTGGTGATGACCACCAATGCCGGCGCGCGTGAGATGAGCCGCCAGTCGATTGGTTTCACCGAGCAGGACCACAGCAGTGACGGCATGCAGGCCATTTCGAAGATGTTCTCGCCTGAGTTCCGTAACCGTCTGGATGCGGTGATTCAGTTTGCGCCGCTGGACCGCAATTCCATCCTGCGCGTGGTCGACAAGCTGTGCGTGGAGCTGGAAACGAAGCTTGAGTCGAACAACGTCACCATCGAGCTCGACACCTCAGCCCGTGAGCTGATTGCTGATCAGGGTTACGACGAGAGGATGGGCGCGCGACCGATGTCCCGCGTGATTCAGGAAGAGATCAAGAGGCCGCTGGCAGAGAAAATGCTGTTCGGTGACCTGAAAGACGGCGGTCACGTCAAAGTGATCGTGGGCTCAGACGGCAAGCTGGCGCTCGACATAGAGCCGGACACCAAGCAGCTGGAACATCTTTCTGATGAGGATGCCGACGAGCCTACCCGGGTCCGGTGAAGGCTGCTGCAGGCTTTTCAGGCAGGCGTTAAGCCGGTTTACCGTTCGCGGTAAACGATACGACCTTTGCTCAGGTCGTAGGGAGTCAGTTCTACAGTGACTTTGTCACCGGTCAGAATGCGAATGTAGTGCTTACGCATTTTGCCGGAGATGTGGGCGGTCACAACGTGACCGTTCTCCAGCTCAACTCTGAACGTGGTGTTCGGCAGCGTCTCCGTGACAGTGCCTTCCATTTGAATGGCTTCTTCTTTCGCCATAAGTATTTCCGTATTGGTTTGTCTGCCCAAAACAACGTTAAGGGCTTAATTGCCGTTGATGGCGGCGAATTGTGCAAGAACTTAAGGCGTGGCGCAACTTTCAGCGATTTTTAGTCCGGGCGGATGTTGCTAGCCGGGCTCAGCGGTCGGTTCCTTCGTCGGTTGTGGCTCAAAGGTCCAGACGGCGGGGTCGGTCTCCTGCTTCAGCCCCGCTGCCAGCTCTTCCGAGAACCGTTCACGACTAATCAGGCGCATACCGAGGCGGGCGAGATGTGCCGAAGGTTGCTGACAGTCGATTATCGGGATGCCGGCTGTGCGGCAACGATCCACAAGGGTTACCAACGCGACTTTTGAAGCATCCGACGCGGTGCTGAACATCGATTCGCCGAAAAACAGGCCGCCCAGTTGCACACCGTAAAGGCCTCCGACCAGTTCGTCGTCCTGCCAGGTTTCAATCGAATGTGCATAACCGAGTCGGTGCAGTTCGTTGTAGGCCTGAAACATCTCGGATGTGATCCACGTGCCGCTGTTAAGGCGAAGCACGGCGCAGGCGCGAATCACTTCTTCAAAACACTGATTGCCGGATACCGTGAAGTGATCATTGCGCAGTCGTTTGCGCAGGCTTTTCGAACACTGCAGTTCGTCGGTGTAGAGCACGGCGCGTTTCGCCGGTGCCCACCACATCGGCAGCTCATCTTCATCGAACCACGGAAAGATGCCGCGCCGGTAGGCCTCAACCAGACGCTCCGGTGACAGATCGCCACCGATAGCCAGTAAGCCATCGGGATCGGTCAACGCTTTCTCAACCGGCGGGAAGCTGTTGGGCGGGTCGCCGGGCAGTAGCATTTTGATAGGGCTGCTAGTCATTGCCGGATTCTTGCGGGGCTGCTTTGTACGGTGTGTGTCCGGCGAGCATATCGCTGTATGCATCTACATGCTCACCTTCCTGTTCCAGATACTCAGCGATAGCACCCGCGAAACGCTCGTCGCTAATCCAGTGTGCCGAATGAGTGGTTGTCGGTGTGAAGCCCCGGGCCAGCTTATGCTCACCCTGAGTGCCGGGTTCAAAGAGTTCTAAGCCGTGTTTGATGCAGTACTCGATGCCTTGGTAGTAACAGGTTTCGAAGTGCAGGCTGTCGTAGTGACCGAGTGCGCCCCAGTAGCGACCGTACAGCGTGGTGTTGCTCTTGAAGCAGATGGCGGTAGAGACAGCCTCGCGATCGCCGGCTTCGTTTTGTTTGTAGCCAATAATCACGACGATGGCCTCAGGCAATGTCCTGCTGAGTTCTTTGAAAAAGGCTGTATTGATATAAGGGGCGCGACCGCGGAGTAAAAAGGTGGAGGAGTAGAGCGGGGCAACTGCGTCCCACAGTTTCTCTGTCATCTCAGTGCCTTCGAGTACGTCAAAACTGATGCCCGCTTCGCTGACCTTGCGGCGTTCGCGCTTGGTTTTCTTGCGTTTCTTCGCGGTGAAGCGGCTGAGGAAGTCGTCGAAATCGCTGTAGTTGTCGTTGTGCCAGTGGAACTGGCAGTCGTGGCGGGCAAGCAGACCCAGTCCGGTCAGCGCTTCTTGCTCGTCTTCGGTAGGGAACAGCAGGTGCAGGCTGGATATTTCGTTGGACCGCATGACGCCGGTCAGAGTGGCGATGAGTTTTTCGCGGATGTCTGCTGCATTTTCCTGCGGGTCGATCAAAAAGCAGTTGCAGGTAACCGGTGTGAAGGGAATGGCAGCAACCAGCTTCGGAAAATAGCTGAGCCCGGCCTGATGGTAGGCGCGGGCCCACGCGAAGTCGAAAACGAACTCGCCTTCAGAGTTGAGCTTTTGGTAAAGCGGCAGAATGGCGAGGGTCCGGCTGTTGTCAGCTTCGTCCTCCAGGACGAGGTGAAACGGAATCCAGCCGCTGCGCTCGCCGACGCACTCGCTGTTTTCGAGTGCGGTAAGAAATTCGTGGCGGTGGAACGGGTATTTGTCGCCCGCCACCCGGTTCCAGTCTTCCGCCGGAATTTCTTTAACGCTTGTAACAAAACGGGCCGCCAATGACATATCCGCAGAATATCTCATATAGACGACCCGAAAGATGCGGAATGCGACAGAACGCGTTCCCGTAGAGCTCTTGAAAAGTGTCTTGAAGAGTTCTTTAAGCAGCGTCCTCCGCTGCTTCAAGCGCATCCAGATACTTCTCGGCATCCAGTGCAGCCATGCAGCCGGAGCCGGCAGACGTAATTGCCTGGCGATACACCTGGTCAGCCACGTCGCCCGCTGCGAAGACACCCGGCACGCTGGTGGCGGTGGCGTTGCCCTGCAAGCCCGACTGCACAACCAGATAGCCGTTGTTCATGTCCAGCTGACCATCAAACAGGCCGGTATTGGGGCTGTGACCGATGGCAATAAACACGCCGTCAGCATCAATCTTCTGGGTGCTGTCGTCTACGGTGCTGCGCAGAACTGCGCCGGTAACGCCCGCGTCGTCACCCACCACTTCATCGAGTGTGGAGTTCCAGGCGATATCGACGTTGCCGTCTTTTTCTTTAGCGAACAGCTGATCCTGCATGATTTTTTCAGAGGTCAGTTTGTCACGGCGGTGCACCAGCGTGACGTTCGAGCAGATGTTCGACAGATACAGCGCTTCCTCGACCGCAGTGTTACCACCACCGACAACGATCACCGGCTTGCCGCGATAGAAGAAACCGTCGCAGGTCGCACAGGCTGATACGCCTTTACCTTTAAAGGCTTCTTCGCTGTCCAGGCCGAGGTACTTGGCGGTCGCACCGGTTGAGATGATCAGGGCGTCGCAGGTGTATTCATTGTTGCCGGACAGTTTGAACGGGCGGGTCGACAGATCGACGCTGTCGATGTGGTCGTTAATCAGTTCGGTCTCGAAGCGCTCGGCGTGCTCCTGCATGCGCTGCATCAGCATCGGGCCCTGCAGACCATGCGGGTCACCGGGCCAGTTGTCGACTTCGGTAGTAGTCATCAGCTGACCGCCTTGTTCCAGGCCGGTGATCAGCACGGGGTTCAGATTCGCACGTGCAGCATAGACGGCAGCGGCATAGCCGGCCGGTCCGGAGCCCAGAATAAGCAAACGACAATGGCGCGGGTCGCTCATGTATAATTTCCTTCAGGTTATTGAGTGTTGTCGGGCGGAAACCCGCAGCAGTCCTGCGTTCCGGAAAATAAAGACCGGATCGCGGGAAGGGTGTTGCGACGGGGTTCGCGAAGCCTGTTAAGGCGGGCTAGTGTAGGGGAAAGCTTTTTACCGAGTAAAGGAGTTTTCCGTCATTACCATGGCGCTTTCAGGTTATATCGTGCAGCAGGCCGGAGGGTCTGAAGCAGCGTCCCGAATGAAACATTTGCATATCAGTTAAAACTGATATAAATAAATAAGTTACGGGCTGTTTGTAGAAAGGTTGTTACGTGAAGAAAGGGGCGAAGACGGGGGCTGTTGAGCCGACGCTGATGGTGCGTTCGCTGCGCGAGTCGGCACTTTGGGTGCTGGGCGCTCTGGCGATCATCATGCTGCTGGCATTGGTGACCTACGATGCCCGCGATCCGGGCTTCTCACACACGGGCGACGGCGGACCGTTACGCAACCAGATTGGTTCGGCAGGAGCCTGGTTTGCTGACATCGCCTACACACTATTCGGTATTCCCGCGTTTCTGTTCCCCGCCATGATGATGCTCGCCGGCTGGCTGCTGTTTTCTGCACGCAGTTCAGGCGAGCCCCTCGATAAAGTTCTGTTCGCTACCCGTTTCGGTGGCTTTGTGCTGGCGCTGCTGACCAGTTGTGGTCTGGCTAGCCTGCATTTCGATACACCGGGTCTGCGTGAGTCAGCCGGTGGTGTACTCGGTGAAGTGGTCGGCTACGGACTGGCGGCGTCACTTGGCCAGCTAGGCGCCACGCTGTTACTGCTGTCCTTGTGGCTGGCTTCTATTTCTCTGTTTACCGGTTTGTCCTGGCTGGCAGTCATGGACGGCATCGGCAAGTTTGTGCTGGAAACCTTTGAGCAGGCACGCGACTGGATCACCGGCTTCCGCGAGAAAGCCGAGATACGTCAGGCGCAGCAAAAGCGGCAGGTGAAGACCCGCACCAAGCTTGAGAAGCAGGAGAAGAAGGCCCGCAAGAAGAAGGTTGCGCCGCGCATTGAGCCGGTCGTTGCTGAATCGGAAGAGAGTGCCCGTGTGCAGCAGGAACGTCAGGTACCGCTGTTTGAGCAGGCCGTTGCAGGTGAGCTGCCGCCGCTGGCCTTGCTGGATGATCCTCCGGCAAAAGTGAAGGGCTATTCCAAGGAAGCGCTTGAAGGCATGTCGAAGCTGGTTGAGCTGAAGCTTGCCGACTTCGGTGTGGAAGTAGAGGTAGTCGCGGTCAGTCCCGGCCCGGTGGTAACCCGGTTTGAGCTGGATCCGGCTCCGGGCGTGAAAGTCAGCAAGATCAGTAACCTCGAGAAAGACATTGCCCGTGCTTTGTCCGCCACATCAGTGCGTGTGGTTGAGGTGATTCCGGGAACCTCGCTGGTGGGTCTCGAGATTCCGAATGAAGAACGGCAGATGGTGTCATTGGGCGAGATTCTGCGTTCCAAGGTTTATGAAGATCAGAAATCGCCGCTGACTCTGGCGCTGGGTAAAGACATCAGCGGAAAGTCTGTGGTGGCCGATCTGGCGAAGATGCCGCATCTGATGGTGGCCGGTACGACCGGTTCCGGTAAGTCTGTGGGTATTAACGCGATGGTGCTGAGCCTGCTGTTTAAATCGCGTCCCGACGAAGTCCGCCTGATCATGATCGACCCGAAAATGCTCGAACTTTCGGTGTATGAAGGTATTCCTCATCTGCTCGCGCCCGTTGTAACCGATATGAAGGAAGCATCGAATGCGTTGCGCTGGTCGGTTGCCGAGATGGAACGTCGTTATCAGTTGATGGCCGCTCTGAAAGTTCGGAACATCAGCGGCTATAACGGCAAGGTCGAGAAGGCGAAGAAAGACGGCAAGCCGCTGCTTGACCCGCTGTTCAAACCCAATGAAACCTTCAGCGACAACGAGCCACAGCCGCTCGAAACGCTGCCGCATATCGTGATCGTGATTGACGAGCTGGCTGACATGATGATGATCGTCGGCAAGAAGGTCGAAGAGTTAATTGCCCGACTGGCACAGAAAGCCCGTGCCGCCGGTATTCATATGATCATTGCCACGCAGCGTCCGTCGGTAGACGTGATCACCGGTTTGATTAAAGCCAATATTCCGTGCCGTATCGCTTTCCAGGTTTCTGCGCGTGTCGATTCACGCACGATTCTCGATCAGGGTGGTGCTGAAAGCCTGCTGGGCCACGGTGACATGCTGTTCCTGCCATCCGGTGAGCCGGCGCCGCGTCGTGTTCACGGTGCTTTTGTTGCTGATGATGAAGTGGTTCGTGTTACGACGCATTTGAAGTCTGCCGGTGAACCCGTCTACATCGACGAGGTCACAGAAGGACCGGCAACGCCATTGGCCGGCATCTCCGGCGAGCCGGCAGAGGGCGGCGATGACGAGTCTGATCCGTTGTACGACCAGGCAGTGCAGATCGTTACCGAGACGCGTAAGGCATCGATTTCCGGCGTACAGCGGCGTCTGAAGATCGGTTACAACCGGGCTGCACGTCTGGTTGAAACCATGGAAGCGGCCGGTGTGGTCAGTGAGATGCAGTCTAATGGTCAGCGTGAAGTGCTGGCGCCGCCACCGGTTGACCTCGACTGATGCAGCTCAGCTCAACAGCATAAAAACAACTGGGACCTGGTTTGAAACGTTCATCTTATTTAGCCGGTGTTTTGCTGGCAGTAGTGCTTTGCGGATTGGCTGTTGCCGATAAACCACCTGTAGTCGAAATTTCAGAAGCGGAAGCCGCCAAAGGCCGCGCTCTGATCACAGGTTTCGTTGACTCCACCAAGGCATGGCAAGCCGCATTTGACCAGAAGGTTACTGACCCGTCGGGCCGGATTGTTGACCGCGCCAACGGCGACTTCAGTCTGCTGCGTCCGGGTCGTTTCCGTTGGGAATACCGCTCACCCTGGGTGCAGACTATTGTGGCTGACGGCGAGCGTATCTGGATGTACGACGCAGACCTCGAGCAGGTCACAGTGCGGCCCATGGACGGCATGCTGAGCAGCACTCCGGCAGCATTGCTTGCCGGCGATACAGCGGCTCTGGAAGCCTTTGTGGTGACCGCTGTCGGTGAAGATGGCGACGAAACCTGGGTGCAACTTGAGCCTGTCGACGCCGGCGGTGATTTTGACCGGATTCGAGTCGGTTTTCGCAACGGCAAATTAATCGGGCTGCAGCTGACCGACAAGCTGGCGCAAACCACAACCATCTTCTTTGCCAATGCCACTGCGGCACCTGAGCTGACAGCGGCTGATTTCGAGTTTGTCGTACCTGACGGTGTAGACGTTATCGATGAAAGCTCCTTCTGAAGGCACCGCTACGGATCTGGTTTACCGGACGGTCTGGCTGACGCTCGGATTTATCATGCTGGCAGCGGTGCTGACCGTGTGTCTGGTGCCGTTAAAAGCACCGCCGGTGGCTCCGGTATTCAACGACAAGGTTCTGCATGTGCTGACCTTCGTTGTTCTGACGGTTTGGTTCGGTGCACTGTTCACCCGCGAACACACCAAAATCGTCGCCCTCGGCTTGTTGCTGTTCGGTGTGATGATTGAGGCGTTGCAGTCCACCACGGCGTATCGCAGTGCGGAGCTGCTGGATCTGGTGGCTGATGCCGGCGGAATCCTGATAGGTTGGGTATTGCTGCGGGCCGGTCTGCAACACTGGGCGAGGTGGTTTGAAGCAAACCTGTTACCCGAAAAACACTCATGAGCGATCTTTTTGACAACACGGACGACGGCTGGAGCCCGCTGGCCGACCGTATGCGTCCGTCGACAGTGGCGGATGTCGCCGGTCAGAAGCATTTGCTGGGCGAAGGTAAGCCGCTGGCACGTCTGCTGAGCGGCGAGACATTGCACTCCGCTATTTTCTGGGGGCCGCCGGGCGTGGGTAAGACCACACTGGCACGCATGATTGCGCAGAGCGCCGATGCCGGGTTCGTCGGCTTGTCTGCCGTGTTGGCAGGCGTGAAGGACATTCGTGCCGTGGTTGAGCAGGCGTCATCGGGTATGCGTCCTAAAGGCGGCACTGTGTTGTTTCTCGACGAGGTGCACCGCTTTAACAAGTCGCAGCAGGATGCATTCCTGCCGTGGGTCGAAGACGGCACGCTGATATTCATCGGTGCTACCACCGAAAATCCTTCGTTTGCCTTAAACAACGCGTTGCTCTCCAGAGCACAGACGTACGTGCTTAAGTCGTTAACCACTGACGACATCGTTGACGTTTTGAAGCGCGCGTTACGCGATGAAGAGAAGGGCCTGGGTACGCAGAATATTCAGGCCACTGATGAAGCTCTGGAGCGGCTGGCTCTCGCGGCTGACGGCGACGCCCGGCGTTCGCTGAACCTGCTGGAGCTGGCTGCGGATCTGGCTGTGGCTGCTAATCACGATGCGCCGGAGCTCACCGAGCGGGTGCTGGATGAAGCTTTGACCGATACGCTGCGTCGTTTCGACCGCGGTGGCGATGCTTTTTATGACCAGATATCGGCCTTGCATAAAGCCGTGCGCGGCTCCGACCCGGATGCTTCTCTTTACTGGCTGGCGCGGATGATCGACGGCGGTTGTGACCCTCTGTACATCGCCCGGCGTATCGTGCGGATGGCTTCCGAGGATATCGGCAATGCGGACCCGAGGGCCCTGCAGATCGCTCTCAACGCCTGGGAGAGTGCCCACAGGCTGGGGCAGCCGGAAGGAGAGTTGATGCTGGCGCAGGCGGTTGTCTTTATGGCCTGTGCCGCCAAAAGCAATGCTGTGTACGGGGCCTGGAACGCTGCACTGGCGGATGCGAAAAGGCTTGGCAGTCTTGAGGTGCCGATGCACATCAGAAACGCGCCGACGCAGCTGATGAAAGATTTGGGTCACGGCGACGGTTATCGCTACGCGCATGATGAGGCTGATGCATTCGCAGCCGGAGAGAACTACTTCCCCGATGATATGGAGCCGCGGCAGTACTACCAGCCGGTCGACCGCGGGCTCGAGATTCAGCTCGGTGAGAAGCTGCGGCAGCTGCGCAAGCTGAATGCTGAAGCGCGTAGCAAGATGGTCAGATCCGCTGAAAAGGACGCTGATTAGCCAACTATGGCGGTGCCAAGCGGTGTAAACTCTGCGCGACATCACTATCAACACGATCACTTACACCAACCACTAACTCGTAATCTGAGCTAAACCCATGCTGGACACCAAATTACTTCGTAGCGATCTCGACGCTGTTGTTGCCAATCTGGCGCGACGCGGTTTTGAGCTTGACGCTGCCCGTTATCAGGCGCTGGAAGACAAGCGCAAAGACGTGCAGATGCAGGCGGAAGAACTGCGTAACGAACGCAATGTGAAGTCGAAGTCCATCGGTAAAGCAAAAGCCCGGGGCGAGGATATTCAGCCGCTGCTGGATGCTGTTGCTGACCTTGGTGCCAAGCTCGATGAAGCTGATGGTGCGCTTAAAGACGTGCAGGCTGAACTCGACGACATGCTCGCCGGCGTACCGAACCTTTTGCACGAATCTGTGCCGGATGGTGCTGACGAAGACGCCAACGTGGAGCTTCGTAAATGGGGTGAACCTGCTTCTTTTGATTTTGAGCCTAAAGATCACGTTGATCTTGGTGAGGGTCTTGGTTTGCTCGACAGCGAAGCGGCCACCAAGATTTCCGGTGCCCGTTTCAGTGTGATGCGTGGCGACCTGGCCCGTCTGCATCGCGCGTTGATTCAGTTCATGCTGGACGTGCATGTGCGTGAGCACGGCTATGAAGAAGTCTATGTGCCGTATCTGGTTAACGCCGATTCATTGCGCGGTACCGGACAGTTGCCGAAATTCGGCGAAGACCTGTTTCAGATGGAAGGTGACCCGGGTCTGTATTTAATTCCTACCGCAGAAGTACCTATTACCAATATCGTCCGCGATGAGATTGTCGATGCGGCCGACTTACCGATTAAACGTACTGCGCATACGCCGTGTTTCCGTAGTGAAGCCGGTTCTTACGGCAAGGACACCCGCGGTCTGATTCGCCAGCATCAATTCGAGAAGGTCGAAATGGTGCAGGTGGTTGAGCCGTCAACGTCCTATGACGCCCTGGAAGAACTGACGGGTCATGCGGAAACCATCCTGCAACGGCTGGAGCTGCCCTATCGCGTGGTCGTTCTGTGCTCGGGTGATACCGGTTTTGGTGCGGCGAAGACCTACGATATTGAAGTGTGGTTGCCGGGGCAGGGTAAGTACCGCGAGATTTCCTCTTGCAGTAACTGCGAAGACTTTCAGGCGCGCAGGATGCTGGCGCGTTACCGCAGCCCTGAGACGAATAAGCCTGAGCTGCTGCATACGTTGAACGGCTCAGGTGTGGCTGCCGGCCGCGCGTTTGTTGCGGTGCTTGAGAACTACCAGAACGAAGACGGTTCAGTGCGGGTGCCTGACGTCCTGCAGCCTTACATGGGCGGACAGGAGCTTATCTCCGGCTCATAAGCACCGGTGCGATCCAGGCAGGCTCGGGTGACGATCCCGGACGGGGATTGAGTCGGTGGAGATTGAATCAGTATTGGGTGATTTGCGAGTGGTTAGCCGGCAGCGCTTTTTTCTGTCGTGCTTGCGACAGGTTCTTCTGCAATTCCAAACGCTGAAGTAGTCGCCGGTGAACTGGCGAATAAGAAAATCAAAACTGTAATCAGGCTAATCAGTAAGGCTGTAGACCAACGATTTTCCTGTGCTGCAACAGCCGCAGCTTCCGTGCTTTTTTTGACGCTCATTAGTCCCCCCGGACTCCGAAGTGTCAGGCTTTACCGCTAAAACTGGTCGCCTGATTCATAGTAGTGCGGGCAATTTAGCCGAGCGGGACTCTTGTGGCAAGACGCAACGCAAGAAAAAGTCATCCGAATGGATGATGCTTTACATAATGCATCTATGATTGCGGTTTTTGCGCCGCCGGATAGCCGAAACAGGCTTTATTCGCTGTAGCCGCTCTGTTTCGCGTGGGTGTCGTACCAGCCCGGAATCGGCCGGCCCATGATCTTCTGCAGGGCTTTCCAGACGGGGCGCGCCAGCGGGTTGGTGCGCATGAAGGTGTCGTTGCCGAAGGTCTTGTAGCCCCACATGATCTTCTCGTATTCCTTGCGGATGCCTTTCAGGTCCTTCCACTCGCCCTGTAGTTCACGCCCGAACAGACCGGAGGAGTCCTGCGGAATGAAATCCACCTGTTTGGTGCCTTCGAGCGGCGGGTTGGGCAGCGGCTTCTTGTTGTGCGTAGCCTGCTGCACAGCCTTAAACGCGTCGTATCCGAGATCGGTGAGAATCTTCAGTTCGTTGTCGATCTCTTCGATGGAGGTCTTGCTGGATTCAATCGACAGGTAGTTCGGTTTGTTCTGAAAGTGCCGTAGCGAGTCCAGACATACGGTGTCTGCGCCTTCGATATCGATCTTCAGGTAGTGGGGCACGCCGTACTCTTCAATGGCTTTCACAAAGTCGACGACGGGCACAGTGATCTCGACGCTTTCCCAGCCCATGCGTTCGTTGCGGGCCGCCCAGTCGGCGTTCACAGTGCCCCAGATGGTGGCCACCGGGTTCTTAAAGAAGGTCACAGTTTTCTGTGAGGTGTCTTCAATAATCGCACCTTCGACGATGGTGAGCTGACCGGAGGCGAGTTCGTCAGGGAACTGTTCTTTGCACTTCTGCACGAGGTCGGGATCAGCCTCGAAAGCGACCACGCGGAAGCCTTTGTTGAGATAAATCCAGCTGTCTTCGCCGCGATGCATGCCGACGTCGAAAATCAGATCATTTTGGACTGCTGTGTCTTTCATAAGGCCTTAACTCGTTCAAATGCATCCGGGCGCTGCCGGGTTCGCTGCAATTATCTTCCCGATATCATGCCCGATATCATCAAGGGGCTGCTGCAGGAGTTCTACCGACTATGTCCGGTTTTATCAATAGCGGCGTTTCAGTTCCCGGCGGCCGGGTCGCCTGGTTCTTCTGATTCGTCTGTTTCCGGAGAGGGCTTTGAGCTGTCGTCGCCCGGCCATTCCTTCACGTGCAGGTCACGCTGCGGGAACGGAATCTGAACGCCTTCTTCGCGGAAACGCCTGTCGATGGCGAAGTTCAGTTCGCTGGTGACGTCAAAGCGCTTCGGAATACGCAGGATGCGCACACGCAGTTCGAAGTCGAGTGAGCTGTCGCCGAAGCCCATGAACAGGGCTTTCGGGCCAGCGGCACGACCATCGGTAATTACTTCCGGATGATCCTGTGCCACGTCTTCCAGGATCTCGCGGACCTTCTCGACATCGGAACCGTAAGCCACACCGATTTGTAGCCGCAGACGACCGTAGGGGTTGTGCAGTACCCAGTTGGTCACACGGCCTGAGATGAGCTCGGAGTTCGGTACGAGCACGTCCTGATTGTCGAGCGTTTCGATTTCGGTCGAGCGGATACT